>Ga0210044_10003428_pt1 | contig 22656 bp, 21 predicted proteins | sample CryGey13umfilter_2_FD_183959 | JGI IMG/M metagenome (GOLD analysis project Ga0210044, IMG submission 183959) | Groundwater microbial communities from aquifer in Utah, USA - Crystal Geyser 4/9/14 3 um filter (SPAdes) (version 2) | ecosystem: Environmental > Aquatic > Deep subsurface >... | reverse complement strand
GTCATTCAACATTCCTTGTTCAATATTCGATATTACGATCTATTCTTCTTCATCTTATCAGCCACAACATTCGCAGTAACAAATCCGATTCCAGTGGCAACAAATAAAAGAAAAGGAATCCAGTATTCTTTAGAAGTCGCATCCTGAAGCATCATTCCAAATCCTAAGCCTAACCCGAAGAAAATTGAAATTATTCCAATCTTCATCAACCAGAGCCCATCACATTTTTCCTCAAAGAATTTTTTAATTTCTTCTGCAGAGAGACCTTTCTCTATCAACATTTGCTTTTCTTTAGACTTTAAATAAAAGTAAATGATAAATACTGAGCCAATTACAAGTGTCATTATAATTGGAATAAATACAGCAACAACTTCTTCACGCATTTTATTTCTCCTTTGTTTCTAATCCTTAACACAAAAGGATTGGATTTTTAGTTACATGATTATTTCATCTGTCATATTTGACTCATGAAATCTGTTTGAGGTTACAAATTGATTCTATAAATATTTCAAACTAAATTTCTACCGCATATAGATATTTGTAACATTTGGCAAGATGAATTAGTCTATTATGATAATGAAAAACCTTACCGATGTTGAGATTATTGAATCCGTAAAAAAAGGTAATGCGGCGGATTATGCTATCCTTATAGATCGATATAAGAATAATGCATTTTCTATGCTTAAACATATGTTAAAAAATGATTTTGATGCGGAAGAAGTTTTAATGGATTGCTTTTTAAAAGCTTTTAACAACTTGAATACTTTTAAATTTGAATCGAAGTTTTCAACTTGGTTTTATAAAATTATATATAATACTGCATTAACTAAACTCGCCAATCAAAAAAGAAAAATTGAAAATGAAATGTTTTCAGTTGATGATCTTAATTATCTTGAAAGTAAATATATGGCGGATGAACTTGTTAAGGATAATATTTCGAATGTTGTAAAAAAAGTAATTGAGGAATTGCCCGAAAAAAATGCTGCCGTTGTAACGATGTTTTATCTGGAAGAAATGAAGTGTGAGGAAATAAGTGAAGTGTTAAAAATTTCTCTCTCTAATGTTAAAGTGATGCTTCATAGATCTAGAAATCTTTTGAAAGAGATCATAGGTAAAAGAAATTTATTTGAGGAAGTTTTATAATGAATATCAATAATGAGATGCTTAACAATTATCTTGATGGCGATCTGAATTTCAATGAAGTGGACGAAGTAAAAAAGGCTCTTGGGAGTTCTTCAGAGTTGAAAAAGGAATTTGATGACCTTAACAGAGCTCATAATATTTTAAGCAAACAGAAAGTTTGTCAAACAAAAAATGATTTTACAAATCTTGTTATGCAAAAAATTAGTAAAAAATCTAAAAGCGAAAATGAGCAGAAAATATTTTTGATAACAATCCTCTCGATACTCTGTATAATTACTGTTGGAATTATAGGTTTTATATTATATCAGATTGTATCAACCATGCCATCAACAATAGACTCAACAAATACAATCAGTTCGTTAAGCAAAAATTTAAATAATTTTTTTAGTGATTTGTTTAGTAAAAATAGATTGACTTTACTCGGCTCAATTTTGTCTTTTGTAATGTTAATCTCAGCTTATTTTTTATTCGAATTGCAAAAACACTCAAGAAAAAATTTAATGATTTAATTTATTAATTCACCACCTTATTTTATACTTACCGATTTAATTACACTACGACTTTGTATATTTGTTTTTATAAAATTAGAAATGAATTTTAAATATGGACAATACCAAAGTCGGATATGTTGCAGTTATTGGTTTACCAAATGTTGGTAAATCAACCTTGGTAAATGCATTGCTTAGGCAGAAACTTTCAATCATAACATCTAAGCCGCAAACAACCAGGAAAAGAATTCTTGGAATATTAACCGAGAAAGATTATCAAATTATTTTTTTAGATACACCGGGTATTTTAAAACCTGCATATCTGCTTCAAACAAAAATGATGGAGGAAATTGATCTTTCAGTAAAAGATGCCGATGTTTTTGTGATAATTTTTGATGTTAGCAGTGAACAAAGTTTTAAGGAATCTGAGGAAAATGAGTACATCCAAAAAATTTGTTTTGATCCGAACAAGCAAAAAATATTGGTGCTTAATAAAATCGATACTATTCCACAGGATAAAGCGCTTCAGTTAATAGAGAGATTTGAGCTGAGTAATACTTATAAATCAGTTATCCCGGTATCGGCATCCTTAAATTTTAATACACAAAGATTATTAGAAGAAATAATAGAGCTTCTGCCGGAAGGAGAGAGATTTTACCCTGATGATATTATCTCCAATGAGACAGAAAGATTTTTTGTATCAGAAATCATAAGAGAAAAGATATTTGAAATGTACGAAGACGAAATACCATATAGCTGTGAGGTATTGATAGCGGAATTTAAAGAAAGAAAGGATAGCAAAGATTTCATTAGTGCTGAAATTGTTGTAGAAAGACAAAGCCAAAAAGGAATATTGATTGGGAAAGGTGGAGTGGCTTTAAAAAAAATGGGACAAGTTGCCCGTAAATCAATTGAAGAATTTTTAGAGAAAGAAGTTTATTTAGAATTAAGAGTTAAAGTTAGAGAGAATTGGCGGTCTAATGAAAACTTCTTAAAGTCATTTGGATATACAAAAAATAAAGAATAGTACGCTTCTGCTTAAATGAAAGATTTTGTAAAAAAATATTTAGGGGAAGGAGCTCTTTTATTAACAACATTACTTTGGGGAGTAACATTTGTAATTGTTAAAGAATCTTTAAATAGTTCCTCACCATTAGTTTTTGTTTCATTAAGATTTTCGATAGCTGCTCTAATACTTTCACCTTTAATAATAAAAACATTTAATAATATTAGTAAAAAATTATTATTAAGCGGATTGTTATTAAGTTTTTTTTTCTTTGTCGGTTTTGCTACTCAAACAATCGGTTTAAGATATACATCTGCAACTAAGTCAGGATTTATTACAGGTACTTTTATTTTATTTACTCCTATTTTTCAATATTTAATTGAAAAAAGAAAACCAAAAAAAGAAAACATATTTGGGATTTTTCTTATTTTATCTGGTTTGGCATTTTTATCATCTAAAGGTGAATCTTTCTTAAATATTTTTACAGAACTTGGCACTGATTTTAATCTTGGTGATTTTTTTACTTTACTATGTGCAATATCATTTGCGTTGTACTTGGTTTATCTTGATGTCTCAACAAAAAAGTATGATCATATGCCCTTATTTTATATGCAAATATTATTCACAGCAATATTTGGAATTATTTGTGCTTTATTATTATCTGCAGTTGGATTTGAAGAGATTATTTTTTCTTTTAACAATCAATTATTATTTGCTTTAATTTATACATCAATTTTTGCAACTATTATTACAACATTTCTACAAACTAAATATCAAAAAACAGTTACTCCAACTAAAGCTGGAATTATCTTTTCATTTGAAGCACCTTTGGCTGCATTATTTGCTTTTTTTATTTTAAGTGAAAGAATTTCAAGTTTTGGCTATATTGGATGTGTATTAATTTTTTCAGGTTTACTTGTAGCTGAAATATTGGGTAACAGAAAATCAACAATTAAATATGGATCTTAAACATGCTGAAATAATTGCTAATGGTTTGGTTCAAGGTGTTGGATTTAGATATTTTGTTTATAGAAATGCCAAAGAAATTGGACTAAATGGATTTGTTAGAAATTTAGCTACCGGTGAAGTACTTACTGTTGTTGAAGGTAGTATCCATTTAATTGAAGAACTTTTTAACAGAATTAAAATAGGTCCTTCACATGCTTATGTTAAAAATTGCACTATTGTTTGGAATAAAATAGAAAATGAATTCAAGAATTTTGAGATTAGATAATGAATGATTTTAGAATAGGCAATGGGTTCGATGTTCATGCATTTGCAGAAAACAGAAAACTAATTTTGGGCGGAGTGGAAATTCCTTTTGAAAAGGGATTAATCGGACATTCTGATGCAGATGTTTTATTGCACGCAATAACTGATGCAGTTTTAGGTGCTGTAGCTTTAGGTGATATAGGAAAACATTTTCCGGATTCTGATGAAAAATATAAAGACGCTGATAGTATGTTCTTATTAAAAAAAGCTTATGAATTGGTAAGAGAAAAAAAGTATCAAATTTCAAATATCGATTCTATTTTAATTTTAGAAAGACCAAAAGTAGCAAGTTATATTTTACAAATGCGAGAAAATATTGCTACTGCACTAAATATAGAATTAGAGCAGGTGTCTGTAAAAGCTACCACATCAGAAAAACTTGGTTTTACAGGAAGGGGAGAGGGAATATCTTCTTCTGCTATTATATTAATAAAGAAAGAAATTTAAAATGATAGAACAAATTCTATCCTTAATTTCAGACCTTTCGCCATTTTTGATTTATTGCGCACTTTTCTTATTCGCTTTTGCAGAAAATGTTTTTCCACCTTCACCAAGTGATTTAGTTGTGGTTGTTGGGGGTTCTTTAATTGCTGCAAACACAATTCATTTTATCCCAACTTTATTAATTACCTCTTTTGGAAGTTTGTTGGGATTTATGACTTTATTTTTTATAGGATTAAAGCTTGATCAAAAAGTACTTAAAGCTGGTAAACTGAAATTTATTTCTAAAGAAGGATTAGATAAAACAGAATTATGGTTTAATGAATATGGCTATTTTATAATTTTAGCAAACCGCTTTTTGCCCGGCACTCGTTCAGTGATTTCTTTTTTTGCCGGTATTAGTGAACTTAATGCTAAAAAAACAGCATTACTTGCATTAATCAGTACATTGATTTGGAATGCAATAATAATTTATCTTGGAATTATTTTTGGGAATAACATAAAAATTGTTGATGAATATTTGTCTACATACAGCAATATTATTTTAGCTATAACAGCAATAGTAGTTTTAATTTTTTTAATTAAATACTTTTTTACTAGGAATAAAATAAAATAATAACTTGTTAAAATTTAAAAAACAAAAAAATATTTCTGCTGATGAGAAACTAATAAATAAAAAAGAAAGACTATTACTTATTTCATGCGGCTTATTACTTGGAATTTCTTTTCCGCCTTTTCCATTTCCGTTTCAGCTTTTAATGTTCATAGCACTTATTCCCTATTTCTTTGTAATTGAACGAAGGAAGGGATTAGCTGAAATAAATAAAGCAACTTATCTAACTTTTTTTGTTTTTAGTCTGATAACAATTTACTGGGTGGGAAGCTGGCAAACTGGCACAGATCCATTTTTAATGATTGCAGGAGGCGTGTTATTATTTTTTAATCCCTTGCTTTTCTTGATACCTTCAACCCTATATTATTTTGCAAAAAAATATTTGAATAGCAAAATTGCTTTGTTATTATTCCCATTTTTTTGGCTTAGTTATGAATATTTTTATACACTGACAGATATCAGTTTTCCCTGGTTAATTTTAGGAAGCGGACTTTCAAAATTTAAAATATTCATACAATCAGCTGATATTATTGGTGCTTTTGGTTTAACTATAATTGTAATATTTGTCAATATTTTTATTTATCTGGCAATAAGAGATTATAAGAAAAAGCCAAAAAAAGTTTCATTATATATTTTGTATATGATTATAATTTTTAGTTTCTCAATTTTTTATGGAGTTTACAGAATATCTACATTCAATAATTCAGGTAAAGAAATTACAGTTGGAGTTATACAACCCAACCTTAATCCTTGGGAAAAATGGAGAGAAAGTAATTTAGAAGAATTAAAAAATGAATATCTTTCTCTTTCAAAGAACGCTGTAGATAATGGGGCGAAATTATTAATCTGGCCTGAAACAGCGTTACCGGTTTATTTAAATACTCAGGGATATTTAAATACAAAAAATGATATAACACAATTTTTAGTAGACACTAAAACATTTTTACTTACAGGAATGCCCGATGTAAAATATTTCTCAAAAAATGATATTATTCCAATAGATGTAAAAGTTACTAATAATGGAAACACAAAATATGCTACCTACAATAGTGTATTAGGATTTTCTTATCAAAATTCTATTGTACAGCATTATGGCAAAATTAAACTTGTTCCTTTTGGTGAAAGAGTTCCATTTGTTAATACATTTAAATTTCTTGGTGATCTATTTAGCTGGGGTGTTGGACTAAGCGGGTGGAATGTTGGACAAGATACTACGCTTTTCACTTTCTCAAATAAAATTGAGAATGATACTACTAATTTTGTAATACCTGACTCTGTAAAATTCAGCAGTTTGGTGTGTTACGAATCTGTTTATCCAATTTTTGTTACTACATTTATTAATAAAGGTGCTGAGTTAATTACAGTAGTTACAAATGACAGCTGGTATGGGAAGTCAAGCGGACCATATCAACATAAAGAAATTTCAATATTACGAGCAATTGAAAATAGAAGATCAGTAGTAAGGGCAGCTAACGGAGGAATTAGTTGCATTATTGATCCACTTGGAACAACAATAGCAGAAACTAAATTATTTTCCAAAGATGTTTTGGTTGGAAATGTAGTGTTAGAAAATGAAATAACATTTTATACAAAACACCCATATTTGATTCCAATCTTTTCAGTTCTTATTTCATTATCAATTATATTAATTGTGATAGTTAGAAAATTTATTTGGAGAAATAAATAAATTATGAAATATATTGATCTACGAAGCGATACAGTTACAAAACCATCACAACAAATGCGCAAAGCAATGTTCGAAGCTGAAGTTGGAGATGATGTATTTAAAGAAGATCCTACAGTAAATAAATTAGAAAAATATGCGGCAGAATTATTAGGCAAAGAAGCAGCACTTTTTGTACCTAGCGGAGTTATGGGCAATCAAATATGTTTAAATGTTCATACACGACCGGCTGATGAAGTTATTTGCGAAAGTGATTCGCATATTTTTAACTATGAATCCGGTTCACCAGCTGCTTTAAGCGGTATTCAACTTCTGCCAATAAATGGCACACAAGGTGTATTTACTCCAGAACAAGTTGAACCATTTATAAGACCTAAAAGTGCTTATTATATGCCAAAGACAAAAGTAATTGAAGTTGAAAACACTCACAATCGTGCCGGCGGAACAATTCACCCAATTGAAAATATTCTTGCTCTTAAAAAACTTGCAGATAAATATGGATTAAAAAAACATCTGGACGGCGCAAGAATTTGGAATGCATCTGTTGAAACAAATATCTCTGTCGCAGAATATGCTTCTCATTTTGATAGTATTTCTTGTTGCTTATCAAAGGGACTTGGTGCGCCAGTAGGTTCTATAATTGCTGGAGATAAAGATTTTATAACCGAAGCTTTTAGAGTTAGAAAATCTTTCGGTGGGGGAATGAGACAAGTAGGAATTTTAGCTGCAGCAGGTTTGTATGCTTTGGAGAACAACAGAAAAAGATTAAAAGAAGATCATCAAAAAGCAAGGTTACTTGCAGAAACAATAAATAAAATATCCAACTTGAAAGTTGATTTGAAAAGTGTTCAGACAAATATTGTTATTTTTGAAACACTTAAACTTTCAGTAGATGATGCTCTATTAAAATGCAAAGAAAAAGGATTGTTGTTATCTGTTGGAAGAGTTGGATCACTTAGAGCAATTACTCATCTTGATATTACTGATTCTGACATAAATAAAACAATATCAATATTTGATAAAGTTTTCGGATAAGTCTGTACTTAGTTAAAAATTTTTCTAATCTTCTTTGTAATCCAAAGAACAACTTTATTTTTACCTCTGCAAAGAAACTCATCTAGTAAATGAGCATTTTTTTCAGTTCGGAGATAGCCATAAATTTTATGGGGATTTTCAAGGCCATCATTTTCGTAATCATTTTTAACCATTTCTGAATTAGGAACGATATTATAAATATTAGGTTCGAAAAGTTCATTTAAAATAGAATATTGAGCTAATTTATCATTCTGGTCAAAAAGATTATACCAAGCTTTTTTAATATTATTTGGTGTAGTTAATTTAGAATCGTTGTATGGTTCATGTCCAAGAGCATATTTAATTTGTCCGAATATATATGGAACTGCAATAGGGGAGCCCTCAGAAATTAAAGTGTCTATATTAATTTCATTTTCGTGTCGTAATAATACATCATAAGCCACAATAGAACCCATAGAATGACATATTAATAATACTTCGTCGTTTTTATGTTTCTGTAATTTATCTAATAATTTTAATCTTATTACATCTTTTGCCAGGCAATCAGTTTTGTTTGCTTCAACACAGTTTTGTGTAAAATATAGTTTCATATCCTTAAAAAAATGTTTGATTAAAAGGTCTGTGAAAGAAGGAAAATTAATATGCAATTTCTCATTAAAAAGGAAATTATCAAGCTGTTTTTTAATATAGTTTCTTGCCTTGGTTTTTAATTTTCTTTCATTTTTAGGTTTGTTATCTGAAGCAGGATGATACTTTTCAGCTAAATAATATTCACTGTCTTTATTCTCTTCATTAATATCTAATGGTTTTTTATAAATTGCATTTGCCCAATAAACCAATTCAAAATTATATTTTTGATTTTTACATCCAATTTTTTCAAGCCCTTCTTCAATGGAGTCTTTCCACCATTTTTCTAAAAGATCTTTGGGAGGTTGGTTGCCTAATCCGTGTATTCCAATTATAATTTTTTTCAATTTATATTTAATTTCTCTTTTATAAAACCGGCTTTATCTGAAGTAACTCCATTTACACCAAAATTATATAATTCTTTAACTCTTTTAGTGTCGTTTACTGTCCATATATAAATATTTATATTATTATTTTTGAATATATTAACAAATTCTTGGTTTATATAATGGGTATCTTTTATATCAACACCACCTAAATTATTTTGCTTGCAAAAATTGAGTAAACTATTGGCATCAAAATTAAAATTGCACCATTTTTTTTCTACTACTAAATAAGTCTCAATTCTCTTTAACTCATTCTTTAAAGATTTTAAAACTTCAGCAAAACAACTGATTAAAACAATTTTATTTTTATAATCATATTTAATTAAAATATCTTTTAAATAACTAACTATCTCATTCTTTACTTTTATATCAATAAATAATTTTTTTCCACCAGGTATTGTTTCAATTACTTCTTCTAAGAAAGGCATTTTATCGGAATTATGCTCACCAATTATTTTATTGGAAATATTAGCGCTTTTTAATTCAGTTGATGAAGTGTTTTTAATTATAAGGTTTTTATCCCCAGTTCTTTTTGTCGACTTGTCATGAATGGCAACTATTTTCTTAACTTTTGTTAATCTTACATCTATTTCAACAGCATCAACATTTCTTTGCCAGGCTAAATTTATAGAGCTAAGTGTATTCTCAGGTGCGTTTAGAGATTCACTTCTGTGAGATATAAATAAAAAGTTACTGCTATTCATTGGTTTATGGATTTTATTTAAGAAAAGATAGGGAAAAATATTATTTATAACTAAAAAGAAAGAGACTAATTCTTATTTTTTTTCTTTATTTACTTTTTTAATAATTTCTAATATTGTTTTACGGATATTTTTGTTCTTAGAATGTTCATCAGCTCTAGTTGGATTTGCAGCTCTTTCTTCACAATTAAATATTGAACATCGTTCACAAGTATCATTAACTTCTTTAGTGTTTATTGACGGATCATTCCAAAATAAAATATGGTTTTTAAAATTCTCATTAATCAAAAATCCTAATGTAACACTTGAATATGTTTTTCTTAATGGTGCATTGCTGCTTCCTACTGAAATACAAAAATATTTATTTTTAGAAACCATAAATTCAGAAATTTGAGATTCAATGAATAATTTCTTGTAGTCGTTTTTATCCCCGAATATTTTAGCTTGCTTTAACATATCAAGTGAAATCCATCTTCTGCAGTAATGTTCATCAGTAGCATAGCCTCCTGGGTTTTCAGTTAAGTTCAAGCGCAATTCTTTAATAAGGCTATATTCTTGGTTATCATTTGTAGTATTGAATCTGAGATAGAACATACTATTTAAATTAAAAAATTTAGAAGCTAATGCCGATATTCTTTGAAAAGCCATCTCTGGTGAAACATTGTATTTATCAAATATAGATTGTAAAGATTTAGAGTCCCATTTGGTTTGGATAAAAAATTTTTTAAGATCATCAAAAAATGTATTTCTGTCCATCATTAGAGCAGAAGAAAAATAAGATGTTTTAAAATTATTTAAAAGTTGATCAAATGAATCTACCTTCATTTGCGAATAGGCAAGGTTTCTATCTTTAATTTCTAAATAATTATATCCTAGCTCTTTACCAAGTGCAAAAGTTTTTTGAGGTTCTGATAAATTTTTATTCAGCAGAAGTTTATTCTTTTTACCGGGGACAATTATGGACCTAATTTCTGATAATTCCGGATATGCATTTAAAGTATCGTTATCAATAATGTAATTATAATTACTAATTAAAATATTTTCCAACACTTTACTTTCTAAAGGAATAGAGTAATTATTAATATATTCAGAAATAAATTTATCTGAGTTATTTTCTAATTCTTCAAAATAATTTTCATTGAATTCTTTATAAGTTCTTAGTGCAGTTCTGCTAAAGTTCTGCTCACTCATTTCTGAATTTTTGGCAAGTTCAACCAAGGTTGAAACCAAAGCACTTAAAGGTAAAGAAGCATTGGAAAGTAAAACAACTAGTTTATTTAGATCTATTCCATAATGATCTAAAGGTAATAGTTCTAAAATATTAGATTCTAATAGATCTGCAATCGGTTTTAATTTTTTTGTTAACTTTAACGAAACAAGGTTATCATAACTTGTATTTAATGTAGTGGCCAAGACAGCAATTTTATCATGCTTTGGGTATTTTTTACCGTTTTCAATTTCATTTAAATAAGAAATTGATATACCGCTTTTCTTTGCAAGTTGAGAAATTGATAATTTATTGAGTATTCGGAGCTGTTTAAGTTTTAATCCGAAAATTATTTTTATGTAAGTATTACTTAATTGCATTTAATTATACTTAAAAAGTGCATAAATCAATATAAATAAAAAGATATCCAGTTCAAAAAAAAATGCAGAATTTCATTATTAGCGAAAATTCGCTTGCATATATAAAAATTAGTATTTAATTTAATTCCTATTAAAATATTTAGCATTATGTTTCATTCAAAACTTCTAAAAGATAGAATTACCGACCTCATTCCATTTCAATTGGAAAGTAATCCATTGGATAAAGCATTTTCTGATAAAGTTACAGGTAAATGGAGAAGCTATTCAACCAATGATGCTAAAGATATTATTGATAAAATCAGTTTAAGTCTGTTAAGCTTAGGTGTAAAGCCTGGAGATAAAATTGGAATCATTTCGCAAAATAGAGTTGAGTGGAATTTTGTTGATATAGGCATACTACAAATTGGAGCTGTGAATGTTCCTTTTTATCCGAATACAAGTGAAGAAAATTACAGATACATTATTAATGATGCTGAAGTAAAAATTATATTTGTAGAGAATAACGATTTATACAAGAAAGTAAAAAATGTTGAAAAAAAACTTGGTAGAAAATTAGAAAAAATTTACACTTTTGATGAGACAAAGGATACTGAAAGTTGGAATCATTTAATTAAATTAGCCGATGAAAAACACAGAGAAAAATTAAAAAATCTTTTAGAAAAAATTGATAAAGATGATTTAGCTACGATAATTTATACATCAGGTACTACAGGTGAACCAAAAGGAGTAAGACTTACACATTATAATATTATAAGTAATGTCCTGTCATTATCTGAGATAATGCCCACAGATACTTTCAGTAGAACAATAAGCTTTTTACCACTATGTCACATTTTTGAAAGAACCGCTGTTTATTTTTATATTTATTTATGTCGTTCAATTAATTATCCCGAAAGCTTGGAAAAACTTAGTGAAAATATTTTGGAGATAAAACCACATTATTTCATTACAGTACCCAGAGTGTTAGAAAAAATTTATGAAAAGATAATGGCAAAAGGCCACGAACTTAGTCTGCCCAAAAAAGCTATATTTGGTTGGGCTGTAAATCTGGCAGATAATTTTGACTCAAAAGGATTTAATAATTGGTTTTATAATTTCCGTTTGTTTTTTGCGCGGAAACTTGTCTTCAGTAAATGGAAGGCTGCTTTGGGTGGTGAAATAAAATCAATAATTTCTGGTTCAGCTACTTTGCAGCCAAAGCTTGCAAGAATTTTTACCGCTGCTGGTATTCAAATTATTCAAGGGTATGGTTTAACAGAATCTTCACCTGCGCTAACGAGTAACAGATATGAAAAAGGTGATTATCATTTGGGTACTGTAGGTACTGCTATTCCTGAAGTAGAATTAAAAATTGGGGAAAACAACGAGATTCTTGCAAAAGGTCCAAATGTTACGAAAGGTTATTTTAACAAGCCTGAAGATACTGCAAAGGCAATTGATAGTGAAGGCTGGTTCCATACTGGTGATACAGGAGAATTTGTTGATGGTAATTATTTAAAAATTACAGGCAGGCTTAAAGAAATATTTAAAACAAGCGGTGGAAAATTTATTGCCCCCCAACCTATTGAAAATAAAATGAAGGAATCTTTTTTTATTGAACATATAATGGTTGTTGGTGAAAATGAAAAATTTGCAGGTGCTATAATATTACCGGAATTTAATTTTTTAAGGAAATGGTGTAAAGGTAAAAGATTAATTTATCAAACGAATACCGAAATGATAAATTCTGAAGAAGTGAAAAACAGAATAATGCATGAAGTGAATAAGCACAATAAAAAGTTCGGTCATATTCAGCAGATTAAAAAGATAGCCCTAGTTGCTGGTCCTTGGACAGTAGAAACGGGTGAACTAACTCCAACATTAAAAGTTAAAAGAAATGTTATTAAAGAAAAGTATAAAAAGGAAATAGAAAGCATTTACAAAAATAATTCTGAACAATTTAAAAATTAATTAAAATAAAATTATGAAAAGAAAAATAAATAAAATTGCAGTATTAGGCTCTGGTATAATGGGGACAAGGATTGCCTTGCATTTTGCAAATATTGGTTGTAAAGTTTACTTGTTTGATATTGCTCCAAAAGAAATAACTGATTCCGAAAAACAAAAAGGTTTTAAAATTGATGATGCTGTTGTTAAAAATAGGATTGTGAATGATAATTTCATAAATATTTTAAAAGCAAAACCATCTCCTGTATATAATAATAAAGTTTCAACCTTGATAACAACCGGAAATTTTGATGACAATATGAATTGGCTTAGTGAAGTTGATTGGATAATTGAAGTTGTAGTAGAAAATCTTGAAATCAAAAAATCCGTATTTGAAAAAGTTGAAAAGTTTAGAAAAAAAGATACACTAATTACAACCAACACATCAGGTATACCAATTCATTTTATGATTGAAGGAAGAAGCGAAGATTTTCAAAAACATTTTTGCGGAACACACTTTTTTAATCCACCAAGATATTTACAACTTTTGGAAATTATTCCCACTCCTAAAACCGATCCAAAAATTGTTGAATTCCTAATGCATTACGGAGATTTATATCTTGGAAAAACAACTGTTCTTTGCAAAGACACTCCGGCATTTATTGCAAATCGTGTGGGTGTTTTTTCAATGATGGCTGTTTTTAAATTGATGAAAGAAATGAAATTTACTATTAAAGAAGTTGACTCATTAACAGGACCTCTTACAGGTAAACCCAAATCAGCCACTTTTAGAACGGCTGATGTTGTTGGAATTGATACATTGGTTCATGTAGCTAATAATCTTTACAATGACTGTCCCAAAGATGAAAAGAGAGACTTATTTAAAATACCAGATTTTGTAGATAAAATGATAAAGAATAAATGGCTCGGTGATAAAACCAAACAAGGATTCTATAAAAAATCAAAAAATGAAAAAGGTAATAAAGAAATTTTAGAGATGAATATTGAAACTGGTGAATACGGACAATCAGTAAAACCAAAATTTGCTTCAGTTGCAGCTGCCAAACCGATTGATGAACTAAGAGACAGGATCAAAATGTTAGTTTCATCAAATGATAAAGCAGGCGAATTTTTGAAGAAATTATATTTTTATGTCTTTCAGTATTCTTCAAATCGTATTCCAGAGATTTCAGATGAATTATATAAAATTGATGACGGTATGAAAGCCGGTTTTGGTTGGGAGTTAGGGCCATTTGAAACTTGGGATGCACTCGGTGTTGAAAAGACTGTTAAGAAAATGGAAGAAGCAGGGATGAAACCTGCACGGTGGGTTAATGAGATGGTGAATGCCGGAATAAAATCTTTCTATAACATACGCGATGGTAAAAAAGAATATTATGACATAAAATCAAAATCTTATAAAGACATTGAATCAAAAAAAGATTTTATAATTTTAGATAATTATACAACGAACAAACCTGTTTGGAAAAACACGGGAACTGTACTACACGATCTTGGTGACGGAATTGTTAATCTTGAATTTATAACTAAAATGAATTCAATAGGAAGTGAAGTATTAGAAGGGATAAACAAATCTATTGAAATTGCAGAAAAAGATTTTATAGGATTAGTAATTGGCAACGACGGACAGCACTTTTCTGCCGGTGCTAACCTTGCAATGATGTTTATGCTTGCAACTGAACAGGAATATGATGAAATAGATTTTGCAGTCAGAACATTTCAAAATACTACAATGCACATTAGATATTCTTCAGTTCCTGTTGTTGTAGCTCCACACGGATTAACACTTGGCGGTGGTTGCGAGGTATGCCTTCACGCTGATAAAGTTGAAGCTGGTGCTGAAACCTACATTGGTTTAGTTGAAGTAGGTGTTGGAATTATTCCTGCCGGCGGTGGAACAAAAGAAATGACACTTCGTGCATCAGATAATTATAAACCGGGTGATGTTGATTTTAACGAATTACAATGGAGATTTTTAAATATTGCTATGGCTAAAGTTGCAACTTCAGCAAGTGAGGCAATGGAAATGGATATTTTTATGAAGGGAAGAGACAATATAATTTATAACCCAAACAGATTGATCTCTCAGGCAAAAAAATCTGTTATTGATCTTGCCGACAGAGGATATACAAAACCAAATCAAAGGGAAGATATAAAAGTATTAGGTCGAGGAGCTTTAGCAAATATGTTTTTAGGTGCTTATTCGTTTAACGAAGGAAAATACATATCTGAACACGATAAAAAGATTGCTGAAAAATTAGCATATATTATGTGTGGTGGAGATCTTTCCGAGAATACAATTGTTAACGAGCAGTACTTGTTGGATTTGGAAAGAGAAGCATTTTTAAGCTTGATAGGCGAAAAGAAAACATTGGAAAGGATACAAAGTATTTTAACTACCGGTAAACCATTGCGTAATTAAAAAGATTTACAAATTAAAATAGAAGAAAAAATTATGAGAGAAGCATATATAGTAGCAGGTTATCGATCAGCAGTAACGAAAGCAAAAAAAGGCGGTTTTCGTTTTTACAGATCTGATGATCTAGCTGCAGATGTAATAAAATATTTATTAAAATCTGTTCCTGAACTTGATCCCAAAAGAGTTGATGATTTAATAGTAGGCAACGCTTTCCCTGAAGCAGAGCAAGGACTGCAGGTTGGAAGGATGATAGCGTTACAGTGTCTACCACAGGAAGTACCAGGCGTAACTATTAACAGATTCTGTGCATCAGGGATTGATACAATTTCGACTGCAGTTGCTCGAATTAGGAGTGGAATGATGGATTGTATTATTGCAGGAGGAACCGAGTCAATGTCTATGGTACCAATGACAGGATGGAAATTAGCTGCAAACTACGAACTTGCAAAGGACTACCCTGGTTATTATATGAGTATGGGATTAACTGCAGAGAAAGTTGCAAATCAGTATAAAATATCTCGTGAAGATCAAGATAAGTTTTCCTATCACTCACATATGAAAGCTGTAAACGCATTGAAAAAGGGTTACTTTAAAGATCAAATTGTACCTATTGAAGTTGAAGAAGTTTATATAGAAAATGGTAAGAAGAAAACACGGAATAATATTGTTGAAGTTGATGAAGGTCCCAGAGTAGATACTACCGTTGAAGCTTTAGCCAAATTAAAACCGGTTTTTGCTTCTAACGGTACAGTAACCGCAGGTACAGCTTCACAAACTTCAGACGGGGCTGCATTTGTACTTGTTATGTCAGAAGAAATGGTAAAAGAGTTAAATTTAAAACCAATTGCAAGAATGATATCTTATGCTCTTGAAGGAGTAGACCCAACAATGATGGGCATTGGTCCTATAGCCGCTATACCTAAAGCACTTAAAAAAGCAAATATGAAACTTGATGATATCGATTTAATAGAATTAAATGAAGCTTTTGCTTCTCAATCATTAGCTGTTATTAGAACTCTAAAATTAGATTCAGAAAAAATAAATGTTAACGGAGGAGCAATTGCATTAGGGCATCCTCTTGGTTGTACAGGTGCAAAATTATCTGTTCAGATATTTAACGAGCTAAGAAGGAGAAAACAAAAATACGGTATTGTTACTGCTTGTGTTGGCGGCGGACAGGGGGTTGCAGGAATATATGAGCTTTTAAATTAGAATTTTAATAATAAAAATTGAGAGTAAATAAAATGTCACATGAAACAAAAACAAAAGAAGTTTTAAACGGTGGTGAATTTTTAATAAATGAATCTGATGCTTCTTCAGTATTTATTCCTGAGGAATTAAACGAAGAACAAAAAATGATTGTTGACACCGCAAGAGAATTTATTGAAAAAGAAATATGGCCAAAGCTTGACGCAATTGATCATCAGGAAGAGGGTGTTGCTGTTGGGCTGATTAATAAAGCAGGAGAACTTGGTTTACTCGGCACATCGGTTCCGGAAGAATACGGTGGTTTCGGACAAGATTTTAATTCAAACACTGCACTTGCGATGACATTGGGAACAAGTCATTCAATCGGTGTTTCTTTTGCAGCACATACAGGAATTGGAACTCTTCCAATTATGTATTACGGAACCGAAGAGCAAAAGAAAAAATACTTACCTAAACTTGCCAGCGGAGAAATAAAGTCGGCTTATTGTTTAACTGAACCAACTTCCGGTTCAGATGCACTTTCTGCTAAAACTACAGCCAAACTCTCTGAAGACGGTAAACATTACATTTTAAATGGACAAAAAATGTGGATCACTAACGGAGGTTTTGCTGATATTCTAATTACTTTTGCTCAAGTGGATGGAGATAAATTTACATGCTTTATTATTCCCACTGACTCAGAAGGTTTTACAAGCGGTAACGAAGAAAATAAATTGGGTATAAAAGGTTCATCTACAAGAGCATTATTTTTAGATAATGTAAAAGTACCAAAAGAAAATATTTTAGGTGAAATTGGCAAAGGTGCTTATATAGCTTTTAATATTTTAAATATCGGTAGATTCAAATTATGTGCAATGACAACAGGCGGAGCCAAAGAAAATGCATCAATTGCTGTAAGATATGCTAACGAAAGAAAACAATTTAACCAACCGATTTCAAATTTTGGAGCTATTAAATACAAACTTGCAGAACAAGCAATTAGAATATTTGCATGTGAATCAGCAACATTTAGAACCAGTGGATTGATAAACGATAAAATAAAATCTTTACAAGCTGATGGAGTAAGTTATACTGATGCTTCACTTAAAGCTGCTGAAGAATATGCTATTGAGTGCGCAATGCTAAAAGTTTATGGTTCAGAAGTACTTGATTATGTGGTTGATGAAACGGTACAGATACACGGGGGTTACGGGTATTCTGAAGAGTACCCTGCTGCAAGAGCTTACAGAGACTCAAGAATTAACAGAATTTTTGAAGGTACAAACGAAATTAACAGATTGCTGACAGTTGATATGTTAATGAAAAGAGCAATGAAAGGAAGATTGGACCTAATGGGACCAGCAATGGCAGTGCAAAAAGAATTAATGTCAGTTCCTGATATGAGTGGAGATGAAGATGGGATATTATCTTCAGAAAAAAAAGCAGTTAACAATGCTAAGAAAGCTGTATTAATTATTGCCGGTGCTGCTGTTCAAAAATTTATGCAGAGCTTAAAAGATGAACAGGAAATAATAATGAATGTTACAGATATGATGATAGAATTATTTGCCTGCGAATCAGCATATTTAAGAACATTAAAACTTTCAAAAATAAAAAGTGAAGATGAGTTAAAACCATATATTGAAATGACCAAGGTATATTTCAATGATGCTTTTGAAAGAATAAACCGGCACGGTAAACATGCAATTACTTCATTTGCAGATGGTGATGAATTGAGAATGCTTTTGCTTGGATTAAAGAGATTTACTAAATATGACAATGTTAATACTAAAGAATTAAGGAGAAGCATAGCTGGTAGATTAATAGAAGCAAATAAATACTGTTTCTAATTTAATTTTTTTCTAAATAAATTTTTATTAGTATTATCTACTTTAAAACCAACTCGTTTTAAATAGTTGTTATGTTTATCAACAGAACTTTTAGTAATTAAAGTTTTTATTCCTTTTTCTTTAAGGAATTCAGTTGCTGCATAATACAAATATTCCGCATTCTTTAAATCTCTGTAATCGGGTATTGCATAATCTAATAATATTTCAGCTTCAGTTTCATTACTTACTTTATATATGAAGATACCTACCGGAAAAAGGTTCCTTAAAATAAAATAACAATTACCTTCTGAAGTTTTTGATCTGTCAAATTCAGGTGAAAAATTTTGAATATCATCACTGTAAAAATCTAAAAATTTATTTAAGTAAGGATGACTAGGATTAAGAACCGGCATTAAGCTGAATGCATCCTTTCTTCTGTACATTTGGGTTAAGTAGTAAATATCTACCAAGGCAATAAATGAATTTAGAAACAGCACAGGATATGCATTAACCAAAAATCCATATATTGCAAAAGTTGATGCTCCAATTAGATTTACTTTTCGTAGTTTAAAAATATTTTTCATCATAAGTGAAAGTGCGATTAGAATAGAACCTGCATAACCTACAAATTGATACCACTTCATATTATTTTTTTCCAAACATAATTAGTAAATAAAATTTTATAAACATTTTAAAAAAAAGGTAAATTTTTCAAATCTACATTTCCACCTGAAAGGATTATTCCGACTTTTTTATTTTTAAATTTTTCTTTTTCTTTGATCAACGCAGCAAATGGAACAACTCCGGAAGGTTCTACAATTATTTTCATCCTCTCCCAAATTAACTTCATTGATTCAATAATTTCAATCTCTTCAACTCTAATTATATGGTCAACATATTTTTGGATAATGGGAAATGTAATATCACCAAGTTCAGTTTTTAATCCATCAGCAATTGTATTTGTTGTTTTATTGTGTTCAATTTTACCACTTTTAAGTGATCTGCAAGCATCATCTGCTTCAAATGGTTCTCCTCCTACAGTTTTACAATTTCTACCAAAATAATTTGCTGCAAGAGAAGTTCCGGCAATCAGTCCACCGCCACCGACTGGTGCAAGTACAAAATCCAAGTCAGATTGTTCCTCCAACAATTCCATTGCTGCAGTTGCTTGTCCTAATATTACATTTAGATTATTGGAAGAATGTATAAAAACACAACCTTTTTCTTCTATAATTTTATTTGATGCTTGTTCTCGGCTCTTTAAATTAGGATCGCATAAAGTTATTTCTCCTCCATATCCAATTACAGCCTTTCTTTTTACCTCTGGAGAGGTTGAAGGCATAACAATGTATGCTTTTGTACATAGAAGTTTAGTCGATAAAGATAATGCCTGAGCAAAATTACCTGATGAGTGAGTAACAACACCTCTTTGTAACTCTTCCTTTGTTAGGTTTAACATAGCGTTGAGTGCACCTCTAATTTTAAATGCACCCATCTTTTGAAAATTTTCACATTTAAAATATAATTGGCATCCGGTTAGATCATTGAGAAGTTGTGAGGTTAAAACAGGAGTGTTATGAATATATTTTTTTAGTCTTTCCTTAACTTCTAATAAAATGTCTTTATTAAGTTCCATTATTCTTTCATGGTAATAAAAAATCAGATACTTAATATATAATATTCTACCTTTCTTTTGTTTTCAATCCCATTTTTAAAATATATGAAAGATTGATTTTTCAATAATTTTATTGAAAGAATATTCTCTGGATCTACAATTGCAATTAATTCTTTTATTTTTGGTAATGTTTTAGAATAGTCAATAAAACATTTTAACATTTCTGTAGCAAATTTCTTTCCCCAAAATTCAGGCATCAAACCATAACCAACTTCTGCCTGCATATTTCCGTAATAAACTAATTTTACTAAACCCACAAAAGTATTATCTTCTTTTTTATTTGCAGAATAAAAACCAAGCTCAGGGAATTTTTTATTTGTATCAAGTGCAAATTCAAATCGAGCATTTGCTGCTTCGTCAGTCATTCCTTTTCCTGTTATGTATTTCATTACAGTATCATTGGTGTACCAATTAATATAATTAGAACGGTCTGGCTCAGAAGCTTTTTTATATATTAATCTTTCTGATTCAAGGTACAAGTTAAATTACCTCTTAATATTATTTTCGTATGTTTTTATCCATTCTTGGGGGGTTATCTTACTTGCAAGTTGTCCCATCAACTCATAAGGAATTTTATCAATATTTTTAAATCTTATGCAACTTTTTCCCATATCTAATTTAGATTTTGAAATTTTCTTCCATTCATCATTGAACCAATTCAATATATTCTTATCTGAATAAATGCCCATGTGATAATAAGCTATAAAATTTTTTTGTGATGCAATAGATAAAAAAGGAAGTGGTAGTTTAGGGTTGCAGTGATACCCGTCAGGATAAATAGAATGGGGAACAACATAACCAATCATACCGTAGCTCATTTCTTCTTTAAATCCTTGAGGTAAGTTTTTCTTTATAACCTGTCTTAATTTTTTTATAACAATTTGCCTTTCAATAGGTAGGTAATCTATATATTCATTTACTGTTTTAGCTTTCGATTGCATTTTTATCCTATATATTAATTTTTATTAAGAATATTAACAATTTTTATATTTATCTTCAAAACCTTGTTTTTATAAGATCATTGGAATTATTTTTTTATTCTTTTCAATTCTTTTTAATTTTCTTTCTTCTCTACTTAAAAGGTTCAAGATGCGGCTTTCCCCTTCTCTAACAGTCGACCTGTCAGTCCGGTGGTTTTACCAATGTGCTCTCGCTCGCCGAAATCCGGCAAGAAGAAGGCGGATAAAAAATATATGTACTTAGGGTGTTCGTAGTGCGGAAAACTGCAAAGACAGGTATGTAAAAGTTTTTTATACAAAATTAAGGCACGAAATTATATGAATCATTTGTTTTGAAAAATAGAAACAATATCCTATCTTATTTATAACTAAATCTAATTTTCATTAATTTTTAAATTTGGAGAAAACGGAACAAGTTTAATATAAAATATTTAATATAGCGTATGCTATGTTCTGTTTCGAAAACTAGCAATTTTTAATTCATCAAGAACAAGCAAGTAAGCTGCGTCCAAGGATGGGACGCACTTGCTTATGTCTTTGATGAAGGGTATGCTAGTACCTCGAAATGGGATATAAGATCAAGGTGCGTCCTTTTTTATTTACAAAACAAAATCATTTATCACATCTTAATTTTTTTTTGGAGTTAACCGCAAATGAAAATAACAATAGGAAAAAAGATAGGTTTTCCTTTCGCACTAATAATCATTTTAATGATCGGGATAGCTAGAACTACTTATATAGGTTTCAAAAATGTTACCGCCAGCCTTGACAATATAAATCTTGAGAATGTTAAGTACGGTGTTGCGGCGAATCTGCGGTTTAATATTACACAGCTATTGATGTCGGCTAACGACTACATTATAACACAAAAGCAGTATTACTTGCACAAATTTGACAGCCTGAATTCAGTTGTTGATAACTTCTATCATGAATTCAACCGCCTTCCTCTTACAAATGAAGAACAACAGCTTACCGTAAAAATAAAACAAGACCTTGACTCTATCCGCACCATTTCTGCAAAGATTTTTTCGATAGCAAATTCCCGCCAGTTGCCGGAAGCTTGGACACTAATGGAGACGATGAATTATCGCTTTAGTGAAGAAGTTAATAAGAAAACCACGCAGATTTTTGTCGGAATCTCAAAGAGAATTGAAGAATATCGTTTCCAAGCTGCAGACATAAAAGAACATGCTATGATATTGATCTTTGGTGTAACATTATTAGTAATTTTTATCACTATTGTAATTCCATTTCTTACGGTCCGCAGAATAGCCAGACCGATTATTAATATTGCCAATGCTTCAGATAGGATTGCCAATGGCGATTACTCACACCTCACTTTAGTAAAATCAAATGATGAAATTGGACTTCTCTCAAAATCATTTAACTTAATGGCTGAATCAATACAACAGTCTCAAAAAGCGCTTAAAGAAAGTAAAAGATTAACTGAAACCATTGTTTCAACAGTACCGGTCGGTTTATTAGTATTTGATACAAACGGAAAAATTCTGAGTGTCAACCACGCTTTTTGTAAGAGTTTCGGACTTGAGCAGAATCTTCTGCTCGATCAGAATATAACTTCATTGTTTGAAAAGTTAAATGCACCGGAAGAATGCCGCTACCATATTCTTTCACATAAACCTATGAGTGATATAG
>Ga0210044_10003427_pt1 | contig 22657 bp, 18 predicted proteins | sample CryGey13umfilter_2_FD_183959 | JGI IMG/M metagenome (GOLD analysis project Ga0210044, IMG submission 183959) | Groundwater microbial communities from aquifer in Utah, USA - Crystal Geyser 4/9/14 3 um filter (SPAdes) (version 2) | ecosystem: Environmental > Aquatic > Deep subsurface >... | reverse complement strand
TGGACGGCCGCGACACCAAGCTCACCACCTCCGCCCGCCCCTTCTCGCTGCCGGCGGGCCGGCACCAGATCGAGCTGGTCAACCCGGCGCTGAACCTGCGCCAGAAGCTGGTGATCGAGGTCGTGGCCGACGAGATCGTGCGCCGCTTCGTGCGGCTGGGGGAGTAGGGCGAGGAGGCTCTACCACTGTTCGTTGTGGCGGCTCCCCAGATGGCTCTACTGACCCTCCAAACCTGTTGTGCAGACAACACTTCGCTTCGCGCGGACGATTCAGCGCCCACGCACCCCCCCGGCGTGATTCCAACTCGTTCTCTCGCCAACCGGTTGGCCCGTCCCTTGCTCAGGGGCCGGGCGACTGAGCGATCGACTCCGCCTCAGAACCCCTTGGCCACCAGGTACTGCGCGATGTCGCGATAGAACGTGATGTGGTTGAACGGGTTGCCGCCGCCCGGGCTGTCGCCCAGGAGCTGCCCCACCTCGTCCCAGTGATCGGCCGGCACGCAGCCGAGCCAGGTGCCCCACTTGGTCTTGCTCACCTGCACCAGCCCGTCGTTGGCCTTGGGGCTGAGCAGCGACTCGCCCACCACCAGCGACACGAGGTACAGCAGGGGATCCACCGGGTCCTTGTCCTTGGCGTACTGCGTGACAAAGGGCGGCGCCACAGGGGCGAAGCACTCGGTGGTCGCCAGATCGGAGCTGGACCGGCCGGCGAAGGAGTAGTAGGTGACGCCTGGCTCGTCGGGGTACTTGAGGTTGAAGGCGGCCAGGCTGTCGGTGGTGAGCGACTCGAGGCAGGCCTTGACGTCGGCGTCCTTGGCCACGTCCCCGTAGAACGGGCGCGAGATGGCGGCGAAGAACGCCTTGGCCAGCTCCTGGGTGAAGCCCGGCGTCCTGTCCAGCAGCACGTCGGCGATATGCGCGCCCAGGTGCGGCGTGGCCACCGTGACCACCGCCCCCACGCGGTCCGGGATCAGGCTCGCCACGTAGCGCGCGTCCAGGCCGCCCTGGCTGTGGCCGATGATGTTGACCCGCGCCGCGCCGGTCTGCAGCAGCGCCGCGTGCACCTGCTGCAGCAGCTGGTTGCCCCGGACGTAGGTGCCGTTGAACGGATCCATCGAGGCCACGATCACCACGTGCCCGTCGGCCTCCAGCGCCTGCTTCACGTTGTGGAAGTAGTCCAGCGGTCCGATGTTGTCGAAGCCGAAGAACCCGTGGGCCAGCACGATGGGATACGGCGGACCGCTGCCCGCCGAGTCGGTGGCAGGCGTCAGATCGAGGCGCACGGTATCGGCCCCGAGCTGGTCCGGCGCGGGGGCCGAGCGGTCCACCGCCGTGTCGCCCACCGGCGGGGCCTCGTCGGTGGGGCAGCCGGCCAGCGCCAGCGGAAGGAGCATGCAACACCGCAGCAGCACGACACGAGCATACCATGAACGGGCGACCGGATCCGGTCAGCCGCGGACGCAGAACGCCTCCACCACCTCGTACAGCACCTGCAGGCCCCAGTGGAAGCCGTCCTCCGGGATGCGCTCGTCGATGCCGTGGAACAGCTCGTTGAAGCTGAGGTCGCTCGCGGGATCGAAGCGCACGGGGGAGAAGCCGTACCACCGCGCACCCAGCTGACCGAAGTACTTGGCGTCGGTGAAGCCGGGGATCATGTACGGCACCACCGTCAACCCAGGAGCGTGGTCGCGCACCACCGAGCGGATGCAGTCCCACAGCGGCGAGTCGGGTGGGTGGTTCACCGCGCCGGGGGCCTGCTGCATGACCTCGATCTCCAGCGCCGGATCGTCGCCCAGCAGCGCGCGCAGCTCCCGCACCAGGTCCTCGGGCCGCTGACCGGGCAGGGTGCGGCCGTCGATCTCGGCCACCGCCGTGTCGGGGATCAGGTTGGTCTTCTCCCCCGCCCGCACCACGGTGGGCGTGGCGGTGTTGTGCAGCAGGGCGCGCATGGTGCCGGCCTTGCCCCGGTCGGGGAAGAAGCGCGTGAGGATCAGCTCGCTCAGCCGGGGGTTGAGCAGGCGCGGCAGCACCAGCCGGATGGGCAGCGGCTGCAGCGCGGCCACGGCGCGGATGAAGGCCTGCACCACCCGGGTGTTGTGCTGCGGCAGCGTCCGACTGCCGATGCGCTCCAGGGCGCGGGACAGGGTGACCACCGCGCTGTCGGCCCGGGGCATGGAGCCGTGGCCCGCCGCGCCGCGCACGGTGAGCTTCATCCAGCACAGCCCCTTCTCCGCCGTCTGCACCGGCATCACGTGCGCCTTGCCGATGGTCAGCGGACAGCCCCCCACCTCGCCCAGCGCGTAGCCCGCGCGCACCTTCTCCGGGTGCTGCTCGACCAGGAACCGCGAGCCGTGGCGGCACCCCGCCTCCTCGTCGGCCACGGCAGCGAAGATCACGTCCCGCCGCAGCGTGGCCTCGCGCCGGCGCAGCAGCCGCATGACCATCGCGCTCATGGCCACCATGTTCTTCATGTCCACCGCGCCGCGGCCCCAGATCATCCCGTCGTGCAGCTCGCCGCCGAACGGGGGGTGGGTCCAGCGCGCGTGATCCCCGGCTGCCACCACGTCGAGGTGGGTCGCCAGCAGCAGCGGCGGCTCGTCGGTGCCCGAGACCAGGCGGCACACCAGGTTGGCCCGCCCCGGCTCGCCCTGCAGCACCTCGCACGTCAGGTCGTCCCGCTCCAGCTGGTCGCGCAGGGCGTGGGCCGCGACGATCTCGTTGCCCGGCGGGTTGGTGGTGTCGATGCGCAGCAGCAGCTGCAGCAGGGCCGTGGCCTCGCCGCAGACGTCGCTCCAGTGCTTGGGCTCGAATCCTCGTGGCGCCATGGTCCCGGAGCTTAGCCCAGGCCGGTGCGCGGTGTCACCGCCTCACCGCTCCACCTCACCGCCCCCCTCACAGCTCCACCGGGATCGCGCGCCACAGCCCGATACCCGCCGGGCTCACCGCGGCCTGGTATGCCAGCGGCTCCACCCCGCTGCACACCGCCTGCCGCAGCGCCGCGCCGTACTCGGGGTCGATGTCGTCGGCGGGGCGCAGGCTGTCACAGTCGGCGCGCTGTACCAGGAACAGGATCACCGCGCGGTGGCCTTTCTGCGCCAGCGTCTCGAGCTCCGTCAGGTGCCGGCGCCCCCGCGTGGTGACCGCGTCGGGAAACGCCGCGGCGCCATCCAGCACCAGCGTGACGTTCTTGATCTCCACGTAGCACAGCGGCGGCGACCGACCCAGCATCAGGTCCAGCCGGCTGTGCGGCGCCCGCTGCCCCGACGTCGCGGCAGGACCCACTGCCACCTCCCGTCGCACGGCGTCGTACCCGGCCAGCTCCGGCACCGCGTGCTGCAGCAGCGCGTGGTGCATCAGGCGGTTGGGCAGCAGGGTGTTGACCCCCACCATCACGCCGCCCTTCGTCTGAACGATCTCCAGCGTGAGGGGCAGCTTGCGCCCGGGGTTCGGCGAGCGCGAGAGGAACACCCGGCTGCCCGGATCACTGCAGCCGGTCATGCTGCCGGTGTTGGGCGTGTGGGCCACCACCTGCTCGCCGTGCTGCAGACGCACGTCGACGAGGAAGCGCTTGTAGCGCCGGATCAGCGTGCCGGGGATCAGCGGCGGATCGAAGGGGAGCTGGACCACGGGGGTGGTGTAGCACGGGATCCCGTCTCACGGGTGATGCATGGCAGGGTCAAACGATTCATTTGCACCCGTAATGCCTCACGGGCAAGGTGCTTACATCGGCCGCCCGACCACGGCTCCCCCGGGGGCCTGTCCCCTGTGAAGCACCGAAGACCGTTCTACGACGGAATCAACGTTGGAGTGCGACAGATCTCGTGAGGTGGCAGGGCAGGTCGCCGAGGCGTGGGTGTCGCTGTTCGTGCGACACATCTCCCGAGGTGATGCCCCCCCTCGGGAGATGTGTAGCTGCCGGCGCTACAGCACCGACCATGAGCGGCCTCACCTTGGCAGTTGTGTCACATCACTAGCAGGAGCTGCTTTTGCAGATCGCATACCCGGTGGGGCAGTTCTGGATCAGGCAGTCCTCACATGCTGCGCTGCCGAAGTTGTTCTTACAGGTCTTCTCATCGGTCCAGCAGAAGTCGTTCACGTCCGGGCCGCACAGCCAGAAGCTCTTCGCAACATCCTTGGATGCAGCGCACACCTTCGGGCTGAGGAAGCAGCTCTCCATGCATTGATCCCAGCCCGGATCCTTGCAGGCCTTGGCACACTCGAGAGCGTGGTTGCAGTTCCACTGATCAACATCCAGCGACAGGTCCGGCTTCCACAGGTCCGGCTTCCACAGGTCCGGCTTCCACAGGTCCGGCTTCCACAGGTCCGGCTTCCACAGATCCGGCTTCCTGGTCGTCAACGGTCGAGGTGTCGGAGCAGGCAGAAAGGGCGATCAACATGACGAGCGACGTGAGTTTCATTGGACCTCCTTCATGGTGTCGCTGCGTGCACCATTCGTTCCAGCGCAGGCTTCAGATTGATATCAAAGATTGCGTTACAAATCGGGGACAGGTGTGCCAACGTGAGCCAACACCCTGTCAACGATGGCAGGTTCAACGTGGTGGCGGCGCTCGACCGAAGAGAAGAATGGCGCCCGCGCCGCCTCCACCCGGGCGGCGCGGGCGGCGGTGTCGCTACTCCTTCCTCGCCAGCTTCGGCCGCTGGGTCAGCGTCGTGGGCCCCTTCACCGTGAGGAAGCTCTGCAGCTTGCGGTAGGTCTTGCGCCCGATGCCGCGCACGCGGATCAGCTCGTGCGTCGCCTTGAACGGCCGGCGTTCGCGCAGGCGCTTGATGGCCTGGGCCTTGGACGGGCCGATGCCGGGCAGCAGCTCCAGCTGCGCCTCGGTGGCGGTGTTGATGTTCACCACGCCGGCGGTGGACTGCGGCTCGACAACGGGGGCGCGGCGGGTGGGCTTGCCCGCGGCCTGCGCCACGGCGGGCGCGGCCAGCGCCAGCAGCAGCAGACAGAGCAGCGCGATGCGGCCCGGCAGCGTGTTCGTGTTCTTCGGTGTAGCGTTCATGACAGGCTCCTTTGTTTGGGTTGTGGCCTGCGGAAAAGCAACCCTCGAGCCAGTTCTGCGCCCTGTTATCTCAACGGGTTGCGCACCGAACACCGGGTCGGTTTCCGGTATCCGGTCCGGAGCCGGACGGCTGCCGGACGGCCAGACTCCCGGTGGTGGCCGCCGGACAGCTGGACCCGACCCCGCGTCTGGTACACAATGTCTCCCGATGAGCGGCGAACGCGCTGCGATCTATCTGATGCTCCTGGCCGGCCTCGGTGTCAGTCCCAGGTCCCACACCGAACCACGGCGTCCCGCTTGAATCCGAGTCTATCTTCCCACAGCGCGACATACCCGTTCGGTGTGCCCACCACGACGGGCGTCAACGCCGGCAATCGATCGCGCGCGCTCACCAGGCGCCAGGCCTTCCTGACGGACAGGCGGGATGGATCCAGCACTGCCACCTGGACATCGTAGTTGGAGGCGAACTGCCGCTGTCCCGTCGCCGCCACCGTTCCGATCAGCAGACCGTCTGGTGACTCCGCGAACAGGACCGCCGGCACGACGTCCCAGGAGCCCGGCCCGAGCGGTATGACCGTCCGGCCGAGCTCGGCCAGGCCCGGGCCGAGGCTGGCCCGAATGACCTCCGGCGCCTTGCCCATCTCGTTGTACCCGAGGAGTACCGCATCGGGGCCGACGATGGCGTCGAAGCCCGGGGCCAGACCGGGGATGGCCCGTTCGACTGGCGCCGGATAGAGCCGCCGCTCCACGCTGCCATCCGGTGCGATGCGAATCAGCCCCAGGGCCGCATCCGATCGCGTCGCCAGAAACACCTGCTTGTCCCCACCCAGCAGCCGCGCCTGGGATGCGGATTCGGACACGACGATACGGGACTGCCCACCACCGCGCAGGTCGACGCTGTGCACCGCGATCTGCGGCGCGCTGCCCCCACCGATCACGGCCACCAGCAGCTGCTGCTCGAAGATCCGCGCGCTCACCACGCGCGGCCAGCGGCCCGCGAGTCGAACGGTTGGACGCCAATGCACGGCCGGGGCGGCCCAGTCGACGGTGGCGACGCGGAGGGTGCTCCGCTCGATCCACGCCACGCCGACACCGCCCTCCACCGAGAAGCCGGCAAAGCCCGACGCGCTTCCGGTGGAGATCGCGTGCTCGCCCTCCACCGGCGCCCCGGTGGTGGGTTGGATGCGAATAACCCGCAGTACGCCGTCGGCCTGGGGCAGCACGGCGCTCAGCCGCGTCCCCGACTGCACCAGGTAGGGGCTGGCGATCACCGGGCCGAGCCGATGGGTGATGGCACAGCCGGACTGCCCCACGTACCCCGGGTTCGCCGCGTGGAACAGATCCGCGTCCTCCTGGCTGAACCAGCTACCGGGATTGTCGTGCATCACCGACTGCGGGTCATCGCCGTGCCGGTCGATGTTGAGCACATGTCCCAGCTCGTGCCTCAGCGTGTCAAACATGTCGAACATGGAGGTCAGGCTGCAGACGTCGACCCACGGCATGTCGCTGCCGTGGCTGGTCAGCGCTCCCGCGAAGGGACACACCAGGTCCGACTTCGTCACGGGGACCCGCTGGCCGTCCGCCCCGCTGTCATCCAGCGATATCCGGGTCCCGAACTCGAGGTTCCAGCTGTTCGCGGCGTCCTCGACCTCCTCCAGGTCCCCAGGCGTCCACGGGCCGTTCATCACGAGCATCACGGGCAGATCGGGGTCCACGCGGCCACAGGCGCAGGCCGTCGCCACCCCCATCAGAACGACAGCGCGATACCGCCTGAAGGCTCCCATGCGATGATCCATACCTGGTTGAAGTAGAACGACCAGCTCACGACCGTCAGTCGCAGCCCCAGCCTCACCTGGCTCCAGGGAAACCACTCGAAATGCACGAAGGTCCGGAGCAGCAAGGCATGGACCCACAGCGAACCCTCGAGGCCACGGTCCGCATGGATCGCGGCCCACCCGGCACCCATACCGGGCACCAACGCAACGCTGCGCAGTGGAACGCGCCACCCCGCACAGACCGTGGTGTCCACCTGCGTCCGCATCTCGCCGAGGATAGTACGCAGGCTCGCCTCCAGGCTGAGGTGCCTCCAGATCTCGCGGGACACGGTGGTTCCGACCAGCAACGGACGTTCACCGGTTCTGATGTGCGGAACCGAACCGCCCACCGCGGCGCTCATGATCCAGTCACGCGGCGGGCTCGCACCAGCCACAGCCGCATGGAGCAGGATCGCCAGTGTGACGATCCAATGTGGACTAGTCTTTGCGGCCATGACGCATTTCGCCATCCTCGACGGGACGCACCAGTCGCACCAAGACGTCGACCGCCTCGGCTTGCTCCAGTCCCGATCCTACGCCCGCTTCACGCTCTTCTCCAACAACCCGAACGCTTCCTGCTTTGCAGTGATTGGTAGCCCTCAAAAAGACCCGCCGGACAGTTGGACCCGACCCCGCGTCTGGTACACAATGTCTCCCGATGAGCGGCAAGCGCGTTGCGATCTATCTGATGCTCCTGGCCGGCCTCGGTGCGCTGGTCTGGGTCCTGGTCTCCCGCACCGACGACGGCGACAGGTCCGAACCCCGATCCGTGGACCGCGCGGGCAAGCCACGGCCGCGCCGTGGGATGCAGCTCCCCGGCCTGCCCGAAGGCGACCGCGAGCCCGTGCTCCTGACCATGGTGCAGGGCAAGGTGGTGGACGGCGACAGCGGCAAGCCCGTGGGAGAGGTGCAGCTGACCTTTCGATCCGGGGCCACGTCCGGAAGCGGCGTGACCGACGGCTCGGGGGCCTATCAGGTCGAGCTGCCCGGCGGGACCTACGCGGTGACGCTGCGGGCCGCAACTCACGTGGCGCCGCGCGGCGGAGTCCGGGTGCAGGTCGAGCAGGGGAGCCCGGTGCGCTGGCTCGACTTCACCGTCTATCGCCTGGCCACCCTCGCCGGCCGGGTGGTGTCCTCCAGCGCCAGCCCGGTCCCCGGCGCCGTGGTGCAGGTGGAGCGCGCCCGGGGGCCGCGGGCCTTCGACACCGCCGGCCTCTCCACCGCCACCGACGCCCAGGGGCGGTTCACGCTCAAGGTCCCGCCGGGCGAGGTGGTGCTGCGGGCGGATGCTGGCAAGCTCGGCGCCGCGCTGAGCTCCAACCTCTACACCCGGCCCGGGGCCCACGTGGAGGGGATCACGATCCAGGTCGGACAGGGCCTGACCCTCACGGGGAAGGTCGTGGGACCGGGCGGCCAGCGGGCGAACGGCGCCATGGTGCTGGTGCGCGACGAGCTCGGCCTGCGACGGCTGCCCTGCGACACCGAGGGCAACTTCGCCGCCGGCGGGCTGACCCCTGGACCCAAGGTGCTGCAGGCCTCGGCGCGGGACTTCTCGCCAAGCCCGGTGACGCAGCTCATCCTGCGCGACCAGGCGGTGCACGTGGTGCTGACCGTCACGGCCTCCAGGGGCGTCGGCGGACAGGTGGTGGACGGCGAGGGTGCGCCGCTGGGCGGGATCACCGTCACCGTGCGCCCCGGCAGCCCCGGCTCGCGCATGGCCCACCTGGGCCAGCCGCAGCAGCAGACCACCACCGCGGATGGCCACTTCATGTTCACCCAGGTGCCCGACGCACCCCTGGCGCTCACCGCCCGCGGGCCGGGGAACATGAGCGCCTCGCGCTCCGGTGTGGCCCCCGGGACCTTCGACAACATGCTGCGGCTGCAGGCCACCGGCGCCATCGTGGGCCAGGTGACCGAGGGTATGGGCGGCAAGCCGGTGCGTGACTTCACCGTCGCCGTGGCGGGGGCCGAGGGCACGGGCAACCCCTACGACGGCCAGCCCCGGGTGCGGGTGGTCTCACCCTCGGGGAACTACACCCTCGAGAACCTGGTCTCCGGCACCTACCGCCTGGTCTTCACCGCCGACGGGTATGGAGCGGTGGAGAAGAATCGCGTGCCCGTGGTGGCAGGCAGCAACGCCCAGGTCAACGTGGTGCTCGACGCCAGCGGCGAAGTGGCCGGCGTGGTGGTGGACTCGCGGGGCGTCGGGATCCCCGGCGCGTCGGTGCGGCTGGACACTGGCTGGTTCGGGTCGCCCGCGATCACCGACGCCGAGGGGCTGTTCCAGCTCAAGGACGTGGCCCGCGGCCGACGCTCGCTGGCGGTGACGCACCCGAGCTATGACACGCGCATCGTGAGCGGGATCTCGATCTTCGCCGGACAGAAGGCCCAGGTCCGGGTGGAGCTCAGCTCCAGCGGGGGCAAGAAGCCTGGGCTGCGGCTGAGCGGGATCGGCGTGGTGCTGACCAACCGCGCCGGGCAGCTGGTGGTGGTCAAGGTGGTGGAGGGGTCGCCGGCGCAGGTGGCCGGAATCAAGGCCGCCGACCAGATCCTCACCATCAACGGCAGCCAGATGAAGTTCCAGGACGCCATCGAGTCCATCCGCGGGCTGATCGGCACCCCCGTCCGGTTGCGACTGCAGCGGGGGGAGCGCGCCTTCGACGTGAACGTGATCCGCGACGAGGTGACCGTCCCGTGAGAGCCGGCCTGCTGGCCGTGCTGCTGCTGTGCGGCGAATCTGCCGGCGCGGATCCCCTGGAGCCGCTGCTGGCCCGGGCGGCCCACGGCGATCTGCTCACCCTGCGCCGGGCCCATCCCGCCGCCAGCCGGTCCGACGGACGCCTGTGCCTGCTGGCGCGGCTGGCCCCCGGCCGGCGGGTGAACCTCGACGGCTTCCAGCACGGCGCCCGGGCCGGCCACGTGGTGCCGCTGCTGGTGGCCCCGGATCGGCTGCGCGAGCTGGGTCGCGTCGACGGGGTGCAGCTGGTGGAGGCCTGCCGCGCGCTGTACCCCGGCCTGGATCGCAGTGTGCCCGACACCGGGGCCATCACGGCGCGCGAGCAGTGGGGTCTGGACGGCCGGGGCGTGGTGGTGGGCATCGTCGACAGCGGCCTCGACTTCCGTCACGCCGATTTTCTCGACGGTCACGGCCGCACGCGACTGCTGTACCTGATGGACTTCTCGCTGCCCGAGGTCACGGTCCAGGGTGTGCAGACCCACGGGGCGCGGGTCTTCACCGCGGCCGAGATCGACCGTCAGCTGGCGCTGGATCGAGCGCTCGGGGCCCGGGCGCCGCGGCTGGTCCCGCACCGCGACAGCTACGGCCACGGGACCCACGTCGCCGGCATCGCGGCGGGCAGCGGCGCGGCGGCGTCCCCCGGATACCCCCGCTTCCGCTACACCGGCGTGGCCCCCGCCGCCTCCCTGATCGCGGTGAAGGCCACCCGCGGTGAGGGGGACGTGTTCAGCGACGCCGACGTGGTGCGGGGGATCCAGTTCGTGTTCGAGCGCGCGGCGGCGCTGGGCCTGCCCGCGGTGGTCAACATCAGCCTCGGCACCCAGCTCGGTCCGCACGACGGCACGAGCAACCTGGCCAGCGCCATCAGCGCCCTGGCCGGGGAGCACACCCCGGGGCGCGCCATCGTCTGCGCCGCGGGCAACGACGGCGGCCGCGATCTCCACGCCGCCGGCTTCCCGGCCCAGGACGGAGCGACGGACGTGGTGCTGGAGATTCCGCCGTACCAGCCGAGCGCCGGGCGGGACCTGGTGCACCTCGAGGTGTGGTACCCCGCGGGGGGGCTGTCGCTGGAGCTCACCACGCCCACGGGCCGCGCGCTGGGCCCGGTCCCGACGGGGGGGCAGCTGGAAGAGCTGACCCCCGACGGTCTGGTGCAGCTGCTCAACGCCCCGGATGGACCCTACATCCCCAACGGGCGCTACAAGGCGGTGGTGATCGTGGACGAGCGCGACCAGACGACGCCCCGGCCAGGCCGCTGGGTCCTCACGCCGCGGGGACAGACCCCGCGCTTCGACGTGTGGCTCGTCAATCCGGGGCCGGGCGCGCGCCTGCTGGGCCCGGTGGAGCCGGACATGAAGATCGGCAGCCCGGGAACAGCCCGCTCGGTGATCACCGTCGGAGCGCACAGCCTCCGCGGCAGCTGGGACAGCGTGGGGGGCCAGATGCTGGTGGGCTCGGTGCAGCCCGGCGAGCACGCCTTCTTCTCGGGCACCGGTCCAGCGCTGGACGGCCGCTTCCTGCCCGACGTCAGCGCGCCCGGCGAGTTTGTGATCAGCGCGCTGTCCCGGGACGCCTGGCCGCCGAATGCCGACAGCATATTCCACACGGACGAGATCCCCGACGCGCTGTGGTACGTCGACCGCACCCGAGCCCTGCTGCGGGGCACGAGCCAGGCCGCGCCGCATGTCACCGGGGCGGTGGCCCTGCTGCTGCAACACCGGCCGGACCTCACCACCGCGCAGCTGCGCGAGCTGCTGCGGGCCGGCGCCCGGGCCGATGCCCACACCGGGTGGGGACAGGCCTGGTCCCCGCGCTGGGGCTTCGGCAAGCTGGACGTCGCCCGCTCGCTGGCGGTCCTCGACGACGTGACCCCCGGCGCGCTGGATCCGAAGACCAGCGGGGTGGCGGCCAGCCACGACCTCGTCCCGCCCGGTTCCGGTGACCCGGTGCTGCTCACGGTGATCCCCCGGGACCACGCCGGCCTGCCGCTGGGGCCGGGGCACACGGTCCTCATCACCGCCTCGGCCGGCCGGGTGGGGCCGGTGCGCCACGTGGCGTTCGGACGCCACGAGGCCCGCTTCTTCCCCGAGGGTCAGCCGGGGCAGGTGGCGCGCATCGGCGTACAGGTGGACGGCGTGCCGTTGCAGCAGGTGGTGTCGATCTTCCTCGTCGCCCGACGGGAACAGATCGGCGCCGTGGAGCAGGGGTGCTCCATGATCCCCGGTTCGGGGTCGAACGGGCTGCTTCCGTGGCTCGCGTTGCTGCTGTGCTGGTGTCTCTATATCTGTCGAAAGCGACAGTGAGGATGCGGTAGCAATTACTGCCGTATCGTGGCCGTGAGACGGAGAACGAGGGAGATGCGGCAGCAATTACTGCCGTATTGTGGCCGTGAGACGGAGAACGAGGGAGATGCGGCAGCAATTACTGCCGTATCGTGGCCGTCAGACGGAGAACGAGAGAGATGCGGTAGCAATTACTGCCGTATCGTCACACTCGTGCAGCGCCGGCGCTACGCGCGCCACAACGCCCATAGCACGAACACCAGCAGCACCAGCCCCGGCGCGGGATCCCGCCCCGGCGTCACCCCACAGCCGCCCACCAGCACATCACCCCCGGTGAACGAGTGCGACGTGGGGGGGGGACCGCACAGGGACTGAGCGCCCGCCGGCAGACACTCGGCGCCCTGGGGGCAGGGGGACGCCGCATCGCAGATCTGGGTGCAGAACCGGATCGTCCCGTAGGTCCCGCACAGCTTGCTGATGCAGCCGGTGTTGTCGTCGCACGGGGCACCGAAGGTGCCCGACGGCGCCGTGCCGGTGACCGTGACCTGAGCCTCGCCGCTGTTGCCCGCCTGGTCCCGGGCCACGACCTTCAGCGTGTGGGTCCCGCCGGAGAGCGTCACCTGTCGGCTGAAGGGCGCTCCGGTCATGGCCCCGGCGCTGACGCCGTTCAGCAGCAGCTCCACCGATGTCACCCCCACGTTGTCCGTGGCGCTGGCCTTGACCGTGATCGACCCTGCGGCGAGGCCGGCCCCGTCGCTGGGCTCGAGGATCGAGACCTGGGGCCGGGTCGTGTCGGGCACGTCGGTGAGCAGGTCCCCCGCGGCGGTGGTCTCGAGCCAGGTCCGGAAGCTGTCCAGCCGCGTGGAGTAGCCCTTGGTGCCACAGGGCTTGACCCCCGCCGACGTGACCCCCACCTGCACCTCCTTGCCGCCGACGGTGGCAAACGCCGGACCGCCGGAGTCGCCGTAGCACGTGTTGCCCACGCCTCCCCCGGTCCCGGTGTAGGAGAACCGCGTGGTCTCCACGCTGGCGATGGTGTTGCTGGCGATGCGCTTGATGCCGGCGTCCTTCAGCGTCTCCCCGGTGGTGCCGTAGCCCACGAAGGTGACCTGGTGTCCCACGATCTGCGTCTCCCAGCTCACGATGGAGCCCATCAACGGCGGCTGGTTGTCCAGCACGATGAGGGCCACGTCGTTGAGCTTGCTCACGGGATCCCACCCCGGGTGGGCCACCAGGGAGACCGGTGTGTAGGTCGCCGCGAGGGTGTCGAAGCACACGATGTTGGTGGACTGCGGGACGATGCAGTGCGCCGCGGTGAGCAGCGTCTTTTGGCCCACGAGGGTCACGGTGCACAGGCTGCCCTGCATCTGGGGTGCACAGGCGGTGGAGCCGTTGGTCAGCAGCAAGCCCACCGCGGGGTGACCGGAGTGCACCACCCCGTCCGTGATGGCGGCGACCTGCTGGCCGGGCTCCACGGGCTCGCCGCACTGCACGGCCAACAGCGCCACGGGAATCAGAGCTACACGGACCAAACCTCGCATGGGGTATGGATCATTGTAGCCCGCGCGGCGGAGAAAATCACTGGCCTCACTGGCGCACGGCCTTGACCGGCGTCTGCGCCTGCCCCTTGCGCTCCCGCCAGCGCTGGATCCGCCGACGACGGCGGACCCGCTTCTCCTCCGCCAGCACGCGGCGTCCGAGATACGATGCGTCGGGGGGCAAGACATAGGGCTGCAAGTGCGGCATGGGGTCGACGTGCCGCCCGCCGAAGCGCAGCTCGAAGTGGAGGTGCGCCCCCGACTCGCGGATCCCGGTCTTGCCCACCAGCCCCAGCGGCTGCCCCGCCGTCACGCTCTGCCCCACCTTCACCGAGTAGCTCGCCAGATGCATGTAGGCCGAGATCAGCCCGCCCTCGTGGCGCAGCATCACGAACAGCCCACCCGGCCCCATCTCCGAGCGCCGGATCTTCCCCGCCTCCTCCGGCTCGACGTTGATCGGCCCACCCGTCTTGCGGTCCAGCCCGGCCACCACGACCTTGCCGCCGGCCACGGCCCGCACCGGCTCGCCCCAGGTGGAGCCAAAGTCCACGCCGCGGTGGAAGCGCTTGCCGTCGTCCCGGTCCGATCCCATGCCGCTGGTCACCTTGCGCGGCCAGCCGTCCAGCGGGCACCGCAGGGCCAGCTCCCTGCCCGGCCCGAGCTGGAACCGTCCCAGCGGCGGATGCGGTCGGTCGAGGTAGTACTGGATCAGCCGGCGGCGCGCTCGCAACACCCGGTCCTCGGCCCCCGATCCGTCCACGCGATCGCCCCACATGAAGTGGGACACGAAGTGCCGGTGCGGCACCGACCCGAACGCACCGTCGATGGCGGGACACTGCGCCTTCCACATGCTCAGCAGCGCCGCGGCGAAGTAGATCCCGGGCTCCGCCCGTCGGAGGTTCCCTGGAACGAGGGCGAACCGATCCAGGACCAGCTCGCGCGGGCGCCAGGCACCGTCCTGCAGCACGCTGTAGCCATAGCGTCGCCGGCGGATGAACGACGCGTGCATCCCGGCGTTGATCATGGCGATCCCCACGCCGTAGTCGTTCTTCTCGGTGGGAATGCAGCGGCTCTGGCGGTAGAGCAGCGCCGCCACGAGAAACGGATCGACGTCGAACTGCTGGCTGTACTGCAGGATCCATCCGGTGTAGCGCAGCGGCCGCCGGGACGGCATCCAGCTCGCACACAGCTCGCGCAGCGCCCGCGCCAGCCGCTCGGGCTCCACGGCGTCGGGCGAGGGCGGCTCGGCCGGCCAGCGCTTCAGATCGATCAGACCCTGTCCCTTGCCCCGCATGCCCTTCACCCCCCGGCGATGCCGGCGGGGCCAGGTGGGCCGCGGGGCGTCGGACGTCAGCCGTGGCGGCTCGAACGGACCCGCGCCGCCGCTGTCCCCGGGCCCGGCCGACGCGTGGCTCGCGCACAGCAGCACGATGCAGAGAAACAACAACAGGCGAGCGCCGTGGATCACGTGGCGATTGTAGCCTCACACGCCCCGCGAAGCCGTTTTTTTGTATCAGCGGTGGAACTGCGCTAGCATCGGATCCTCACGACGCCGCCAGGAGAGAACCCGTCATGTGGAGTCGCCTATTTCGAATCGTGGTTGCTGGCCTGTTGATGATCACCGTCTCGGGCTGCATCCTGTCCCGTTTGACCGACCGTGGATTCCTCGGCTTCGGCGATCCTCCCAAGTACAAGCATCGGATCTACACCGGCCTGTTCCTGCTGCCCATCGCGGCGGTGGTGGACCTGGTCACCTCGCCGATCCAGTTCCTGTTGCTGGTGATCATCGGCGACGACTTCCCGTTTGGTCATGACGCCCCCACGAAGGGGCCCGCGGTTGCGCAGCGCATCGAGACCGACAAGCGCCTGGCCAAGCTCCCGCTGGAGCAGCGCGCGGCGCTGAGAGACTACCTGGTGCAGCGCGCCCGGAGCGGGCAGCCGATGCCGACCTCGGTGGGCCTGGCCCCGGACGGCACCTGGTTCGAGGTCCCGGTGGACGAATCCGCCCGTCGCAAGCTGCTCGCGCGCGCCCACGGGTGCGCTCCACTGCGCACTCCAGAGCAGCTCCCCGATTCCGCGCGCGGAGCAGAGCACGCGAAACAGACTCCCCCACCCGCCGGAAAGTAGCTCACACGTTCACAGCGGCTGCTCGCGCAGCAGCGTCAGCCGGGCCGGCAGCGCCCCGGCCTCCAGCGCCTCCGCCAGCTCCTCGGCCTCGATGCGCTGGGTCAGCGCATCGCGAAACCCACCCAGCGTGATGCGCGCCTGGCCCCCGGCGATGGGGCTCATCACCACCGGGGCCGAGCTCACCGTGCCATCCAGCATGATCGCCAGCCGCTGTCCCACGATGGACCGCGTCAGCGCCTCGAACTGCCGTGCGCCGTCGCTGGTGAAGGTGACCGAGACCTCGTACCGCCCGCTGGCCGCGTCGTGGAACGCGTCGGCGCGCTGCACCTGCTGCCCGGTCAGATCCGGCCTCCGCTGCACGACGTACAGCTCGTACAGCGTCTGCCTCCCGTGGGGACCCCAGCCCTCTCCCAGCGCCAGCTCCCGGTCGAGCGGCGGGCGCAGGTCGGTGGGCATCTGCTGCAGATAGCTCTCGAGCCCGGAGCGAACGGGGCTGATCAGCGTCACATACTCCACCGTGCGACCATCCGGTGTGCGGTAATCGTTGCGCCGGGTCTCGATCGGCGACGGCGGCGGGCGCGCCGCCACCATCCGCCGCACCAGGTCCGAGCGGTCATCCACCCGTCGCAGCTCGAACAGCAGGCTACGCGTGATACGTCGCTTGAGCGTGCGGATCGCCTCGGGCGAGACGCGCGGCAGATCGACGTGGATCTGGCGTCCCGCCGGTTCGATGAGCGCGCCGCGGATCGTGCGCTCCACCCGGCGCCGCACGGCGTCGAGAGTCTGGCGCCACGCGGCGTCGGCGCCTGGCCGCGGCAGCTCGACCTCGTAGGTCAACCGCAGCACGCGGGTCGGGAAGTAGGTCCACCGCACCAGCAGGGCGGCGCCCCCCAGCAGCACCAGCAGCACCAACAACACCAACAGCAGCCATCGGCGCCCGTTCATGCTCCACCCAGCGTTCGGTACAGCTCGACGAGTCGATCCATCAGCGGCTCCTCCTCGAAGCCGGCCACCGGGACTGGACCGGGCCGCGGGGCCACGGACGCGTCCGCATGCTTGCGCAGCGCGTGGGCCAGCGCGGCCACGTCGCCCCACGGGACCAACGGACCCGGGTGCCACTCTCCCACCCCGCCGCTGTCCCACGCTGCCACCGGCAGGCCCAGGCTCACGCCCTCCAGCCCCACGATGCCGAACGGCTCCTGCCAGCGACACGGCATGACCAGCACCGACGCCCGACGGTAGAGCGCCGCGAGCTGGTCGTGCGGCACCCAGCCCAGCACGCGCACGTCGGGGGCATCGCGCTCCACCTGCTGCCGCGCCGAGCCGGTCCCGGCGAACACCAGCGGCTGGCGCAGACCGCTGTCGCGCCAGGCCTGGACCGCCTCCAGGGGGCCCTTGGCCGGCACCATCCGCCCGACGAACAGCACACAACGGTCCGACTCTGACCGCCGGGCCGGGGGCAGCCCGTGAACAAACGGCGGGATGACGTGGATCCGCCCGGCCTCGACTCCCGCCTGTACCAGCTCCTGTTTCATGTAGTGCGAGAGCACGGTGACCGCGGTCAGACGCCTGACGGCCTCCAGCCGCGCCATGGTCCGCGCGAGGATCTCTTCGAAGTAGGCCGCGTCGGTGAAGCAGGCGCTGCACCGCTCGCGGGCCATGGGCTCGCGGCACACCGAGCCCCGGGGCAATCCGGGCGAGCTGGCCCGCCACTTGCCCCGGCCAGGACAGAAGCAGCGGTGGTCCTGCACCGTGATCACCGTCGGAGCAGCCCCGGCCGCCGCCAGGGTCAGAAGGTGTGGGTCCGTCACGTTGTGCAGGTGGATCAGATCCGGACGGAGCTGCTGCACCAGCGCGCCCAGCGCATGGGGGTGCTCCATCCGCGTCATGGGGCAGGGCGCATCGACGCTGCCATCCACCTCGCTCACAGCCAGGTGCAGTTCGATGCCTCGACGGCGCTGGGCCTGCAGCACACCCAGCAGGTGCCAGTCGGCACCGCCTCGCGCGCTCAGGCGATGGGTGAGGTGCAGGATCATGTGACGCAACCATACCCAATGCACACCACCACCGCCACGTGGGAAGCTGTTGCGCGCGCACCACGGCCCAATTAGCATCGACGGAAATGACACGATCGGACGACATCTCCACCGAGACCACGATGGCCGCCACCGAGCCGTCATCCGGAGCGCAGGGGACACCGTCGCCCCCCGGCGACCCACGCCTGGGGCCCGGGGCCGACTTCGGCGAGTATCAGATCGAGGTCGAGCTGGGGCGTGGAGGGATGGGTGTCGTCTACCGCGCACGCCATCGCACCCTGAACCGCCTCTGTGCGCTGAAGATCCTCAACGTCTCTGCCACCACCGGACCGCGCGGCATCGACGACCCGCGCTTCCTGCGCGAGGCGCGCAACAACGCGCGGCTGGAGCACCACAACATCGTCTCGGTCCACACCGCCGGCGTGATCGACGGCCTGCTGTTCATCGAGATGCAGCTGGTGGACGGCCAGGCCCTGGGTCGGCTGAAGCGGCCGCTGACCGTGGAGCAGGCCACACGATATGTGGAGCAGGTGGCGCACGCGCTGCAGCATGCTCACCGCCGCGGCATCATCCACCGCGACATCAAACCCGACAACCTGCTGCTCACACCGGACGGGGTGGTGAAGGTCTCGGACTTCGGTCTGGCCAAGCAGCCGACGGAGGACACCGCCCTCACCGCCCCCGGCTCGCTGCTGGGCACGCCCAGCTTCATGGCCCCCGAACAGTGGCGCGGCGAGCCCACCGACGCGCGCACCGACCTGTACGCCCTGGGCGGCACCTACTTCCACCTCATCACCGGCCAGCCGCCCTACCGCGGCAAGCTGCCCGATCTGATGCACCAGCACGTGGAAGCCCCCGTACCGCTGGCCCACGAGCTGAACCCCGAGGTGCCGCAGGCGGTGAGCCAGCTCATCGTCCGACTCATGGCCAAGCGCCCCTTTGACCGACCGCAGAGCGCGGCAGAGCTGATCGGCGAGCTGCGGCGACTGCAGCTTCAGTGGGAGCAGCCCGCGACGACCACGGCCGCAGCTCCGGGCGCGGTGGGAGGGCCGTTGCCCGACACACAGCCTCCGCCTGCGCGCCCGGCGCCGGAGGCTCCGCTCCCGTCGACCGCGACGGTGAGGCGGCTCCCGCGATGGCCGGTGCTGGGTCTGCTGTGGGTCGCGATCTCGGCGCTGGTGCTGCTGCTCGACACGGGTCAGGTGTGGAACGGACTGGAGCAGCGCAGCGTGGACCGGCGGATGGTGGCCCGCGACCCGACGCCACGCTCGGATCGTGTGCTGCTGGTGTTGATCGACAACCGCACCGCCGCCCGGCTCAAGATGCCCCTGCGCCGGCACCTGCTGGCGACGGTGCTGGAGGGGTTGTTCGCGGCCGGTGCACGAACCGTGGCCCTGGATCTGCTGATCACTGACCCGCTGGGAGACACCGACGATCTGGTGCTGGCAGGGCTGAGCGCCGAGCACCCCGGGCTGGTCCACGCGATGGATCTGATCCAGGGCCGGCCCGGCGCAGCCGACCCGGCGCTGGCCCGGTTCGCCGTCCCGGTGGCCACCGACGGGCTGCCCGCGACCCAGCAGGCCACCCTGCCCATCCCCGCGCTGCTGGCCCGGGCCCCCCACCTGGGGAACGTCGAACTGGTGGTGGACGAGGATGGGTTGATCCGACGCGTCCCGCTGCTGGTGCGCCACGACAACCGCGCCTACCCCGCGCTCGCGCTGACCACCGCCGCGCTGGCCCTGGGCACCACGGTCGATCGCGTACGCTGGAGCCCGGGGCGGCCGCTGACCATCCCGGCGCAGCCGGAGCTCGATGTACCCGTGGACCGTCACGGCTGCATGACGATCAGCGTCCGTGGCTCGCTGCAGACCCGCCGGCCGCTGTCGTTTCTCGACGTGTTGCACCAGGTGCAGGCCGGCCCCGCCGCGGCGACGCGGCTGGCTCGTCGATTGCGTGGCCGCGTGGTGGTGATCGGCACCTCGGTCAGCGGACAGCACGACGTGCAGCCGCTCCCCGGACTGCGCGCGCCGCCCCTCGTGCTGGCGCACGCGATGGCGGTGGAGACGCTGCTGGGGCGGGACTTCATCCGCCCCGCGGGACTGCCGTTGAGCCTGCTGTGCGTCGCCCTGGCCGCGCTCCTCGCGCTGCTCGCCGGGGCGCGGCTGCGCTGGTACGTTGCGCTGCTGCTGCTCCCGCTGCTGGCGCTGGCCCACTGGCTGCTGGCCTCCTCGATGCTCGCACACCAGGGGCTGGTGCTGCCGGTGGTGGCGCCCGTCGTGGCGCTGGCCCTGGCCGGCGCGACGGGTGGGGGCCTGCGCTTCCGCCTGGCGCAGCAGCAACGTCGGCTGCTGGCCGATGCCCTGGGACGATATGTGCCACGCAAGGTGTCAGCCCGCATCCTGGCCGACCCGGCGGCGTTACGCCTGGGCGGTCATCGCAAGGAGCTCTCGCTGGTGGTGGTTCGATTGCAGGGCTTCGGCGCGCTGTCGGAGAAGCTGGAGCCCGAGGAGGTGGGAGATCTGCTGGCGCGGTTCTTCGCCGTGGTGAGCGACGTCGTCACCCGACACGACGGTACGCTGGATCGCTTCGACGGCGACGGCGTGCGCGCCTTCTTCGGCGACCCGGTGGCCTGCAGCGACCACGCCGCACGCGCCCTGAGCTGCGCGCTTCAGATCCGCGGCGAGGCGCTGGCCACCGTGGCCCGCTGGGCCGGCGGCGGTCGATCCCGTCCGCCCCTGGGGATCGGCGTCCACACGGGCTACGTCACGGTGGGCAACATCGGCGCGGTGCAGCGCATGGAGTACACCGTGGTGGGTCGCAACGTCGAGATCGCCGAGCAGCTGGCGCTCGCCGCCCCGCCGGGCACGATCCTGACCAGCGCCCGCACCCGCGGCATCACCGCCGATCAGTTCGTGTTCGAGCCGCGGGAGATGGCCGGACAGCCGCTGGACACCTTCGAGGCCTGCGCCCGGCGCTAGCAAACGGTCCGGCTGACCCACGAGCCCGCCTGCGACAGGCCGCTACTTCCGGCCCGTGGCCCACAGCTCGGCCTCCACCAGGTAGTACCGCGCTCCGGCCAGATCGGCGCCGGATGCGGCGCCCGCCTCGTGGCGCGTCTTCACCGTGGCCATCAGCGCGCGCATCCGCGCCAGGTGCGCCGCCGCCGCGGTGGCGCGCTGGGCCGCGATCTCTCCCTGCGCCTGGTACCAGCGCACGGACCACAGATAGACCCCATCCAGCGGCGACTGTCCCGACTGGTACGCCCCCTGCTGCAGGGCGAAGGCCTGGGCCGCTGCGGTGAGGCGGTCCGTCCTCAGCTGGCCCGGGTCGCTCTTCGGTCCCGAGCGCGCCACGCTGACGAACAGGGACGAGCCGAGCAAGAGCACCGCTCCCATGGTGAACACCGACAGTCGCACACGTCGCTTCATGACGCCTCCCGTGAGCTGCACGATACCTGGTGCACGGGCCGGCGACACCTGAAAACATGACCGCTGTGGCATCAGATTACTGAGACCGCCCGCGAGGATGATTGGGGATCTTGCGCCGCTGGCGCTGGTCCCGATCTTGCTTCAAACCTCGCCATGTATCGGTTGTCCTTCGCCCTGCTGCTGACCCTGCTGCTATCGGCCTGCGGCACCCGCTCCGTGTCCGACAGCGACGGGGCCGATCCGCTCGTCATGTCCGACGGCGCCGTGCCGTCTCCTGCGCTGTGGCCCTGCCTGGCGCCCGCGTGGCAGGAGCCCACCGAGGTGATCGCCTTCTCCGACCGTCACGCCACCGCGCCCTCGATGGTCGTGCTGGAATCCGGCGCCGTCGGAAAACCGCCGCAGATCGCGATCCAGGTCGCCGCCAGCGGTGGCTCGAGCCCGTTGCATCCCGATCTGCAGATCGCGCGGCTCCAGCTCGACCCCGGCATCTGGCCCGAGGCGCTGGTGCTGGACCGCGCGCCACAGCTGCTGGGCGACCACGCCCACGGCTGGGGTGAGATGGTCCGGACCGACGACGGCGTGGACCTGGGCTGGCACGGTGATCTGGTGATGAACCAGGGCCGGCCTCGCCTGCGCCGGATGAGCGCCGCCACGTGGACGGCAACGGCGACGGTGGACGTGTGGCCCGAGAGCGAGGCGGTACTGGCGCTGGCCGCGAGCTCCACGGGCCTGGCCATGGCGTGGCGCGATGTCCAGAGCGTGAGCGCCACGACCACCACATCACGGCCGATGATGGCGCTGCTCGACGCCCAGGGGCAGGTCGTCGCGGGACCATGGCCCGGAGCGCAGGCCGAGCCTTACCCCGGGCGCACCGTGACCCTGACCCACAGCAGCACGCACTTTCTTGCCGCGGCGGGGTACGTTCGCTGCGAGGACGGCCCGGGGCCATGCCAGCCCCACGCGGTGGGCGTGCTGCGCATCGACCCCCAGACCGGGCCGATGGTCGCCACCTGGCTGCCGACCGCCAACCCCGGCGGGGCGCCGGGTCGGCGCATCGCCCTGTCGGCGATGGACGGCGAGGTGTGGGCCGCCTGGTCCGAGACCGGCGTCGACGCCAGCGGGCCGCAGTCGCTGCACGTGGCACGCCTGGCAGCCGACGGGACGAAGCGCCTCGGTCCGGTGCAGGTGGCCAGCGGGGTGCATCCCATCAGCTCGCCTCGCCTGGCGGCCACACGCTTCGGTCTGGTGCTGGTGTGGGCCGAGGCCAACGACACGACCCTGCCGCTGGATCAGCCCGGCCGTTCGCGGTTGATGCTGCTGTGGCTCGACCTCGACGGGAGCCCGCTCCACGGCCCCGATGCCTACCCCGTGACCCAGATCGACACCTATGGTCCTCCGGACGTGGTGGCGCTGGACGAGCCACGCGGCCTGCTGATCACCTGGTCCGGCGCGTCACGCACCGTGAGCCAGGTGCATGACGTGGCGTACGTGGCCGGCGTGGACTGCAGCGGAGGCATGAAATAGGGCCCGAGGACATCCAACCCCATCCCGGGCGACCGCGAGATCACTTGGTTCCTCTGACTGGGGAGCCTGACCGACACCACAACTCGCCGCGTCAGCCTCGACTCCTGACCACGGGGAGAGCTGCGTCCTGGACCGCTCCAGTCTGCCCCAAATC
>Ga0210044_10003422_pt1 | contig 22667 bp, 19 predicted proteins | sample CryGey13umfilter_2_FD_183959 | JGI IMG/M metagenome (GOLD analysis project Ga0210044, IMG submission 183959) | Groundwater microbial communities from aquifer in Utah, USA - Crystal Geyser 4/9/14 3 um filter (SPAdes) (version 2) | ecosystem: Environmental > Aquatic > Deep subsurface >... | reverse complement strand
GGTTTCTGATGCATCACGGTTTGCTCATACATCCTCTGCCCCATGATATTGTAGATGGTGAGAATCACTTCACCAGGGTGCCCCACAGCTTGCTGCGGGAATTATTTGTGGTAAGCAGACGAGGACATCTGCCTACCACTGGATGGACACACCCCAGCCTTCGGCCACCCCTCTCCAGATGGGATTGTGCTATCCTTCATTTCCCCTCTTCAGAGGGGCGGATACTCTGACATCGTCGGAGGAGACAGGGTGTGTTATTTCAATATCAACAACCGCTTGGTCTCGCTTAACTCCCCCATCTTCACCCGCACCAAATAAATGCCGGAAGGATATCTTGAACCATCCCAGAAGGTGGAATATGTCCCGGGTTTCTGATGCACAACTGTCTGCTCATACATCCTCTGCCCCATGATATTGTAGATGGTGAGAATCACTTCACCAGGGTGCCCCACAGCTTGCTGCGGATTTTGATTTTACCAAGTAAAAGGGCGGGCACAGGGGCCCGCCCCTACGGGGAATCAATGGTGGTCAGAAGGTAGGCGGGCGGCCTTGGCCCCCGCGCCTATCAAATGTTGGGGGCAAGCCCCACAACCTACTTCAATAACGTCATCCGCTTGGTGAATACTTTATCACCAGCAGTTAATTTATAAAAGTAAATGCCGGAGGAATAAGTATCCGCATTCCAGGTTATTGTATGCTGGCCAGCGCCGCAGAAACCATCGACCAAGGTCTCCAATTTCTGTCCAACCAAATTATAAACTTCCAATGTGGCCATTCCAGCCTCAGGCAAGGCGTAGTATAATGTGGTGGCCGCATTGAATGGGTTTGGATAATTGCCAATAAGGCTGATTTCCTCAGGAATTTCTGAAGATGTATCCCATCCGCCTTCCAAATACCAATCATTAACTTCTTCTGAAGTCCGGGTTCCGGTGACAGTGAAATTAAATGACGCCGAATCGCAAGCAGTGGGTTGATCGCCGGAATACGCAATGTATTTATAAGTTCCCGGGGTAGCATAGCTGGGCACCGATTGGTTCAGGTGAGCAGACAAAACCTGCCCGGCATTGAGGGGGATATTTTGGAAGTTCCAGAGCTGATAAAATATGTTCTGGTAAATCACTCCAACCCAAACATCGGTTACCATCGATGAGCTATTCGGATTGCCAATAATACCGGTTAAGCCGAATGATCCGCCCGGCGGAACAGTAACTGGGGAGTTATCGGGAGTTATATTAACGTCGCTGCAAGTTCCGCTGGAGACAACCGTAACGGAGCCAATGTAGGTTTGTCTATTGTAAGCGGTGACTGTCAATGCAAGAACATCTCCCGGATTCAATGGGGAGCCGATGGGGATGGTGGCTTGCCCGCTCAAGTTTGTATAGGCGGCGCCATATATTGTGCCATTGAGATACAAAGCGCAAAGGGCTTTATTGATGCCAACTGCGGTAACAGCGTATGAGGTAGAGCCGACAGCGATGGTGCCATCATGATTCACCGTCATAGTTTGAGGATTGCTGGTGCGAACTTGAACAGAGGGGTCCCCAAAGATGTGCCAGGTGTCATACATATCGACTCCGGTGCTGCCCATCAATTCCATCATCCTGCAGGAACCGTTAAAGCAAAGACCTCCAAAAGTATTCTTGGAATTGGTACAAAGGAGATCATTGGCTTCGTCCTGGGCATACATCGGCTCATCCCAATACTGATTGATTGAAGACATATAGGTTGCCAATGCTCCCTTGGGAAGGCCTCCGCTGGTCCGCGCCCTTAACCAGGCTTCTGCAAAACAGGGCCCGCCGCCATCGAAATCCCCATTCACACAAGCCACGCTGAAAATAAACGGCAACATACCGGGATTATTGAGAGCATTTACGTTCGAATTCGAAAAACCGGTGGTACCCCATGAGGTGCTGGACCCATGACCGCAATAATTGATTATGCTCCGTCCATTGTTCAGCGCATTGGTGACCTGGGAGGCGGTCGCACCCGGGTCATATATTTGATCGACCGAGACATAACCGTAATTGAGAAGGTCAGTCCGGATTAAATTCATATGCTGGTAGTCATATTCCCCATAGTGGCCTGGTCCCTGATCGGAAGCGATGCCTGTTCCCCTGGAAAACCAGCCCGTTCCCTGCGGAGACTTTTCATAATCCACACTGCGGGAAACCTGAGTCTGGACATCCGTTGTGCTCTCCGCAGAAAATCTTCCCACAAAAGCATCGGGATAGTTATCGTTGCCTGCGAGTTTAGCATAATTCGGATCTGCCGCACCGCCGTGTGCCAATGGAGTAGCCACATATTGAGCATCTCCAACCAGAAGGATCCAAGCAAGGTCCTGCGTATTGTAAATATTCTGAATGTAATTCTTGATAGCTGTTGACGTATTGCCAATTGTGGAAACATTTACTATGGTAGTAGTAATCCCTTTTTGCCTTTTCCACTCCACGAAAGGTTGCACATAGGAGCTATAGCTGTCATAAGTGATGATCAGCATCGTTCCCGTTTCCAGCACCGGATTGTAGAGAGTAAGCGCCTCACCATAATTGATGAATCTCTCCCGATAAATCATATCAAATTCATCGACTATAGTGGCTAACGGTTTCTTGCGGTCAAAAACATTGGCGCCGCCAGATCCAGCTTTGGAAATTTCCACTGTAACCGAAGTATAGACTCTCAAGGTCTGCGTTGCCGGATTATACTGGAAGCCATTGAGTTGGATAACCGAGCCGCGGAAATCTCTAAGTATATAAGGTTCTCCGATCGATGCCAATTCCGCGGGGTACCATTGGTCAGAATTATAAACCCGCCCGAAGGAATATGCAATATCGTCCGGGTTTATCGTGCGCAAGAGGTGTCCCTTTGAAGGGGCAATTGGCGTAGAAGTATAATCACTGTATTGCGAAGATAATACCCGGATTTCCATTCTGCCATCATCGGGGATTATTATGCTACGGTTAATATGCGGAAGGGCCGGTTCGCTCGCATTCAAGAGCACGGCCTCTTCGCCACAACTTAATTTGTAGTAGGTCTGGCCATTAATCTGGACAGCCTCTTTATTGAAACCCCCGATTTCGAACCGAACCACGGTCTTGGTGTTGTTCGATTGTTCCACGTTCACGGAAATATCATTGGGAATCGGCTTGATTTGGAGATATTCCGCGCCCGCAGAGACGAAAGATAGGGCAAACACAATGGTTAGGATTGTTACAATGCGTCTCATAGGAGATCCTCTTTATGACTGTTGCTTTTATTGTTTACGGGCAAGATAGTTTGTTCCGGTTGAATAGGTCATATCAGAGCAATTTGAATGGCTCACAGAAAAAAATACAAATTCAAGCGATCTTCACTCAAAATGGAGGGTCGAGCTACAATCGTGAAAATCACTACCTTATTTTTTCTCCTCTAATGCCTTCGGGAAGAAGCATTGGGGATATTGATATCTAATAATACTAAATTAAGCCCCAATTGTCAAGTAGGTAATCCAAAAATAAGTCGATTATCGTGCTGAGGAAAGAATTTCCATTCCGGATGCCATTTTTTCGATGGAATCCTTACGACAATAATGTGGATTAGAGCTTTAATTTTCTCAAAAAATGGGCTATGGTTGCTTAAGGATAGTCCATACATAGATAAGCAATATTCTCAATTCCGATGATTCAATATCAATAACGATCTAGGCGCCCCACCCGCTTGCGGTGGGTTCTATTCGTTGGATGGGACGGATACGGGGTCATTAGCCGGGCACATGTGATAACTCCCTCATCTGTCCCCCGACGTATTGGGGGACACCTTCTCCCGCTTAACGGGAGAAGATATTATCGGTGGCGTCAGGTCGCCGCACCTGACGCGTAATGCATAGGCGCCCCACCCCGCCTGAGCAGGGCGGTGAGTCTTCAATTCTGGTAGTTAGCCCTCCAGGGCTGACACCTGGATTAATTGTAGGGTGGGTCAGGTTTTTCGAATCATTGTGGATGATCTTGCAGGCAAAACTGGCCCGTATTCATCGCATAGCATCACCTTGACCCACCAGTTCATTTGATTCGAATGGTGGGTCAAATCTATTACGGAGATATCTTATTCCATCATTGGCGACCAACATTACATTTATTTATATGGAGACTATGCTGACCCACCCTACAAAAACTGGAGGGACGCCCGATAAGATTGGGGTCGCGTCCCCGGCCACGACAGAGCATGGCCCTCCAGGATGTGGGTGCCCCGCCGCTTGCGGTGGGTTTTATTCATTGGGTGAGGCGGCAGACAGAGACATGAGCCGGGCATATGTGATAACTCCCTCATCCGTCCCGACAAGTCGGGACACCTTCTCCCGCTTAACGGGAGAAGAAAATCTTCCCCCCCTCCCATTCGGTGGGAGAGGGCCGGGGTGAGGGAGTTATTTCACCACCGTCATTCGCTTGGTGAAAACCTTGTCCCCGGCCACAAGCTTGTAGAAGTAGATCCCCGATGAGAATCCACTCGCATCCCACGCTACGGAGTGTTCGCCAGCCTGCTGATGACCTTCGAATAGCGTCTCAATCTTCTGTCCCAGCAAGTTGAAAATATCAAGGCGCGCATTGGATGCTTTCGGCAGTGAGTAGCTGATCTTCGTTTGAGCGTTGAAAGGATTCGGATAATTCTGCCCCAACGAGAACGATAATGGCACGCTCTCATCTTCCTGTACGCCAGTGGCGGTGAATCTCAAAATCATCAGCGAAGAACCATCAGCCACATAAATATAATCCCCGGAGACGACAACGCCCCCTGCCGAACCGGGCGTATTGTAACTACCGGCCAGACTGGGATTGCCAGGGTCGGAGACGTTTACTATAAGAAGCCCCTCTGCCCCATTCGCCACGTAGGCGTAGTTTCCGGAAACGAAAACGTCCAAGGCATTACCGGGCGTATTATAACTTCCCTCCAGCGTGGGATTGCCGGGGTCGGAAGTGTTTATTATCTGAAGGCCGGAATCTCCGTCCGCCACGAAGGCGTAGTTTCCCGAAACGAATACACCATAGGCCTGTCCGGGCGTATCGTAGCTCCCAATTGAATCCACATTCTGCCCCATTGCATTGCCTGCCAGCGCAAACAATAATGCAAAGAGCAAAACCAAAATAGCCGTTTTCATCTATTCCTCCAATGTTTGCATATTGCGTTTTTGAGACATTTCGCCGGGATAGTTTTCCCCATATTACACCATTGATGCCAATTGGGCGATATTTTGAGCGTGATATATTATATCAATACTCTCATTTTTTGTCAATCGAAAATTGGCATTCATTATAAATTGTAGGATGGGTCAATTGGCTTGCAGAAAGACAACACAACAAAAGCAAAAAGAAGCCCGCGCCTCACCGAATCGTCATAAGCTGACCCATCTATTCCCTAATTCAATTGTGGCGATGGGTCAATTTATCAAAGTCCGCGGCAATATCGCAAAGCGGATCTCTGTATGATCCCGGTCAAATGACTACCTTATTGACCCATCCTACGAAAACTTATGTAAAGGTAACCAGCAATACCCCTATCAGCGCCAAGGTAATCCCGATTGTCTTTTCGCGGGTGATAGCCTCTTTGAGAAATATCGCCGCAAAAACGAATATAAAGACATTGCTGGTTTGGTTTAACGCCGCCGCCGTAGAAGCTTGCGCATATTTCATCCCCGCCATCCATAAAATCAGCGAAACATAATTGCCCAGAAATGAAGCCGGAAACATATATTTCCATTCCCTCGCAGAAAAAACTGATTTTAGGATCCGCCTCTTGTCCTTGAGCAATCCAACAATGATGGCCAGGGAAACCAGGCCTCCTATGGTGCGGATTTGTGTTATCCAGAGCAAGGGGGCTTTGTGAAGTATCGGCTTGACCATCACTATACTTATAGCCATACAGCCCATGGCAGTGATTCCCCAGAACATCCCCCAGATTAAATTCTTTCGTGATACATGCGCGGAGTGCTTGGGATGAGTGGCGGTCAGGACGGCGACAATAATCAAGAACACTCCCAGTATCTGCACTGCGCTCATTGATTCGCCCAAAAATATCATTGAGAGCGAGATGACAAAGGGGCTATACATGCAATCCACGATGGCCGAGAGACCTGCTCCCAGGAGATTCAAGCTGTGAAAGAAAAAAGTGTCGGCCAATCCGATACCAATGACTCCGCTTAGAAGAAGCATCAGGTAGTCATCTCTCGGGCAATCAAAGAGAAATTCGTTTCCCGCAAGCCACATAGTGAGTCCAACTAATATGAGAGATAGAAGCCCCTTGAATATGTTCAAGCCGATAGGATGAACCGTCTCGCCGCTTTTCTTGAAAAAAATCACCGCCATCGCCCAGAATATGGCCGTGAAAAATGCCATTATTTCGCCGAAGTAAGGCCAAGTCAAAATTGTCATTGGAATGCTAACCGCGAATTACACAAATTTACCGATTACTACCGCAACCATAAAAAACCCCTTCATCCGTTCTCAAATGTCATTTCCTTGTTTCCGGATTCATTGGCCACGGAATTTATCAAGGCGGCTGATTGTGCAATATATTGACCGTCTCAATCTTTCCAATATATTTAATTATGATTGAGATTTATCGTCAATCAATTGTTTTTCTTATTCCTCTTATCGCCTGGCATTATCTATAATACGGCGAGATGTGATAATCGGTATGGACACGAATGAAGAACAGTTCTAAGACAAAATTATCAAACCTTGGTCTTTTCTATTCCGCGGCAATTTGGGGGTCCACATTTTTCATTGTAAAAGGGAGCTTGGCCCATATCGATCCGGTGATTCTGGTCGGTTATCGCTTTCTGCTGGCAGCCATCATCCTCGGCGGATGGTTGAGCTTGAGACGGATGCCTTTGTTTGCTGATTTCAAAAAGGGGGCAATTCTGGGATTATTTCTCGGCATACTATACTTATCCCAAACGATCGGGTTAGGGATAACCACTGCTTCCAATTCCGGCTTTATCACCGGTATGTTTGTGGCATTCGTGCCGATTTTCTCGTGGACGGTATTCCGTCAAAAGCCGCCATGGACCGGCTGGGTTGCATCAGCAGTCTCTCTTTCGGGATTGTGGATTCTAACTGGGGGAATGTGCAATGTCAATGGCGGTGATTTGTTGACAATAATGTCGGCAATGACCTATGCTATTCATATCTTATTCACCGACAAATATGTCAAGAGCGGCATTGACCCGATTATGCTGAATTTTCAACAATTCCTATTTGTCGGCGTGGTCAGCCTGCTTATGGGATTGATATTCAATTTGCCCCTTGCGCCATCTTCGATTGATGTTATGTGGATTATTTTATTCCTCACGATATTCCCGACTTTATCGGCGTTTGTCATACAACTGACTGCCCAAAAATATGTTTCGCCAATTAGGGTCTCCCTGATTTTTGCTTTCGAACCAGTGTTTGCGGCGATATTCGCCTGGACCCTGGGCAATGAGCTATTCGAAGCGCAGAGAGCGGTTGGCGGTATGCTGATTTTTCTGGCGCTGACAATTTCGGGTTTGCCTTTAAGAAGAAGGACGAGCGATTGAATTCTATATCAACCAGCAGGTGGCAAGCGCTTATTGACCGCTATGGCCTTCATTTCATACTGGGAATGGGGACAATTCTCACATTCTCTGCCCTTCTCAAATTCCCTTTCTGCTATGAAGATGCTTACATCACTTTTCGTTACGCCCAGCGACTTTCAGAGGGATTGGGATTTACATATAATGATTCCATACGGACACTCGGAACCACCACCCCGCTTTTTACGATTATTCTGGCGGGTCTGGCAAAGATATCATCTCCGGACTATATCCCAGAAATCGCTCGGGTAATAGGCTCAATCTGTTATTTGATCTCAGCATTTCTTATCCATAAGATTGTACTCAAGATGAGCGGCTCACGATTCACCGCATTCCTGGCTGGATTGATTTATGTTTGCTACCCGCCATCAGTGGCCAGCGCAACCTCGGGAATGGAGATACCAGTTTTCATCTGCCTATCCTTGCTGTCCTATTATTTGATATTGGAGAAGAGAATGTTGCTTGGCGGCATAACAGTGGGGATACTGCTGGCGATTAGGCCTGATGGGTTGGTGTGGGCTTTGGCGCTCTCATTACTGCTCTGGAATCGATTGAGACGATTGCAGAAATTTATCCTCGGGTTCATCCTGATGGCAATTCCCCTTTATGCCGCGCTTTCAATATACTTCGGCAATCCCGTGCCGCTTTCCATCATTGCCAAACGGATTAGCTACGCACCCTATCATCCAATTGATTTCCAGAATCTTCTGCGCGTTCTTGGGATTTTCCTGCCGGCTCAGGTAGGTTTCAATAATGTCGCCACAATAGCGATATGGTTAGCTGTCATAGTCATCATCACCTATTCGCTGAAGAATTCAGTGAAAGCCAAAGATTATTCCATAACTCCGGCAATAGGTTTCGTCCTACTTTATGCGGCATTTCTTTGGCTTGGAAGGGCCCGTGCTTTCCGCTGGTATGGATTCCCTGTTTTCCCTATGCTCCTGATAGCGCTCTTCCATTCAGGACATCACTATTTCAAGAATCATCGATTTGGCCAGTTACTGCGCAGGGCAACTATGGCCGGCATTATAATTCTGACAGCGCTTTGCGCGGGTTATGTGCTGTTAGCCTCGCAGAGTGAAAGGCTCCAGGCAATGCAAGCGCTCGAAGCCAGAGCATTTTATTTTCGGGATCATACTCCGCCAGAGGCGAAAATATTCCTCGAGCCGATCGCCCAAGTCGGCTACTATTCCGGCAGATATATTATCTGTGAGATAGGATTGGTCAGCCCGGAAGTTGTGGAAATCAAGAAGGCTTTTAGCAGCGAGCTGACCAAAAATTGCAAATGGTATTTCGAGGTTTTGAGAAAGTTCAAGCCCGATTATCTGATGCTCACTTCCTCCTATTTTGATCGAAATAGATTATTCCCCTATGAGGAACCCACATTTTTTTCCGATGCCGACGATTCAGATTATTTTTTCTCCCATTACGAGGCGATCGATCTCAAGTTAGAACTGGCTGAGGATGAAATTAAAAGACTTAAGGCGAAAGAGATTTATGTTTATAAGCGCAAGGTATCTAAGGACCCAATATGGCCGATTGAAATGATAATACGGAATCGCTAAATATTTCTTGAATGCGGACTCAAAGTGTGCAATAATTTTGATGTTAATTGAGAGACATTACAGTGAACGAAAGCGAGAGAATACTAAAAGTCATAGCCGTGTTCCTTGGATTGATTGTTACCGCCATAATTGTGGTGGCTCTTAAGGTCCTAAAAAGCATAATGTTGCCTTTGCTGGTGGCGTGGCTCCTTTCGTTCGTGCTGGGTCCATTTGTCGAGCTTCTAATGAGGAGGAAAATCCCTCTATGGCTGGCGATTATCATTATGGTGACTTCTGTTTTCTTATTTGTATATCTGGTGGGGTTGTTGATTTACTCCTCCAGCAGCAGTTTTATGGATGAATTCCCCAAATATGAAGAGCGGATTACAATTCTCGCGCAGGACATCCTGACTCATTTCGACATACCTTTGCCGCAGGCAAAAGAATACATCAGCACACTCAATTGGGAGGAAGCTCTTCAGAAATATAAGATTCCTCAACTGGTGTCCTCCACGCTTGGGTCTTTTTTCAGCTTCCTGGGCAATCTGATAATGGTGATTCTGTTGATGCTGTTCATCATCCCAGGAAGAATTAAGATAGGGAATCGGTTACAGCGGACGTTTAAGGAAGATACCGCTAAAGCCGAGAAATTTCAATTGGTACTAAACACTATCAACTCCCGGGTTCAGCTCTACTTGCTGGCTAAAACCGCGGTGAGTTTGACCACGGGAGTCATAGCGTCGATTATCCTTTTGGCGTTCGGCGTCGATTTCGCCATAATGTGGGGCTTATTCATATTCCTCCTTGACTATATTCCCAATATAGGCTCGGTAATTGCCATCATCCCCCCAATCTTGGTTTGCTTTATTCAGTATGGTTTTGATTTCCATTTCATTATCGTTGCGATAATGTTGATCATGCTTCAGATGGTCATGGGCAATGTGGTCGAACCCCGGGTGGTAGGCAAGCACCTAAACCTTTCACCGTTGGTCGTGATCATTTCTTTGGTTTTCTGGGGCTGGCTATGGGGCATCCCGGGAATGGTTTTGGCAATTCCCTTGGTATCATCTCTCAAGATTGTTTGTGAAAATATATCTCCCCTAAAACCGATTGCGGCCATTATTGAAGGTGACTAAACTCACCCGCGGCTACTGCCATTATTGGATCGCGTGAATAAATATTCCTTCGCCTGTTTGTAGATTGGCCTTAGACCACTATAAAGGCCATATAGCAGGCGGGATACAGGATGGTCGTTAAATACCCTGACCACATAGTTTTGTCGGACTCGATTGCAGAAACTTTGTTTATACCGGCTATCACCCATCAGGAAATCATGCTCCACCATATTCATCCGGTTCATGATATCTATGACTTCGCGGTGAAGTATATATCCGGGTTTATAATGCGTATAGCTGGCTTTGTACGCGGATGAATAACTATAATACTTGCCGCGGTAGATGAAACCCATATTATAAGCAACCGGAGCGTCATCGACATTCAAAGTGACAAAGAATAGTTGGGATGTGTTGCAAGCCGCATGAATGAGCTCCGCGGTAAATGAAGCCATATCTTCGCTAAAGAGGCGGTGCTTTGCTTTTCTCTTCCAGCTCCCGCTCTCTATTCCTGCTATGCAAGACTCCAGAATTGTATTTGGCTGGCAGTCGTGATAAACCTTTACTTCAACCTTCCCACTGCTTTTGAGCTCTTTCATACCCTTATTGATTAAACGATGCAATCGCTTACTGTAATTGGGGGAAAATAAAGAGGCCTCAGTGCCGGACAAATTATCAAAATGCCGGTAAGGACAGATGGCATCTTTGGTGATGGAGACTTCGAATCCCAGACGGCTGAACGCATTCTCGAGAAAAGGAAGGTTGGGTGAGGTTGAGGGGATTTGACGAAGTTCGATCATTTCCCATTCCGATGTATGGGCAACAGCATATTCTGCAAATTTGCCTACTACCGCTTCGGAGTCGCAAATAATCGGGAAATCGCACCGTGGAGAATGCCCGTCACCTATAAAATGCAATGTTCGGGTAACTATAGGCAGTTTCCAACCGCTGGGCGTGATTACAGAACCTTTCCTGATGCCCAGCGGAGCGGCAGAAATTATCCCATTTTCGGTTTCGAACAGGAGGATACGAAGGCGATGACCATTAAATTTTTGCCTCAGATAGGTATTGATCCAAATGTGGCTTAGGAAAAAATCATCATTAATGCAAGCAGTCAGGAATTGGGACCATTTTCCTTCGAAAGCCAAAAATTCGTGTATGTCGCTGATAATTCTCAGATTCAAAATAAAGAAATCCTATTTCAAATAACTCGTTCCCCGCTCTGGAACCAATAGAGCATTTCATTGCTAAATACCCCAACTTATAATATATTAATCAAATGCCCATAAATCAACCAAAATATACCTGATTCAGCGCTCTAGTTTCCCTCCGAAAAAGAGCCGCGCTCTTATTATAACTATATCGACAGATTATATTTCATGCTGATGGATGAAGCCTGATGCACTCAACATTGCGCCGCCGATTAAGACTCGTTCAATGTGGCGAGTTCACTATGTAATCCCCCCTTCCACCATTTGGGAAGGGGAACATCCACCGTCCGCTTGTATGGAATAAGGCGTCCGAATTCAAGTTTGTTCACAATCCTATAAGGAACAATTCACGGTGTGGCAAGTTGATGATAATTAAGTAGTAAGCATCCAATAAATAAGATCATTAACAAAATTGGACGGAAGGATTCTCAAACGCCCGAGCGTATCTCAAGGAAATGCTTTCTTTGAAAATTTGGATATTAAACAAACAAACTAAAAGGAATTTGAAATGAAAAAAAGTCTCTTATTCGCAATTGTAATTTGCGCGATTTCCACCGTAGGATATGCCGCACAACCGTCAATGATGCCTTGGACCTGGGGTTCGACTATCCAATGGAATTCTTCTCAAGATGAGGTTATCCCCATCGATAAGCCGAGCACCTTGCTTCCCGCATGTTGCCTGGTTAGCATAGTTCCGAATATCCCTCAACCGATCGTGGTTCCCCAGGGCGGCTCGTTTCCGTTTACCGGCAGGCTTTGCGAGATATGCGGCAGTCCGCTGGTCACCGATGTTTGGTGGGGTGTGATATTTGCCAACATTTTCTATCAACAGGGAGCATTTCTAAATGTCTCGCTGGCTGGAGGACAATGTTTAAGCGCCACTATGACCCAGCCCATACCCATCAATGCGCCTCTGGGGACTTACACATACGTAGCATATTGCGGAACCTACAACACGCAAAAAGACGACTCGTCATTCTTTAATTTCACCGTGGTCGGCGCGGCGGATGGCAATAATAATGGTTGGGGAACGGACGCTCAGCGGCAAGCTGAAATGCCTGCCCAATTCAAGATCTCAGGCAACTACCCGAACCCTTTCAATGCCACGACCACTATCAATTATATGATGCCAACAGCCGCGAATGTGAACCTGAGCATCTATAACCTGATGGGTCAGAAGGTAACCACTTTGATCGATGGTCATAATGAAGCCGGTCAGCACAGCGTCTCTTGGGATGCGGCGAATTATTCTTCGGGCATTTATTTCTATAGATTATCTGCTGGTGAAAGAGTATTCACCGAGCGGATGACATTGCTGAAGTAGATTCCGTCAGGTCCGGCGATGCATACACATCCGTATGGACCTGACGGCACATTATAATTCTATCTCTTTTTTTGGAGGGACGCAATAAAATGCGTCCCTCCGTTTTTGGTCACGATGAAACTTGACCCTCCATTGGCGGGCAAGTCGCCATGTCGCCCAACCTCGCCGGGCTACCCCTGCCCTTACACCATTCCCATAAAGCAGTATTTGACATAAAAACCTGATTGTTACATTAGACAATAGCTGAAGGAGGCCCACAATCGATAATCATGGATCGATTGACATATTATCTCTTCAATATGTGAAAAATATAACAAATCAGCAAATTTCTATTGTTTTCAGGTGGGCTAAATTGTAGCTTGCATTTTTCTGAAAGTTGAGTTTTAATGAGTTAATATAAATGAAACATCGGTATGATATGGTTACTGGAGATTTGATGCATATAAAGGATATATCTGTAATCGGCGGCGGAACAATGGGTAATGGTATCGCCCATATATTTTCGCAAAAAGGTTTTAATGTAACTCTGGTGGAAGTCAAGCAAGAATTATTGGAGCATGCCCTTAGCACGATTTCCAATAATATGGATCGGGAGATCAAAAGGGAGAAAATAACTGAGGCGGATAAGAATACTGCATTACAGAGGATTAGGGGAAGCCTTTCACTTTATGACACAGCCTCCTCACAGTTGGTAATTGAAGCGGTCTTCGAAAAAAAAGATTTCAAGAAAGAGATTTTCTCCCATATTGACAAAATTTGTCCTCCGGAGACCATCCTCGCTACAAATACTTCATCGTTGCCGGTTAGCGAAATCGCCGCCGCTACGAAACGACCGGATAGAGTGATTGGAATGCATTTTATGAATCCCGTTCCCATGATGAAACTGGTGGAACTAATCCGTGGCATAGCTACATCTGATCAAACTTTCGATACTATCAAAAGATTATCGGAGAGACTTGACAAGACGCCGGTTGCAGTTAATGATTATCCCGGTTTTATCTCAAATCGGATATTGATGCCGATGATTAACGAGGCCATTTATTGTTTGTTTGAGGGAGTTGCCTGTAAGGAGGATGTTGATTCTGTGCTGAGATTGGGGATGTCCCACCCAATGGGTCCCCTGGCTCTGGCGGATTTTATAGGCCTCGATGTATGTCTGGATATAATGCGTGTATTATACACGGGGTTTTCCGATTCCAAATACCGTCCCTGTCCCCTATTGGTCAAGATGGTTCAGGCGGGCTACCTGGGAAGAAAGACCGGCAAAGGTTTTTATGATTATCGTAAGTAATAGCAGTAAATAAGCATTTGATGGCGGATTACTTGACATTTATGAATAACGACTGGAGATGAATTATGGATTTCCAACTTTCTGAAGATAATCTAATGTATCGCGATGCGGCTCGCGAATTTGCGCAGAAGCGGCTTTTCCCTCAGGCAAGTGAATTTGATGAAGCGGCCGAAATCCCCAAGGAACTTTATGACGAGCTTGGCAAACTGGGATATTTCGGGATGTTGATCCCTGAAAAATACGGCGGGATGGGACTTGATAACCTTTCGTATATCTGCGCCATGGAGGAATTCGCCAGAGGGTGCGCCGCGCTGATGATCAGCTTATCGGTTCATAATTCTCTGGTAGGTGAGGCGCTTATTCTTCACGGTACCGATGGGCAGAAAGATAAATATCTGCCTCGATTGGCGACCGGCGAGATAACCGGCGCTTATTGTTTGAGCGAGCCCGGCTCGGGGTCTGATGCCGGTTCATTGAAGGCTACGGCGGATTTTGATAAAGATTCCTTCATTTTGAATGGCACCAAGTCCTTTGTGACCAATGCCGGCCTTGCCGGATTATTTCTCGTTTTCGCACTTACTGATAGGTCTGCCGGCCGGAAAGGAGTTTCCTGCATCCTGGTCGAGCAAGGAGCCAAGGGGATGATTATTGGGGCCAAAGAAAAGAAGATGGGCTTGAAAGGCTCTGATACTCGTGAGGTTTCGTTCGATAATTGCCGGATTCCATCCGCGAATTTGTTGGGTGAAAAGGATCATGGCCTAAGGATAGCATTTTCGCTTCTAAGCAATGGCAGGATTGGAGTCGGATCTCAAGCTGTGGGCATTGCTCAAGCCGCCTATGAGGAGGCATTGAAGTACTCCAAGATTCGGGAGCAATTTGGCCAGGCTATTTGTAATTTCCAGGCCATCGCTTTCAAGTTGGCGGAGATGGCGATGCGGATCGATGCCGCCCGATTGCTGGTACATCGCGCCGCATGGCTTAAAGACCAAAACCTACCTCATAGCATTGAGGCATCGATGGCGAAGCTATTCGCATCGGAGACGGCCAACTGGGTATGCAACGAGGCGGTTCAGATTCACGGGGGCTATGGATATATGAAAGAGTATGCTGTGGAACGGTATTTCCGTGATGCGAGAGTAACTGAAATTTATGAGGGGACATCTGAAGTTCAAAAGATGGTGATTTCCAGAGCCATTTTGAAATAGGAGTTAAGATGATTTTATCCCATAAATATGAAGATTATCGGCAACAGATTCGTGAATTTGCCTTGTCCGAGATTGCTCCGCATGCCAGGCGTCTTGACCAACAGCAGGTATTTCCCTATGAGCACATACCGAAACTTAATGAGCTTGGTTTGCTGGGAATGGTGGTCCCTCGCGAATACGGCGGGACATTCACAGATACATTGACCTATGCCATTGCGGTAGAAGAAATCTCACGCGTCTGCGGTTCGACTGGCATCATCTTGGCGGCGCACAATTCGCTTTGCACTTATCCCATCTATGTTTTTGGGACTAAGGAACAGAGGGAGAAATATCTTCCCCCGATTTGCGGTGGCGGTGAACTTGGTTCATTTGGATTAACGGAACCGGGTGCTGGATCGGATGCGGCCGGAACCAAAACCACGGCCATTAAGAAAGGCGATAAATGGATAATAAATGGGACCAAGTGTTTCATTACTAATGCCTCCGTGGGGACTACCTTTATTACGACCGCAGTCACCGACAAATCAAAGGGCGCCAAAGGCATTACTGCATTCATTTTGAAGAGGAATCTCCCGGGATTCAATATCGGCAAGAAGGAAAACAAGATGGGGCTCCGTGGATCCGATACCGCGTTTCTCCATTTTGATAATGTCGAGATTCCGGATAGCGACCGCCTTGGCCCTGAAGGTGGTGGCTTTAAGGAATTTATGATCACGCTCGATGGGGGACGCATTTCCATCGGCGCTCTTGGCTTGGGGCTGGCGCAAGGGGCATTGGATTGTGCTCTTGAATATGCCCGAGCCAGTGAAGAGGGAGGGCAACCGGTAGCAGATAGGCAGGACATCCAATTCAAATTGGCGGATATCTCGATGCAAATCGAGGCGGCCCGGAATTTTGTTTATGAAGCGGCCCTGGCCAAGGACTCCGGAATGAAGTTCACTAGGCTTTCGGCCATGGCCAAGCTTTATGCTTCGGAAGCAGGCCATTATGCGTCTTACTGGGCGATGCAGATTCTGGGAGATGAAGGATATACTGAGCGCTATCCGGTCGAGAGGATTTACCGCGATGTAAAATTATGTGAGATAGGCGAGGGGACCTCCGAGATTCAGAGGCTGGTAATTTCACGAGAATTATTGAAAGGCACCAGTTGATACTTTGGGCGCCGGAATTTTCGAAAAGATAAAAGTCGAAGGTCATGAGCAGTTAGTTTTTTGGCTGGATAAGCTCGCCAATCTCCGTGCCATCATAGCCATCCATGATACCACCCTCGGCCCTGCTATCGGAGGGGTCCGGCTCCTCCGTTACGATTCCGAAGAGGATGCTATCTGTGATGCATTGCTTTTATCCAAAGCGATGACCTATAAAGCTTCGGCAGTCGGTGTAAATTTTGGCGGCGGGCAGGCGGTGATTATGAAGCCGGATGTCCCGATCGAGAGCGATGCCCTTTGGTGGTCATTCGGAAGGTTTGTGAATTCTCTTGGCGGTAGATTCATCGCCAGTGAGGATGTGGGGACATCGGTGGAGGATATTGAAAAAGCTCTCCGCGAAACCAAATTCGTGGTTGGCCTTTCACATGCTCTTGGCGGAGGAGGAGATCCCGGCCCGGTTTCCGCCCATGGAGTTTACTCTGGCCTCAAGGCCTGTGTGCAAAAAGCACTCGGCGATACGTCGCTGTCCGGCATAAAAGTAGCCATCCAAGGATTGGGCCATGTGGGGTATGCTCTGGCTCGCGAACTCAAGGTGGCAGGGTGTCGGGTATATGCTTGCGATATTGATTCGCGGAAATCTCAAGTTGCGGGCGAGAACCTTGGTCTTGAAATCGTTGATCCCCAGAAAATATTCGATGTTGATGCGGAGGTATTCTCGCCATGTGCGCTTGGCGGGGTCATCAATGAGGATTTTATAGAAAGAATGAATTTTAAGATTATCGCGGGCTCCGCCAATAATCAGCTCGCCGATGACCGCCTGGGGAAAGTTCTGCAGGATCGCGGGATCATCTATGCCCCCGATTTCATCATCGGCGCCGGTGGTTTGATAAATGTCTATAACGAGATCGAGGGTTATGACCAGGCAAGGGCCTTATCTCAAGCAGGAAAGATTTATGATAAAATCAAGCAAATTCTCGAATTTTCCGAACAGACGGGTGTGCCTACTCTTGAGGCGGCTATGATCATTGCCAGGCAACGTCTTGATCGGGTCAGGAAAGTGCGAGGCTTGATCTAATTTTATTTCTTGGCCCGGAGAGGGCCCTAGACCATCAATAATGACAACCCGAATCAGGATAGCAGAAAATTGCTCAGAACTCTTAAAGAGATAATTGACCGGGCGCGTCGGCGCGGCAAGAAAAGATTGGCGGTGGCCGCCGCTAATGAGACCGAAGTGCTCCGGGCCGTGGATGAAGCTCGTCAGATGGGCTTAATAGATGGGGTGTTTTTAGGCAGAGGGCAGGAAATCCTCGCTTCATGCAAAGTTGCCAGGATAGACCCGAATAATTTTGCTATTATTGACATCGAGACTCCGGCGCTGGCCGCGAAGGAATGCTGTCGAATGGTTCGCCATGGCGAAGCCGATTTTATGATGAAGGGTTCCATTAGAACCGGCGATTTTATGAAGGCGATCCTTGATAAACAGGAGGGTCTCAATTGCGACTCTCTCTTGAGCCATGTGGCAATATTTGAAATTCCCGGGTTCGACCGTCTGCTGTTTGTCACAGATGCCGCCATTAATATCGCCCCCATTCTATCTGAGAAAATTCAGATTATTCAAAATGCGGTCAATTTGGCTTGCAATCTGGGATATGATTGTCCGAAGGTGGCCTGTCTGGCAGCCGTGGAAGTGATCAATCCGGAAAAGATGCCGGACACGGTGGAATCAGCGGCATTAAGCATAATGTCGTTGAGGGGTCAAATAAGGAATTGTATTATCGATGGCCCGCTGGCGCTGGATGTGGCGATCAATAGAAAAGCGGCCCAGACAAAGGGGTTGAAATCGCCAGTGGCCGGCTATGCTGATCTGCTAATGGCTCCAGAAATAGTTAGCGCCAATGTCTTATATAAATCATTGACCTGCCTGGCCAATGCCAAAGCGGCGGCAATCGTAACCGGCGCCATCGCACCGGTAGTACTTACTTCCCGTGCGGATGACCACGAAACCAAACTTCTTTCCATCGCAATGGGCGTGGCCGGTATATGATATTGGCTTTGAAAATATATTTTTATCAATAGTTGAACGGAGGAAATATGGGTTTTGCGGACCAACAAGGAAAAATCTGGATGAATGGCAAGTTGGTGGATTGGAAAGATGCCCAAATCCACATTTTATCGCATGTGATTCATTATGGCTCCGCCGTTTTTGAAGGATTGCGTTGCTACCATACCAAAAAGGGACCCGCCATCTTCAGGCTTCAGGATCATACCAGACGCCTTTTCAACTCTGCGAAGATTTATAGGATGGAAATTCCGTACAGTGAAGACGATATTAATCATGCTTCCATCGATCTCATCAAAGTCAATAATCTTGAGTCTTGCTATATCCGCCCTTTGGTTTATCGGGGATATAAACAGCTTGGGGTGGACCCGTCAGGTTGCCCCATAGATGTCGCCATCGCTGTATGGCCTTGGGGAGCATACCTTGGTCCACAGGCTCTGGAAAACGGGGTGCCGGTTTGCGTCTCATCCTGGAACCGCTTTGCCCCCAATACGGCGCCTTCGATGGCGAAAGCCGCCTCAAATTATATGAGCGGCCAATTAATCAAACTGGAAGCCATCAGCCATGGATATGTTGAGGGGATTGCCCTGGATGTTTATGGCCATGTTTCAGAAGGCTCCGGCGAAAACATCTTTATCGTTCGAGATGGAGTCCTGATTACCCCTCCATTTGGAGCCTCCATCCTGGCCGGCATTACCAGAAATACCGTGAAAAAAATCGCGGAGGAAATGGGCTATGAAGTGAGAGAACAGATGATTCCGCGCGAGGCGCTCTATATTTCTGATGAAGCCTTTTTCACCGGCTCTGCCGCCGAAATTACTCCCATCAACTCCATCGACCGGATACAGATCGGGGGCGGCAAGAGAGGTCCAATTACCAAGAAACTTCAAGATAGATTCTTTGCCATTCTTGAGGGTGATGATGAAGATAAATATGGTTGGCTTACCTATATTTGATCCTAAAATCAACGTTTGAGCAAACAATAGCCGAAGGCCGTCCCTTCGGCTATTGTTTTGACATTCGATGATTTCTTTCCCTTCGATAATGCCGCCATTAGTGGCTTCCCCTAAGACGGAAATTCGCCATTTGGGCAAAATTTCTCTTGCAAAGAAAATATAATCCGAATAACTTTATTAATGTTTGGTACTGCGATTCTCTGATGGCAGTGTCTATTGTGAAATAGGTAGTAAACGGAGGAATTATGCCTGGGAAAATTCAAACTCAAGAAGAAGCTTTGGCCGCTTCCATTGAGATGGAAAAAAAGGGCCAGGATTTCTACAAAAAGACCGCCGTGAAGGCTTCCACGAAACTTACTAGGGATCTGTTTGAATTCCTTGCCAGAGAAGAGTTGAAGCATATTGAAGCGATTAAGACCTTCTACCATGCAGGGCTGTCCGGTGGAAAACGTGAATTCGATGATGTAGTGAGTGGTGTTGACCCGGCCAAAGCTCGAAAGGCGATAGGCAAGTTATTTGAGGGCCTGGACAAAAAAGCTCCGGTGGACAAATCCGATCTTGAGACGTATAAATTCGCAAGGGATTTTGAACTGAATAGCGAGAAGTTTTATAGAGAAGCCGCCCTTAAGGCAATTGACGCTGAGGTTAAGAAGCTGTTTGAATTCCTCGCTGAAGAAGAGAAAAGGCATTTCAAAATGCTTGATGACAGTATGGCGTATCTTGAGAATCCGCAGGAGTATTTCCATCGTCTTGAAGGCTGGCATGTGGAAGGATGATCCCTGATCCGGGCTCGCCTTAAATCTGATAACCTAATTATAGTACTTGAGAATCAAGCAAAAACCATGATACTATGCGACTAAAGATCCTGCTGATCCGCTTAAGCTATTTCAGTCTCATATATTGGTCATTCTTGATATGCCCGGCGGGTAGCAGTGAAGTCTTGGCGCAGAACGCACCCCCGGCGAATATTCCTCCCAGGCAGACTGAGGCCCAGATGCCATCGAAGGCTCGCATCACTGTCGATGAGCCCACTTTTGATTTTGGGGCTGTGCCGCCGCGATCTACTGTCTCTCACGCTTTCAAAATAAGGAACACTGGAGAGGATACGCTGATAATAAGCCGCATCCAGTCCACGTGAGGATGCACAGTGGCAAAAAAAAGAAGTGGAATAGTTATTCCACCCGGAGAAAGCTCGACAATCGATGTTGCTTTTAGTTCGGGCGTGGCGCAAGGGCCCAATGCCAATGTTAACAAGAAAGTTTTGGTTTATTCCAATGACTCGACTGCCCAGGTCACTCAACTAAGAATAAAGGCGGTGATGAACTGTGAGACTCCTATTCTTGTGGCCAGCCCCATGATCGCCAATTTTGATACAATACTGGTGGGTTCAAAACCATCAAAGATTATTAAGCTGAAGAATATTAATGCCACCCAGTCAACGCTGGTTGTTATTGAGAAGCCTTCCCCTGAAATGGCAACTACTGAAATTGGGAACACAATATTGAAGCCGGGCGAATTCACACAGATAAAATTCTCTCTTTCAGGCATGATTGAGCCGGGATTATTCTATACTTCTTTAACCCTTGAAACCGCCAATAAGCCTGGTTCATCAAGAATCTCCATCCCCCTGAAAGCGTTTATCCGGGATAAGACGGCTCAAGATGGGAATAAACTAGGTCAGTAGGGTTAAACAAAGATTCAACCCTGCATTTTATTTTCCGAATTATATATTAATGGTTGCTTGGTATCAGCATTGAGCTCTGGCTCTGGTTATAGACTCGAAATGGTTTTTTCTACGACGAGTATCTTCTAGGCCAAATCAGCTTTAGGAATATTCTGTTGTTGATTATAAAGGTATATGATTCTAAAATCGCTTGACATCTGAGCTATTATCGCTATTTTAGATAAATGAAAGGAAAAATTCCCAATGTGTTTCTATAAATGGCTAATAACACTGATTATTATTAGCTTGATTAGCGTGTTGCCTGCGCAAGCCCAATCTGATAAAGATGATTCGACCTTTATCCCTAATCCATTTCTTCGGGATGATATCAGGACGCCTCCCAAGCCCAAACCTCAACCGCCGAAGAAAAGGATAAAGGAAGTTACGAAATCCGGAAAAACTATTTCAGCCCAGCCGCTGAATAGAGCTAAAGTTTCGTTCGACCACATGAAGTTCGATTTTGGTTCAATTGCGGCTGGGGCGACGATCACGCATAATTTCCCCATAAATAATATTGGGCCCGATTCGCTATATATTTCGCGAATAAGACCAGGGTGAGGATGCACAACCTCACAGAGGGAAGGAATAGTTATTCCTCCAAGTCAAAGTTCGATAATCGATGTCACTTTCAAGTCAGGCAAGTACACCGGCAAACTCAATAAGGAAGTGAAAGTGACTTGCAGTGATTCTCTGATGCAATACTTCTTTCTTGAATTCACTTGTGTCATCGATGATCCCAAACAGATCCTCCGATATGAGCCGTTGCTGGCGAATTTCGATTCTGTCAACGTCGGAGAGAAGAAAGAAATCACTTTGAGTCTGACCAATACCGATTCTACGGCTTCAGAAATCAAAATCATTGAAGAACCGGACAAGGATAAGATCAAAACACAAATAAAGTCAGCTAAATTGGGACCTGGGGAATCTACCAAGTTAACTTTCGAATTATCAAAGAAAGTCGAAGCGGGACCATTGCTGAGCGGAATCACTCTGGAAGTCAAGGATAAATTATCTTCCAGGATTACTATTCCCATCTCCGCCACGGTTTTGGGCGATTCGGCGGAAGAACATCCGGCAGGCAAATAGCGAACAGCATAGATTTAAATTTATGCCGGGCTTTTGATAGGCGCGGCATTTTTATTTTTTATGCGGAAATCAAAGCATCGACGTGCTTGGCCTTATCCAATAATTCTCGGTCACGATGAAACGGGACCATCCCTAGGCGGAATGCATTCCAATAATATATGGCCTACCTGCGCCTGACATACCTCCCCGCCTAAGGCGGATAAGTCGGTCTGGCCGCTTTATTGTCATACCAGCGGACACTGGCCTCTAGAAATCTTTCTGGATTCCGGATCGAGTCCGGAATGACATGTAGTTCGTAGGTCGGTGTTCCGAACCAAACCGCCAGGGTGCCCCACAGCTTGCTGTGGGAATTATTTGTGGTAGGCAGACGAGGACATCTGCCTACCACTGGATGGACACACCCCAGCCTTCGGCCACCCCTCTCCA
>Ga0210044_10003421_pt1 | contig 22667 bp, 20 predicted proteins | sample CryGey13umfilter_2_FD_183959 | JGI IMG/M metagenome (GOLD analysis project Ga0210044, IMG submission 183959) | Groundwater microbial communities from aquifer in Utah, USA - Crystal Geyser 4/9/14 3 um filter (SPAdes) (version 2) | ecosystem: Environmental > Aquatic > Deep subsurface >... | reverse complement strand
TTGCGGCAATCGAATGCTCGCTATGTACGCAAGACTTTATCGTTTTCAAAATCCGATATCTACCATGAATTGGTTACTCGACTGTATGTCGTCCGCTACAATCTTGCCAAAGCATCACTTGCTACTTGACCACTACCAATTTCCGAACCTTCCGGGTCGAACAGGTCGGCGAAGACGGCCATCAGCCGGCTGTTTTCGGAAATTTGCGACATCATCAATGAAATCAGGTGGTCGCTGACGATGAAATCGTCCACTTTGGTGATTTCGGCCAGCTGGCGGTTGCGCAGGTCGAGCATTTCGCTGACGATGGAGAAGGGCGTTTCGTCGCGCGAGGCGATGTCGCGCAGGTGCAGCAGCGTCATCAGCGTGTGGGCGTCGGCTTCCTGCACCGGCAGGGAGGTGTCGGCCAGGACGATGACGTGGTCGTAATCGGCGGCGTCGAGCGTATCGAGCAGGGCGCGGCTGGTGGTGTCGCCGGGGTGAAAATTCAGCGTTTGGTTGGTCAGACAGTCGCAAGCCCGAATTTCTTCTTCAAAATTGGCGCTGGCGACAATTTGGGCGGAGGAACCGGCGGTGACGTAATTGTCCAACTGGCGCAAAAGCGTCGGGGCGCTCTGATTCCAGCCCAGCACGAGAATTTTTTCGGCGCGCGGCGCGGGCAGTTTTCCGTTGGCGCGAATCAGATTTTCCATCACGGGGGGAATGTTCAGCCCGGAGAGTTTGATGGTGTCGTCATCGGCGGAAATGGCGATAATCTGGTCGCCGGGCGCTAGGCGCGTCTCCATCGGCGGGTTGAGTTTGACGGTCTTTTCGGTGCGCTGAGAAAGCCCCATGACGGCGGAGTCTTCGTAGGCCGCCAGTGTTTCGCCGTAGGTGCGCCCGGAAAAGCCGGGTTCTTCTTTGAAGTAAATTTCATCGCCGCCGAAGTTCATCAATTCGGTGTAGACGATGGACAGGCCGGATTGGCGGCTGGTTTGGGCGGTGACGCGGGCAATCAGGTCGCCGGTCAGCAGGGCGTCAATCTCGTCGCGTTTGGCGAGCATTTTGACGATTTCCAGGTTTTCTGGCTCGCGGATTTGGGTGACAATGTGATACGGTTCGGCGCGGCGGTTGGGGTTGTTGGTGATGGCGAGTACGGTTTTGATGATGAAGGTGTCGGGGGCATCTTCATCGGGCGGCAAGACGATGATGGCGCGCGCGGCGTGCGGGCTGACCATTTCCAGGTCGGTGGGGTCGTTGGGCTGGCCGCTGCGGCAGATGATGCGTGTATTTTTGGTTTCCGGCACGCGCGCGCGCAGTTCGTCTTCCATCTCCACTTTGTCTTTGTCGGCCAAAATGGCGATGGCCGGGCGTTTGCGGTTGCTGTTGGCTTCCACCAGTTCGGAGATGACGGTGAAAATTTGCGGCGACCAGCCGAGAATGACGGTATGGTCGTTTTCCAGCACCAGCGAGCGGCCTTTGCGCATTTCCTCCAGCTTGGCTTCGACGCCGCTGCTCAGCACGCCAATCAGGCTGGAGACGATGAAGACGCCGCCGATGGTGACGAAGAACATGATCAGGCGCAGGCCAAAACCGCTGTCGCCGCCCATCGTCCCGGCGTCGAGGGTGCGCATCAGGCTCATCCAGGCCGCTTCGCCAAAGTTGAGCGGCACATCACCCGGCGCGCTGGGAATGCCCAGCAGGGCAACAACGCCGCTCGCCAGAACAATCACAATCAGCGAGAGCAGGGCCAGTAAACCAATCATGGCCGGTGTACCAGCGGCCATGATGTTATCGAAAAAAATATTGCAGTTTTTGCTTGATGGTCGGGCGCGGATTTGCCATTTTTTCTGCCTTTTTGGGTTGGAATTGGGCTATTATACAGGCAAACTACGGTTTTTCCAGCCCGTGCGCTTCAAGCAAGGCCGCGTTCTCCAAAATTTCATAGGTCAGCCCGTCGGCGACGATGCGCCCCTCGTCCATGATGATGGTGCGCGGAAATAATTCCTTGACCATCGCCAGGTCGTGGGTGGAAACCAGCATGGTGATGGGCAGGTCGCGCAGCAGGTGAATGAGCGTGCGCCGCGCGCGCGGGTCCAGCCCGGCGGAGGGTTCGTCCAGCACCAGCAGTTGCGGGCGCATCGAAAGCACGGTGGCGATGGCGATGCGTTTTTTCTCGCCGACGCTCAGGTGATGCGACAGGCGTTCTTTGAAGTTGGACATGCCGACCGCCGCCAGGGCGCCTTCCACCCGTTGGCGGACTTCCGCTTCGGGCAGGCCCATGTGCAGCGGGCCGAAGGCGACGTCTTCGAAGACGGTTGGCGAAAAAAGCTGGTCATCGGGGTTTTGGAAAACCAACCCCACCGCGGCGCGGATTTGCGGCAGGGTTTTCTCGCTGATGGTCAGACCGGCCACTTTTAACTCGCCCTGGCCGGTCAGAATGCCGTTCAGGTGCAGCATGAAGGTGCTTTTGCCCGCGCCGTTGGGGCCGACCAGGGCAACTTTATCGCCCGCGCATAGGTTGAGCGAAATTCCGTTCAGCGCCGGGTGACCGTCGGGGTAGGCAAAGCGCAAGTCGCGCGCCTGCAAAATATCGCCTTCGCACAGCGGCAGGGCGTAATCAAAGTCGGGTTGATGTTCGATGGGCATTAGCGAATCCAGCCTGTCAGTTGAATCAGCGCCAGCAAAATGAGCGCCAGGGTGAGAAAATTCCAGTCGGAGGGCTTGATCTCGTGCGGGTGCAGGGTGCGCAGCTGACCGGTGTAGCCGCGCGCCGCCATGGCGTTGTAGATGCGGTCGCTGCGCTCGTAACTGCGCACAAATAACTGCCCGGCCATGTTTCCGGCTACGTTGGCGCGCCACAGCAAACTTCCGCCCCGCTTTTGGCCGGGCAGACCGGCGCTGCGCGCCTCGCGCGCTCGCAGCAGACGAAAAACTTTATCGGTCAGTACGAACAGGTAGCGGTAGAGAAAGGCGATGATCGTGGTCAGCGCTTTGGGAACGCGCAAATGTTCCAGCGCGTGCAGAATATCGGGAAACTGAGTCGTCGCCACCAGTAAAACCGCCATCTGCACCGAGAGCCACGAGCGGATGAGAATGCTGGCAAAGCGTAGCAGGCCAACATCCGTCACCGTGAGATTCAACCAGAGAAGATGAAAGGAAACCAGCGCGCCGCCCAGCGGTGAAAAAATTGCGCTGAGCGCCGCCAGCGCAAACGGCGCGGCCAGCAGCGAACGCCGAAACGTGAACCACAGCCCCAGCCGTGATTGGTCGTTGGCGGCCAGTAAAAACAACCAGGCGGCGGCGAAGGCCAGCCAGGCCGCATCTGGCAGCAGCGCGTTGCTGATAATAAAAGCCACCGTCAGCGCCACCTTGACGCTTGGATTCAGGCGATGCAGGCGGCTTTCTGCGGGATGAAAACGGTCAAAGGCGTCGGCGTGCATCACTCAGCCGACCGCTTGCGCAGGTTGCGCCCAATCAAAACCACGACGCCCAGCACCACCAGCGCGCCGATCGCTCCGGCGGCGATGGTGGACAGCGCGGTTTCGCCCAAAAAGGGAATGGTGTAATCGGGCAGCAGTTGGTACGGCGCAGAAACGCCCTGCGAAAGGAAACCGAGATTATCTGCCACGCGCTCCAGCCCGTCGGGCGAGGCGGAGACCAGCGGCGAGAACAAAACCGTCGCCAGCGAGAGCAAAATTCCAGCCCAGACCCAGCCGCCGCCGCCCTGCTGTGCCGATTTTTCCGCGTTGAGCAGGTCGGGGCGGGTTTGTTCGATGAAGGCCAGCGCCGCCACCGAGATGACCGCTTCGCCGATGCCGATGATCACGTGCACGCCCAGCATGGCCGGGACGACAATTTCAATGTGCGCGTTGCCGCTCAGCCAGAGTTGCAGGGCGGTGACCAGTGCGGCAGAAACCGTCGCCAGCCAGGCGCCCGCTCCGGCGAAGGCCAGCCGCACGGTCTTGTTGGGGTTGCCCGAGACGCTGCGGTAAAGTCCAAAACCGATGATCGCCGTGACAATGCCCATGTTGAAAATATTGGCGCCCATCACCAGCAGGCCGCCATCCTGAAAAAGCAAGCCCTGCACGGCGATGACCGAAGTCATCACCAAAATTGCCGCCCAGGGGCCAAGCACAATCGCCGCCAGCGCGCCGCCCAAAAAGTGGCCGCTCGTGCCGCCCGCCACCGGAAAGTTGAGCATTTGCGCGGCGAAGATGAAGGCCGCCATGATGCCCATCAGCGGAATTTGTTTCTCGCCCAGCGTTTTGTTGGTTTTGAAAATTGCTAGGGCAACGCTGGCCGCGGTCAGCGCCCAAAAAATCAGCGCCACAACCAGGCTCAATAAACCGTCGGGGATGTGCATGGGAACAGGTGCGTAGTGCATGGTTTACTCCGTTTCTTTGCAGTGTGGGCACAAGCCAAAAAAAGTGAGATGGCTGGTGTTGATGTGAAAGCCACTGGTTTCTTCCAGCGAGCGATAGACCGGTAGAAGAATTTCGTGGTCAATTTCCACTTGTTGGCCGCAGACACGGCACACCAGATGATGATGCGCGCGCCGCGCCAACTCATAGGTCAGTTTTCCGTTGGCGGTCAGCGCTGCATTGACCAGGTTGTGCCCGGCCAGAAATTCCAGCGCGCGATAAATTGTTGTCTCAGTTAGACCGGGCATCGCGCGCGCGGCTTGTTCGTACACCTGCTGTGGCGTCAGGTGTTCGGGCGCGTTGTGCAAAATCTCCAGCACGCACAGGCGCTGCGGCGTCATGCGAAATCCGCGCGCGCGCAGGGTTTGAAGGGCAGGTTCGGTACAGCTCATACGCTCCTTATTGAAAATACTTGCAATAGCATATTTTTAGTTTACTCTCAAATGCTCTCAAATCAAGCCGGTAATCACAACAATGCCGCAAGGTTTTTAAATCTTCTGAATGACGTGCCGAGCCGGTTACAACATCAGTCCGGCGGCAAACAGCAGGGAGAAAATCAACGCCAACTGAGCGCTGCGCGCCAACGTCAGGTTGAAGGCGCGGCCCTCTGCGCTGGAAAATTCGCGGTAGACCGCGATTGCCAGCGGCGCGGAGAACAATGTCAGCAATACCCCCGCGCTTGTCAGGCGCAATGCCCACATTCCCAGCGGGACAAGGTAGGCAATCAGCAGGCAAAGCAGATATTCGGTTTGCATTGCTTCACGTCCCAGCCAAACCGCCAGCGTGCGTTTTTTCGCGGCGCGGTCAGTTTCGATGTCGCGGGTGTTGTTGACCACCAAAATGTTGATGATGAGTGTCCCCGGCGGAATGGCCGCGTAGATTGCGCCCAGAGTTAGTGTTCCCGCCTGAACAAAATAGGTGCCGCACACGGCGGCCAGCCCAAACGAAAGAAAGACAAACACGTCGCCCAGGCCGTAATAGCCATACGGGAACGGCCCGCCGGTGTAGGCCAGCGCCGCCAGTACAATCGCTATGCCGAGCGCCAGCACCACCCAGCCGCGCAGAAAAAACAAATACAGCCCCAAAACAGCCGCCAGCCCAAAAACCAGCGTCGTCGCCAGGCGCATCTGTTGTGGCGAAATCAGCCCGCTGGCGGTGACGCGCGTCGGCCCCAGCCGATTAGGTGTATCCGCGCCGCGCTCGTGGTCGAATAGATCGTTGGAAAGGTTTGCGCCGATTTGCATCAGCAGCGAAATCAGCAGGCAGGCCAGCGCGGCAGGAAAATAAAAAACACCATCGCGCCAGGCCAGCGCAGTCGCAATCAGCACCGGCGCGGCGGCGGCGGGTAGCGTGCGCGGACGCGCGGCATCCAGCCAGGTATTCAGGGAAATAGAAGAATTCACAGTAGCCTCTTTTGATTTATACAGAGTTAGTATATGAAAGACAAGCATCACTCTTCGGCGCAAATCAGCGATGCGCCCGGCTGACGCAAAATCGTCTGCCCGGAGGGCAGAATCACCGCCAGCGCCTCCATCCCCACAAAATACTCGCGCTCCACTTTGCAACCAATCACCAGCGCGTCCGCGCCATTCGGTAGCGTCTCGCTGATTGAATTTCGGATGAACACCTCGCGCTGCCCATGCGGCCCAAGCAGCGTAAACATCAGCCGATCATAGGGCTGGCTCAAAAGCGTCTCCGGGGAGAGCGGCAAATATTGGTCATGCTTCAAAAAGCGCGGGTAAAGCGCGCGCCCTTCCAAAATCAACGCGCCGGGCTGCGCCAAAAATTCATCCACCGCGCGCGCGCCCAAAACCTGCGCCGCTGCCTGACGCAGAGCGGTTTCGTCTTTTGTGTAGCGACGGGGAAAAAGATGATTGGTCAGCGGGAGCAGCCCGCCCAGCAGGCCGAGGCTGAGAATCACCCCGGCGGCGCGGATTTTCCAGCGGGCAGATTCCTGCCCGGCGGGAGCGGGCGGCGCAGACTCTCCGCTGGAAGTTGTTTCCTGTTGCAACAGGCCGAGCGCCAACTGCGGCAGTTCGGCCAGCCCTAGCGCAAAATACACCACCACAATCCAATCCATGGGTACCAGGTAACGCCCGCCAGAGGTGCGCGCCAGCGCATTGGCTGTCGTGTAGACAAAGAACACGCCCCACGGCAGCCAGCCGCGCCAACCGGCTTTGGCGAAGGCTGCACCGCTGCCCAGCGCCACCAACAGCAGGCTGAGCGTCAGCCAGCCTGCCTGCGCGGGAGTCATCGCTCCGCGCCAGGATTCGTCCCAAAAGGGGTCGCCGCCACGAATGATGCCTTTGAGCGTGAAAAATTGCGGTGAAACCGGGAAAATGACGGCGCTGGTCAGTAAATTGTGCGCCAGATGCCGCAGCGGAAAGGGCAGTTCGGCCTGGGGCGCAGTTTCGGGGCTGAGGGCGGGAGCGGCCTCGGCGGGGGGCAGGCTTGGGGCGGATGCTTCCGGCGTCAGCGGTTGGTTTTTCGGCGCGGGGCGGTAACGCTCGTTAATCACGTTTTCGATGCGGGCGCGGTAAAGGTCAATTAATGAGACATCTCCCCCAAAAAAAGCCCAGGGGCCGATGCTGGCTGTCAGCGCCAGCAGGCCAAAGGCGGCCAGCGCCAGGCGCCGCTTGCTCTGCCAGAGCGCCAACAGCAGCAGCGGCGCGGTCAGCAGCATGACGTGCGGGCGCAGCAGCGAGGTGAATCCCAGTGCGCCCAGCGCCCAGCCGAAAAACGCCCAGCGCGCGGATGGTTTTTCTAGCCAGTGTAAAACCAGCAGGGCGAAAAGCGCCAGGCCGATGGCGGTGGGAAAGTCGGTCAGCATGTGTTTGGGCGCGGAGGTGTCAATCCAGGCGCTGGCGATGATGCTGTTCAGCCCGCGTAGCGTAATCAGCGCGGCCAGGGTCACTCCGGCGGCGCGGCTGTGAATTTTTTCGCCGATGAGAAAAATCAGCGCGGGGAAAATGGCAAAGAGCGCGGCTTGCGCCGCCATCAATGTTTCGTAGTTTTGGCCGAAAAATGTGTGCAGTGCCGCCAGAAAAGCTAGGTAGAGCACGCGGTCGTAAAATACGCCGTTGTTCAGCCCCTGGCCGATAAGCGCATATTGGCTGTTGATGTCGAAGACGCTTGGGTCGGCGTAGGGGTAAAACTCGCTGTTGGGTGGCATGGGCGCGGTGACGAAGAAACTGGCGCGCACCGGTTCGCGCGCCCACAAAAAAGCGGCAACCAGCCAGACGAGCAGAAAAATAATCGCGCTGCGCCAGCGGCTGGGCAGGGTGAGCGCCGCCAGCCCCAGCAAAAACGCCAGGAAAATCTGCCCGGCCAGCAAGGGAACGCCCGCGCCGTACCAGTAATCTTCGTAGGCGGCGCCTTGAGCGCTGAGCGTGAAAAGCGCCAGGAGCGCCAAAATGAACAGGCTGGCGGCGCTGGCAATCAGCGCAGGGCGGCGGGTTTGCCAGAGGTTTTGCAGGCTGGGCGTTTGCGCCAAAAAGAACAGCAGCAGCAGGCTGAAATCGGTGAAGATGACCCACAGCAAAAACGGAAAAGCCGCCAGAAAATAGTAATAAAATCCGCCGGTTTGTTCTGCCGGGGTGAGCGCCAGCGCGCAGAAAAGAGTCAGTTCGGCGGCGACGGCGAGCTGCCAGGCGGGGCGGCTCAGCCAGTCGGAGAGTGTGGTCAATGTTGGGGCGATGGCAGGGAGAAATCCGAGCGCGAAAATTGCCAGGCCGGTCAGCAGCGTCAGGGCGCTGAGCGTCAGCCGCAGGGGCGATTCTGCCGCGGCGGAAAAACTCGTCAGCGCGGCGGCGGCCAGCGCGATTGCGCTGGTTTTCATCCACAGGCGCAGGGTTGTTTCAGAGAGGGGGTTGTTCATCGGCAGAAATTATACGCGAAAGCGCGGGGAGAATGCCGGTATAATCAGGTTTATCGAATTTTTTGAGGAGAATTGCGCATGGAATACGAAGTCATCATCGGCCTGGAAACCCATATTCAACTGAATACCAGCAGCAAAATTTTTTGCTCCTGCAAAACCAATTCGTGGGAAGCCGCGCCGAACACCAATATTTGCCCGGTGTGTACCGGCATGCCAGGTGTTTTGCCGGTGCTGAACGAGCGCGTGGTGGAAAAAGGCGTGCTGCTGGCGACAGCCATGCATTCGCAGGCGCAGCCGGTTTCGTTTTTTGACCGAAAAAATTATTTTTACCCCGACCTGCCCAAAGGCTATCAAATTTCGCAGTACGACCGTCCGCTGGCGACGGGCGGCTACATGGATATTCCCTCTGGCGAGGGGACGCGCCGCGTCGGAATTTGGAAAATGCATCTGGAAGAAGACGCCGGAAAAACCAAAAATGAAATGGGCCTGCGTCTGATTGATTTCAACCGCTGCGGCGTGCCGCTGGTCGAAATGGTCACCGCCCCCGACCTGCGCTCGGCGGACGAGGCCGCCGCCTATCTGACGCGCCTGCGTCAACTGCTGCGCTGGATTGGCATTTCGGACGCCGACATGGAAAAAGGCCAGCTGCGCTGTGACGCCAACGTTTCGCTGCGCCCGCTTGGCGCGACTTATTTGAATCCCAAAACCGAAATCAAAAACGTCAATTCCATCGAAGCCGTGCGTGATGCCATCGAAAAAGAAATCCTGCGCCAGACGCACGAATACGAGGCCGGGCGCAAAATCGAATCCTGGACGCTGGAATGGGACGAAGATACCCAAACGCTGAAGAAAATGCGCTCCAAGGAAACCGAAGCCGATTACCGCTACTTCCGCGAGCCGGATTTGCTGCCGGTCTATCTCACCGACGAATGGAAAGCCGCCATTCTGCAGGATTTCCCCGAACTGCCGCAGGAACGCCGCGTGCGCTTCATGCGCGAATACGCCCTGCCCGCCTACGACGCGGAAATTCTCACCAGCGAGCGCAGCCTGTCCGATTATTTCGAGGCAGCGGTTAAAGCCTACGCGGGCGACCCCAAGCGCGTCTCCAACTGGCTGCTCAATGACGTGATGCGTATGCTCAACGAAAGCGGCCAAACCGCCGGTCAATTGGCGCTGATTCCGGCTTACCTGGCCGAAATCATCACCCTGGTCGATTCCGGCGTGGTCAATGCCAGCACCGGTAAAACCCTGCTGGAAAAAACCTCCGTCACTGGCAAAACGCCGCGCCAGATTGTCGCCGCCGAAGGCCTCGCCAAAGTCAGCGACGATTCCGCCATCCGCGCCGCCGCCCAGCAGGTGATTGCCGAAAACCCCGGCGAAGCCGCCGCCTATCGCACCGGAAAAACCGGTCTGATGGGCTGGTTTGTCGGCCAGCTCATGCGCAAAATGGGCGGCAAAGCCGACGCCCCCAAGGCGCGCGCCATTTTTGAAGAACTGCTCGCCTGATTTTGAAAAAACTTTTTTCGTCCATCGCCTTTATCACGCTGACCGCGCTCGTCCTGCGTCTGACGCCGGTGATTGCCCTGCGCGGCCTGGCGATTGGCCTGGACGATATGTTCCAGTACGACATGCTGGCGCGCTCGCTGGCCGCCGGAAACGGCTTCCGCTGGTACAGTCAACCCGACCTGGCGCTGGTTCAATCCTACTTCACCACGCTCAATTTTCAACTGCCCGCCCAGTACGACCCGCGCGGTGCGCTGACCTCCTTCCGCGCGCCGCTTTACCCGGCTTTTTTGGCGCTGATTTACTTCTTCAGCGGCCTCAATGCCGGGCGTTTTTTTGCCGTCCGTCTGATTCAGGCCCTGCTCGGCGCGGCGCTTGTTCCGCTGACGGCCTTCCTCGCGCGGCGGATTTTTCCCAGCCGCCGCGGCGTCGCTCTCGGCGCGGCCTGGGCCGTCGCCCTCGCCCCGCTGCTGATTCTCTATCCGCTGGCGCTCGCCACCGAAAATTTGTTTTTCCTGCTCTTTCTGGCGAGTTTAATTTTTCTCATCCTGGCGGCGCAGACCCGTCAGACGCGCTTCTTCCTGCTCTCCGGCCTTTTTCTCGGCCTGACCGCCCTGACCCGCTCCGTGATTCTCGCTTTCGGCGGGTTGATTCTGCTCTGGAGCTTCTTTCTCCTGCGCGAGCCGCGCAAAACCCTGCTGCTGGCGCTGAGCCTGGCCCTGACCATTTTTCCCTGGGTGCTGCGAAATTCCCTTTTGCATGGAAAACTGACCGGCATCGAAACCTCGCTCGGCTACAATCTCTACCTGGGCTATCACCCGCAGGGCAGCGGGACGTTTCAATACGGCATCTCGCTCGACCTGCTGCCCTACCTCGACGACGCCGAGCGCGAGCGGGTTGGCCTGGCCCAGGGGCTGAAATTTATCGCCGCTGACCCGCCGCGCGCCGCTTTCACGCTGCCGCTGCTGCGCGCCGGTCATTTTTTTGGTCTGGAACGCCGCGCCCTGCAATATTTTTACGCCAACAATTTCTTTGGCGAAATTTCCCAACCCTGGCTGGGGCTGGCTGCGCTGATTTTGCTGACCCCGTTTGTGATTTTGGCCTGCTCCGCCGCTTTTGGCCTGGCGCTCTGGCGCTGGCAGGGCAAAGCCGAAATGCTCATTTTGCCGCTGGCGCTGCTCGGCTACACCGCTCCGCATATCTTTCTACTGGCCGAAGAACGCTTCCACTACGCCCTGATACCGGTTCTGGCGATTTTCGCCGCCCTGTGCTGGGATGGCGGCTGGCAGGCTTTGCGCCACCACTGGCAGCGTTCCCTCGCCGGAAAAACTGCTCTGATGTTGGCCTTTCTCGCCGTCCTGCTGCTTTTCTTCAACTGGGGCAGCGAACTGACCCGCGACGCGCCGCAACTGCTGCGCCTGCTGGCTCCCGGCGGCAGTCAATCCTACTTCCCCTATTGACCCATGACCTTTCCCCGTTTTGACGCAAAAATCACCACCATCACCATCGTTTCCACCCTGCTGTTGATGGTGGATTCCTACCACGCGCTGACCCCGTTCAAGGCACTAGACCGCACTCTGCTTTACCTGGTCGTGCCGCTGCTGATAATTTTGCTTTTCTTCCGTCAGTCTCCCGCCGACTACGGCTTTCGCCTCGGCGATTGGAAAGCCGGGCTGGCTTTGACGCTGGGTGCCATCGCCATCCTGACGCCGATTTTATGGCTACTTGTGCGCGGCGACCTGTCCATGCGTTCCTATTACGCGCCGCTGCTGACCGGCGCAATTCCCCTGCCGCTGCTGACTTTTCTCGAACTCTTCGGCTGGGAATTTCTCTTTCGCGGCTGGCTGCTTTTCGGCTACGAGCGCAAATTCGGCGGCGACGCGCTCTGGCTGCAGGCCGTGCCGTTTGCGCTGGCGCACATCGGCAAGCCCGAAGTGGAAACGCTCTCCACCATTTTCGGCGGATTTGCTTTCGGCTGGCTGGCCTGGCGCACACGTTCCTTTTTGTATCCTTTTTTGATTCACTGGTATATTTTCACGCTGGTGGCCTTGCTGGCGGGAGGCGCATTTGGATAATTTCACCTTACGACCGGCGCAGGCCGCGGATTTTCCCGCCATTCGCCGTTTGATTCGCGTGGTACGCATCAACCCCACCGGCCTCGACTGGCGGCGCTTCATCGTTGCCGAGGCCGGCGGCCAATTTGCCGGATGCGCCCAACTCAAACCGCACGGCGACGGTTCGCTTGAACTGGCCTCGTTGGCCGTCGAAGAGCGTTTTCGCGGCCAGGGCCTCGCCCGCTGCTTGCTGGAAGCACTGCTCAGCGGCAGTCCGCGCCCGCTTTACCTCACCTGCCGCGCCGGGCTGGGCGTTTTCTATCAAAAATTTGGCTTTCGCGCCCTGCCGCCGCCCGAAATGCCGCCTTATTTTCGCCGCCTGAATGTTCTGGCCGGGTTGATGATGAAATTTCCCGGCGTAGAAGAAGGTTTGCTGGTCATGCGCTTATGAATCCAACCCTCAAACAAATTATTTCCATCGCCAGCGGTGTGCTGGCAGGGCTTATGCTGGGTGTCATTGCCGTCAATTTGCTGTACACCAGTGTTCGCCAGCCCCAAGGGGATGCCATCGTGTTGCTTCCAACCGCCTCGCCTCAGCCGATGGTGGTTTACGTTACCGGCGCGGTGGTGCGCCCGGGAGTTTACTCGCTTCCCCAGCAGAGCCGCCTGCTTGACGCCCTGCAAGCCGCGGGAGGCCCTACCGATAATGCCGATATGTCTCAAGTCAACATTGCTGAAATGCTTGAAGACGGCCAGAAAATTGAAATTCCTGGCGCTGGCGAAATTGCCACCCCTGTTTTCATCCTCGACGATAACGGCCTGCTCGGAACTGCCACCCCGGTCACCGGCGCGCTCATCAATATCAACACGGCAGATGCTGCCCTACTTGACACCTTGCCGGGCATAGGCCCATCCACTGCCCAAAAAATTATCGAATACCGCGACCAAAACGGTGTTTTTGCTACCGTCGAAGACCTGCTCAAAGTTCCCGGCATTGGCCCGTCCACGCTGGAAAATTTACGCCCACTCATCACCGTACAGTAAATGAATTTTGACCATTTTGATTTTCTCGCCCCATTCTACGACCGCGTCATCCCATTTTCGTGTTTAGAGAAGATGCTGGCGCTGTTGGCCTTGCCTGCCCCGGTGACTCTGCTCGATGCTGGCGGCGGCACGGGCCGCGTGGCAAAAGCCCTTCAGCCGCATCTGGCTTCCGTTGTCGTGGCCGACCTCTCCGCTGGAATGTTGGCGCAAGCCCGCCAAAAAGGACTGGCGGCGGCCAGCGCTGTCACTGAGCTCCTGCCCTTCCCCGCCGAAAGCTTCGAGCGCGTGCTGATGGTGGACGCCCTGCATCACGTTTTCAACCAGAGCCAAACCGTTCGTGAACTTTACCGCGTGCTGAAACCGGGCGGGCGATTGGTCATTGAAGAACCTGACCTGCGTGTTTTCGCCGTCAAATTGATTGCCCTGGCCGAGAAAGTGGCGCTGATGCGCAGCCATTTTTTGTCCCCGCCGCAAATTGCTGCGCTCTTTCCGGCAGATGCCCGGCTTCAGCTCGAAGCCGCCGACGGCAACGCCTGGCTGATTGTTGAAAAACCGGAAGAAAAATGAAATTTTCCACCCGTCTGAAGGCCGACCTGACCCTGTTGTTTGTCACCCTGCTGTGGGGCAGCGCTTTTGCCGTGCTGCGTCAGGCGGTTGAGCCGGGTCTGGTGTTTTATCTCAACGCATTGCGGCTGCTGTTGGGTGGCGCGCTGCTGATTCCCATCTCGCGCTGGCAAAAAGAAAAGATTGAAAAATCGCTCATCGCGCCGGTCATGCTGACCGGCGCGGCGCTCTTTGTCGGCGTTGCCTTGCAGATGATTGGACTTTCGCTGACGACTGCCGGAAACGCCGGTTTTCTGACCAGCCTGTATGTTGTCTTTGTCCCTTTCCTGCTGTGGGCGCGCTGGGGCGAAAAACCGTCACCGTTGCTGCTGGTGGCGGTGGCGCTGGCGGTTGTGGGTGGATTTCTGCTCAGCACGGCGGGTGCGTATCGTATTTCAGCGGGTGATTTATGGGTGGCGGTCAGCGCCATTTTTTGGGCCTTGCACGTCGTGCTGATTGGACGCTTCGCCGGGAAAATCCCCTCCATCGCCTATGCCGCCGGTCAGTTTTTTGTGGCCGGGCTGCTCAGCCTGCTGGTGGCGTTCGTCCGCGAAACGCCCAGTCAGGCTGGGCTGATTTCCCTGCTTCCGAGTATCGTCTACACAGGAATTTTTTCCATCGCCGCGGGTTTTACTCTGCAAGTTTACGCGCAACGCCACACGCCATCCGGTGACGCGGCGCTGATTCTCAGCCTGGAAGCGGTTTTCGCCGCTTTTTTTGGCTGGCTGCTGATTGGCGAGACGTTACTCCCGATTCAGTTGCTCGGTTGCGCGCTGATTTTGGTTGGAGTGCTTTTGTCGCAGGCCAAAGAATTGAAATCGCGCGGCGTGCCGTAAATTGGCAGGTTCTTGTTGCGCAAGTTGGAGATTTGCCAGAACGAAATTTACAAAAAGACTCCGGGCAGTCCCGGAGTCTTTTTGTGTGGTTATTGTCTGCGTTTTATGGGTAAATTTCGCTCAGCACGGGTGCATAGTTACACCGACAGCCGCGCTCGTGTGAACAGCCCTGGTGCGGCAAAGCCGGAACAGCGTCTTTGGCAAATGTGCCGCGTGATTCGTAGCACAGCGGGCAGGCATCCCCGGCAACGTTGATGCGGATGGACGTGACACGCAGGTTCTGTTGAAGGGTTTTCAGCGCAACAGCGTGAGCAGAAAATTCACGCAAATCGGCTTTACAGTTGACACATTCTTGCGCCGAGTCGGGCGATGTGGCATTACAGCGGGTGCAGGTTTGCAAAGTGGGCCTCCAAAAAAACTTTTTCTCTCATTTTACTCTGGGCTGTTAAGCCTGCACAGGTTTTTGTTCAAAATAAAGCGCGCCGGTCTGTCGAAGCAGGGCATTTTTGTCCCCTTTTTCGGCAGATGCGCGGCGAGTCAGGTTGTTGATGTGCGCTAACAGTTCACTGCTCGGTATGGGTTTGACCATGTAGTCATCGGCTTCGGCATCCAACGCGCTGGCGATCATGGCCGGGTCGTCAATGGCAGATAAAATTGCAATCGGAACATGGCTAAAGGCACGCACTTCGTGGCAAACGTCCCAGCCGCTTTTCCCTGGCATCATCAGGTCTAGAATGATGATATCCGGTATTTCCTGGTGTGCCATTTCCAGCCCGATGGCGCTGTCGTTGGCGCTGGCGACTTGCAGCCCATAACTTTGCAAAATCAGGCCAAGTAGTTCGGTGATGGCGGGGTCATCGTCAATGATGAGAACTTTTATTGGCATAAATGGTATTTCTCCACGTTTTGTATCGTCTGCTCGATAAGGCTTCGGCTGTCATTATCGCAGATTTCTCGCAAGGAATACTTTGCAGATGATTTACAGTCGGCAATCATTCACCCGGCGCGCAAAGTGAGAATCGCTCTTTTCTTGTGGTAAACTTTCACGGGTTTGGCCTTTTTCGGCCAACCATTATTGCGCATGTAGCAGGGTGTTAACTCCCCGATACTATCTTTTTCTTCTTATGGAGGATGAAATGTCTAAGAAATGGGTTTACCTGTTTGATGAAGTGGCCGAAGTGGAAAAGTATGCCGGAGATTGGGAAGGCGTGCGCGGCTTGTTGGGCGGTAAAGGCGCTGGCCTGGCCGATATGACCCGCGCGGGTGTTCCTGTTCCACCCGGCTTCACCGTCACCACTGAAGCCTGCAACGAATACCGCAAGAGCGATGATTTGCCCGCTGGTTTATGGGACCAAATGCTGGCCGCGCTGAAAGTGACTGAAAAACAGGCTGGCAAAAACTTTGGCGACCCGTCCAACCCGCTGCTGGTTTCGTGCCGCTCCGGTGCAAAATTCTCCATGCCGGGGATGATGAACACGATTTTAAACATCGGCCTGAACGACTCGGTGGTCGAAGGCTTGTCCTCGCTGACGGGAAATGCCCGCTTCGCCTGGGATTCTTACCGCCGCCTGATTGAAATGTTCGGCACGACCGTTTTTAACCTCGACGATGAAGTTTTTGAGCACCCGATGGCCGAGTACAAAGCCAAAAAAGATTACAAACTCGACACCGAAATGACTGCCGAAGATTGGAAGGCGCTGGCCGCCACCTTCAAAACCGTCTACAAAAAACACATCGGCGAAGATTTCCCGCAGGACGTTTTGAAGCAGATGGAACTGGCGACCAAGGCCGTTTTCCAGTCGTGGATGGGCAAACGCGCCATTGACTACCGCAAAGCCACCGGCATCTCGGATGACCTCGGCACGGCGGTCAACATCGTCACGATGGTCTTTGGCAACATGGGCAACGACTCCGGCACGGGCGTCGCTTTTACCCGCAACCCGTCCACTGGCGACAAGAAAATGATGGGTGAATACCTGCTCAACGCTCAGGGCGAAGATGTCGTTGCCGGTATCCGCAACACTGACCAGGTTGAAAATATGTCCAAGGTGATGCCCGCCGTCTACAAACAATTCATGGACATCACATCCAAACTTGAAAAACATTACCACGACATGCAGGATGTTGAGTTTACCATCGAACGCGGCAAGCTGTGGATGCTGCAAACCCGCAATGGCAAGCGCACCGCCAAAAGCGCCATCAAAATCGCGGTGGATATGGCGAATGAGGGCCTGATTTCCAAAGAAGAAGCCGTTCTGCGCGTCAGCACCGAAAACGTGGATACCCTGCTTCACCCGCAGTTTGACGATTCTGCCAAGAAGGATGCCGAAAAAGTGGGCCGGTTCTTCGCCAAGGGCGTCAACGCTTCGCCCGGCGCGGCAGTTGGCCGGGCCTATTTCGATGCGGATACTGCTGAACGCATGGCAAAGGAAGAAAAGCAAGATGCCATCATGGTGCGCCCCTTCACCAAGCCGGACGACGTGCACGGCATGATCGCCTCCAAGGGCGTCCTCACCAGCGAAGGCGGCGCCACCTCCCACGCGGCGGTGGTCGCCCGTCAGTTCGGCATTCCCTGCGTCGTCGGCGCCTCCATCAAAATTGACATGGAAGCTCGCACCATGACCGTCGGCGCTGTGACCGTCAAAGAAGGCGACTGGATTTCAGTGGACGGTACCACCGGCCAGGTCTTTGTCGGAAAAATTTCGACCATGGCGCCGACCTTGGAAGAACAAACTGAATTGCTGACCTTGCTGACCTGGGCCGATGACATTTGCTCGCGCCCGGAAATTCGCATTTTGCCCGATGGTCGCAAGAGCCGCGGTCTGCAAGTGTGGGCCAACGCCGACTACCCCAAAGATGCGCGCCGCGCCCGCTCGTATGGCGCCCAGGGCATCGGCTTGTGCCGCACCGAGCACATGTTCTTCGAGCCGGAACGCTTGCCCATCGTGCAGAAGATGATTTTGGCCGACACCAGCGCAGAGCGCACCAAACAACTCAACCTGCTTCTGCCCAGCCAGCGTTCAGATTTTGACGGCCTGTTTACGGCGATGGACGGTCACCCGGTCATCATCCGCCTGATTGACCCGCCCCTGCACGAATTCATGCCCGACGAAGAAAAACTGCTCGAAGAAGTGATTACGATGCGCGTCAAGGGCGAGACGAAGGGCCTGGCCGAAAAGGAATCGCTGCTGGCCGCCATCCGCTCCCTGCACGAATCCAACCCGATGATGGGCCTGCGCGGCGTGCGCCTGAGCATTGCCATGCCCGAAATCGTTGAAATGCAGGTACGCGCCATCTTTGAAGCTGCCGCCGATTGCGCCCTGCGCGGCATCGTCGTCAAACCCGAGGTGATGATTCCGCTGACCGGCACCGTCAAAGAATTGGAATGGATTCAGCCGCGTCTGACGCGCATCGCCGCCACCGTTTTGGCCGAGAAGAAAGTCGCCAAACTCGACTACAAATTTGGCACGATGATTGAAATTCCGCGCGCCGCGGTCACCGCCGGAGAAATCGCTGGCCTGGCCGAATTTTTCTCCTTCGGCACCAACGACCTGACGCAAATGACCTTTGGTTACAGCCGCGACGACGCCGAGCGCGCCTTCCTGATTACCTATGTCGAACAGGGCATTCTCCCCAAGAATCCCTTCCAGACGATTGACCGCGCCGGTGTTGGCCGCCTGATGCAGATGGCGATTAACGAGGGCCGCAAAACCCGCCCGAACCTGGAAGTTGGCATCTGCGGCGAACATGGCGGCGACCCCAACTCCATTGAGTGGTGCCACATGATTGGCAACAACTACGTTTCCTGCTCGCCTTTCCGCGTGCCGGTTGCCCGCCTGGCGGCGGCGCATTCCGCGCTGAAGTATTCCGGCAAGGCGATTGCCGAAGATAAATAACCTCGTCTGCAGTAACCCACCAGCGCCGGTGAAACTCACCGGCGCTGATTTTTTCCATCTTGACAGCCCCGCTTTGGCGGGTGTATAGTCCAATTCGCAAGCGAACGCCCCCGATAGCCAGCATTTTTCTTCGGGAAAGTCTTTTCGCTTCGCCGCCGCGCGCGCCCTGTTTCGGCCAATTCAACCGCGCGGATGGGAAAGGAGGCTCCAGCGTGGATACAGATCATAGTCCGCAACCACCCTTATTTGGCGAACGTGTTCCTTGTTTTTGCGGCAGTTTTCCGCGTTTCGGCTTGCCTTTCTCATTTTTGACAGGCTGAGATTTTTGCTAAAACCGCCCGCTGGTTTTGATTAAGAAAACGCTTTCGCCCAACGCGAGGCGTTTTTTAATTCTTATGCAGATTTCTGGAGGTTTTTCATGGCTTTTCTCAGCGAAATTCTTGGCCGTACCGTCACAGACCTGGACGGCGTAGTGATTGGAAAAATTGAAGATGTTATCGCGCGTGAACGCGTTGGCTTTCCTCATCCGGCGGTGGATGCCGTCATGGTTGACAATCGTGGTGAGATGCGTCTTGTGCCGTCTGCCAGCGTTCTCTCTTTGTTCACACCCTCGATTCCGTTGCATTGCCGCGCAGACGAATTGCCGACCTACGAATTGGGCAGCGAAGATATTTACCTCTCACGCGATGTGCTGGATAAACAAATTATTGATACCGACGGTGCGCGTGTTGTGCGCGTCAACGACCTGGAACTTGTGCGCGTCAATGGAACGCTCTACGTCACCAATGTTGATGTCGGCCTGCGCGGCATTTTGCGGCGCAGCGGCATGGAATCTGCCGCGCGGATGGTGAGCTCTGTTTTGCACTTGCGCCTGCCTGAAAACACCATCTCCTGGGACAATGTCGAACTGCTGCGTCACGACCAGTTTATGCGCCTGCGCGTTCCGGTGGAAAGCCTGGCCGAACTTCACCCCGCCGATGTTGCCGAAATTATCAGTGACCTAAACCGGTTGGAATCGGACCAATTGCTGGCCGCGTTGGAAGTCGAACAGGTGGCCGATACGTTGGAGCATGTTGAGACCGAATTTCAGGTGGAACTGGTCGAAAATATGCCTGACGAAAAATTGGCCGACCTGTTGGAAGAAATGGAGCCGGACGAGGCCGCCGACCTGCTGGCGGAACTGCCGGAGGCGCGCAGTCGCCGTCTGGTGGCGTTGATGGAAAAAGAAGATGCCGACGATATGCGCATGTTGCTCAAATACCCCGAAGATTCGGCGGGTGGAATTATGACCACCAGCTATGCCTACGTTTCTCCTCAAATGAGCGCCGCGCAAGCGATTCAATCCCTGCGCAAAATGGCCGATGATGTCGAATCGTTTGCCTACATTTACGTTCTTGATGAAACCGATCGTTTGCAGGGCGTTTTTGAATTAACTGACTTACTCTTTGCGGAGCCAATTGCCCGCGTATCTGACTTTATGCACGACCGCGTCAAAACAGTTGCCCCGCTGGATGATCAGGACGATGTCGCCCAAACGATTACAAAATATGATTTACTCGCCGTGCCGGTTGCGGATGAAAACAATGTTATGTTGGGCATTGTCATGGCCGACGACGCCCTCGACAAAATTATTCCCACCGCCTGGAAAAAACGCCTGCCACGCTTCTACCGCTAGAGGAGAAAAACCGCCATGACTGATTACATCATCAACAAAAACCGGAACTTTTTCTCCGCCTGGTGGAAAAAACTTCTCCTGCTGCTTTCCGTTTTCGGCCCCGCCACCATCACCGCCATGGCCGATAACGACGCGGGCGGTGTGGCGACCTACTCCATCGCCGGAGCAAAACTCGGCTACCCGATTCTCTTCCTGCTGCCGGTGATTACCTTGCTGCTGGCGATTACCCAAGAAATGGGCATGCGCCTCACCGTCATCACCCGCCGCGGCCTGGCCGATTTAATTCGGGAAAAATACGGTGTGCGCGCTGCCCTGTGGATGTTCCTGGCCCTGCTGGTTGCCAATGTTGGCACGCTGGTCACCGAAATTTCCGCAGTCAAAACCACCAGCCAGATGTTCAACATTTCGCCCATCCCGGCAGTGATTGCGATTGTGCTGGTTTCCTTTATCGTCATCACGCGCGGCAACTATAAATTCACCCAAAACATCATGCTGTTGGCGTGTTTGTTTTTTCTGGCCTACATTTTTTCTGCCGTCATGGCCAAACCCGATTGGAAACTGGCAACGACCAATTTACTCTACCCGCACGGCGTCGAATTTACCGGCGCCTACCTGCGCGATTATTTCATCATCGGCATGGGCGTCCTTGGCACCACCATCACCCCCTGGGGACAATTTTTCATCAGCAGTTTTGCCTACGACAAAAAAATCGAAGCCGGAAAAGTGGGCCTCTCGCAGTTGGAAACTTACTGGGGCGCTTTCCTGACGGATTTTTTCTCCTTCTTCATGATTGTCGCCACGGCCTCCACTTTGTTCATCCACAACATCCCGCTCACCTCTGGCGAGCAGGCGGCGCTGGCGATTAAACCCTTCGCCGGTGAACTGGCCGGGACGCTCTTCGCCCTCGGCATTCTCAACGCTGGATTTATGGGGCTGGTGGTTGTCTCGCTGACCACGGCCTACGCCTTCGCTGAATTTTTTGGCGTCTCTGGCAGCTTGGACGACTCGTTCAAAAAGAGCAAAACGTTTTACATTCTCTACATGGTTCAGTTGGTGGTTGCCACGTTGATTGTCATTTTCTCCAACGTTTCACTGTTTCAGGTGGCGGTGGTAACGCAAATCATCAACGCCGTCATGCTTCCACCGGTGTTCTACTTCCTCATTCGGCTGACCAGCGACGTGAAATTAATGGGCGCGTTTGCAAATAACGCTTTTCAAAAATGGTTTGCCATCATTTGCACGGTGATTATTTTGCTTGCATCCGCCTTCACGGTAATTTCTATTTTTGTCAAGATCGGGTAGCCGCAACCAGCATGAGCAAGCGCTTGCTGACATTTCCAGCGGAGTTGTTTCCAAATACTGTCTGAAGGTAAATTAAATGATGCTTAACCCTGTAATATCCATCCTTGGACACCGTTTACGGCTGGCAGTAATTGGCGGAGGCCCCGGCTCTTTTATTGGCGCAATGCACCGACAAGCCGCCCGAATAGATGACCGTTATGAACTTATCGCCGGTGCGCTATCATCCGACCCGGAACGCGCAAAAAAAGCAGGTCTGGAAATTGGTCTTTCCCCTGAACGCGTCTATACTGACGCGTTGGAAATGCTGGAATCTGAATCTGCCCGAGAAAATGGCGCGGAAGTAGTCGCCATTATGACACCCAATGACAGTCATTATGAATATGCTGTCGTCGCGCTGGCACATGGCTTTGATGTTATTTGTGATAAACCCATGACCAACACACTGGAAGACGCAGAGAAATTACACCAAAAAGTGCGAGACACCAGCCTGATATTTTGTTTAACACATAATTACACCGGCTACCCCATGGTGCGTCAGGCAAAAGCCATGGTACTGGATGGGCAAATTGGCACAATTCGTTTGGTTCAAGTGGAGTATGTTCAGGGTGGCAAAGCCGACGAAAACAGCCCTCGCGCACTTAACGGCAAACTACCCTGGCGTTACGACCCCGTCAAAGGTGGTCCTTCGCTGGTTATGGGAGATATTGGTACACACGCCCATCATCTGGTGCGTTTTATCACCGGCTTGGAAGTTGCTGAGGTAGCCGCCGAGGTGGGGAGCATTGTCCCCGGGCGCTTGGTACACGACTACGCCGGAGCGTTGTTACACTTTGATAATGGCGCTCGAGGTAATTTTTGGGTTACCCAGGCTGCGGCTGGTGTGGAAAACTGCCTGAGAATTCGTATTAGCGGCACAAAGGGCAGTTTGGAATGGATGCAGGAATTTCCCCAGACACTGACGTTCAAACCTTTGCACAGGCCGGCAGAAAACAGAACTCCAAACGGGCCAGGCACGTTGCCGCTCTCTGCCCGCGCCTGCCGCATTGTCGCCGGTCACCCCGAAGGATTTCACGAGGGCTTCGCCAATATCTACTCGGATGCGGCTGAAGCCATTGCCGCCCGTCGGACAGGTACAAAGGCAGATCCATTGGCCTTGTATTTTCCAAATTCGCTGGATGGTTTGTTGGGCGTGCGTTTTGTGCATAGCGTCATTCAATCAAGCGAGGCAAATGGCAGGTGGATGCAATGTGATGGCAAATAAAAACGAGTTACGCCAAATTCAATTGCGCCGACATCGGGCGCACTGCCAGAAAAAACATCATTGACTCTTCTGCAAGAAGCTGTTCTTTAATAACCGAAACCTGGGCTGAAAACCAGCCGGGAGTATAGCCAGCGCGCCGAAAAAACAAAAAAAGAAGCCACCGTAGCAGGTACGGCTTCGCCTTGTACGCTTTTTGCGGCTTCTGCTTGTTTC
>Ga0210044_10003419_pt1 | contig 22677 bp, 18 predicted proteins | sample CryGey13umfilter_2_FD_183959 | JGI IMG/M metagenome (GOLD analysis project Ga0210044, IMG submission 183959) | Groundwater microbial communities from aquifer in Utah, USA - Crystal Geyser 4/9/14 3 um filter (SPAdes) (version 2) | ecosystem: Environmental > Aquatic > Deep subsurface >... | reverse complement strand
TTAAATAAAATTTTGGCTAATCCATCTAACTTAAAATTATATTCAAGAATCCTTCGTACTTATCAGCAAAGTTGGTTTAGAAAAATGCTGCATAGCTCTAATATCTTAAAAAATATTTCATCAAAACTATTTTTGATAGATGAACTAACTCCGCAAATCTCTAAAATTTCAAGTGATGAAATAATTGATGAAATTACTTTACCAATAAGTAAACATATACATAATGTAACTTTTCATGTTGGTTGTATTATGAATGTTGGATTTGCTGAAATAAATCTTGATACTATTGAAGTACTTAAAAAATCATCTTGTAAAATAACAACGCCCAAAAACCAATATTGCTGTGGAGCCTTGCACGCCCATAATGGTGAATTAAAAAAAGCAAAAGAACTGGCTAAAAATAATATCGATCTATTTAGAAATTATGAATATGAGTATTTGATCTCAAATTCTGCGGGTTGCGGTACTTTTATGAAAGAGTATTATGAATTATTAAAAGACGATAAAGATTATTTAAAAAGTGCTGAAATATTTTCATCAAAAATTAGAGATATTTCAGAATTTATTTATGATAATGACATCAAATTTAATAGTGGAAAGTTTAATGATTCTGTTACTTATCACGATGCTTGCCATCTTGTACATGGACAGGGTATTTTTGAGCAACCAAGGCAAATAATTAATGATATTTGTGATAAGAATTTTAGAGAAATGCATAATTCCACATTTTGCTGCGGGAGTGCAGGTATTTATAACATTTTAAGACAAAATGATTCTCAGATATTTTTAGATCAAAAAATGCAAAACATAATTAAGACAAATGCTGATGTAGTAATAACCGGTAATCCAGGATGTATTATGCAATTAAGATATGGAGTCAAAAAAAACAATTTGAATTTAAAAGTTAAGCACACTGTAAGTTTCATTAACGAACAAAAAGGAATCTAATAGATTGGTGGAAATTTATAAAAACTTAATAAAATCTATTTGTTTTATTAATAAAATTTTATAACTTAGACCTTTAATTTTATAACAATGAGCAGCAATATATTAACCATTTTAATGTACGATTGATTGAGAAGATAATTAATACTATTGCATATTTTAAGCCTTAATATTTACCCAAAAAATAAGTTTATCACAAAGTTATTACATAGTTATGTTCAAGTAAAAGGGAAAGAATGAAAAAATCATTTCTTGATTATGTACTAAGAGTTAGATTGCCAATTACATTATTTGTTCTAGTAGCTGCTTTTGCCGTTACCTATTATGTATCAAGAGCTGAAAGAGACGGTCTAGGATATACTCCTAATCAACCAATCAATTATTCTCATAAATTACATGCAGGCCAGATGAATATTGACTGTCAATATTGTCATATTGGTGTTGAAAAGACCAGACATGCAATGGTTCCAGCAGTATCAACTTGTATGAATTGTCACACGATTGCTCGTGCTGATAAACCTGAGATTATTAAATTAAAAAAATATTATGATGATGGAATTGCTATCCCTTGGAAGAGAATTCACCGAGTACCGGATTTTGTATATTTTAATCACAGTGTTCATGTAAGTCAGGGAATTGATTGTATCAGTTGTCATGGTGATATAAGAAATATGGACAAAGTTGGACAAATGAAATCATTTACTATGAGTAGTTGCTTGGATTGCCACAGAGATGCACATAATAATGTACCTTATGTAAAAAACTTAAAGAATGGACCTGAAAACTGTTGGACATGTCATAGATAAATCGGAATGAATATGAATACTGAAAAAAAATCAGATAATATTAAAAAAATTGAAAGAAAAAAATTTTTCTATTCATTAGGATTAGGTGTAATAGGATTTTTGACAACTAAGAGCATTCTATTTAACATGTTCTCTTCTAAAAAAACAAAAATTAATAAAACAAATGTTGTTAAGAATTCAAGAGTAAAGATAAATCCTCTTGCTGTTAGTAGAAATAAAACAGGCGTTAATAATGGTTGAAAATATTGACAATAAAAATATGGAATTAGAAAGAGATCCTAATTATTGGCAGGGATTCTTTTCAATTCAAAAAGATCCTGAATTTGATAAAGCTAAAAGAAATGAAGAAAAGAAAATCTCAGATAATGATAATAGCGGTTTATCCCGTAGAAAATTTTTAGCATTGGTTGGAGCATCTGCTGCTTTAGCCGGCGTTGGTTGTGCAGACTATCGTGATAAAGGCGAGATAATGCCTTACAACAAAATGCCTGAAGAAATTTCATTAGGCAATCCTACTTTTTATGCTTCTACTTGCAATCTTTGTTCTAATTCTTGCGGAATATTAGTAAGAACCAGAGAGGGAAGACCAATAAAAATTGATGGTAACCCTGAGCATACGGTAAGCAAAGGGAAAATTTGTGCTAGGGGACAGGCAAGCATTTTAGATCTTTATGATCCTGACAGATTACAAAATCCTTTAAGAAAAACTAAAGAAGGGAAATTCATAAAGACTACCTGGGATTCAGCTAATAAAGAATTTTTTAAAGTATTAGAATCTGCTCAAGGTCAAATTGCAGTTATTACACATCAAATAAATTCACCTACTACTAAAAAATTATTAGATGATTTTAAAAAGAAATATCCTACTACTAAAATTTATACCTATGAATTATTTAATGATAGCATAAGAAATAAAGCTTGGAAAAAATGCTACGGAACGGATTTCTATCCAATAATTAAATGGAATGAAGCTAAAGTTATTGTTTCTTTAGAAGCTGACTTTTTAGGTAATGATGGAAATAAAATTGAAAATGCACGCCTTTTTGCAGAAGGAAGAGATGTTGAAAATATAAAGAACTTTAGTAGGCTTTATGTTGCTGAAGCTAATATGTCATTAACCGGAATAAATGCAGACTATAGATTAAAAGTAAAACCGGAATTGCAATATGAATTTGTAATGAGTTTACTTAATGAATTAAATAGAAGAGATAACCTAGAACTGCCTATTTCAGTTTCTAACTTTTCATTAAAAACTTTTGCAAAAAATAATAACATTAAAGAAGATCTTTTAAAACATTTAATTAATGATTTAATTACTTATAAGGGTAAGTCAATAGTCTTTGCAGGAAGAAGTTTACCTGAAGAAACACAAATTGCTGTTAATTTATTAAATGAAGTTCTTGGTAATAATAATTTATATAATAGTTCTGAATCTTTTATATCCAATTCTGAATTAAATTCGCTTGACGATTTTAATAAATTAGTAAGTGAAATGAATAGCGGAAATATTTTTGCAGTTATTCATTTTGATTCTAATCCTGTTTATCATTTACCGGAAAATATGGGCTATAAAAATGCACTAAAAAAAGTTGGAACTGTTGTTACTTTAACAGAAAGTGCCAATGAAACATCTGTAAAAAGCAATTTGGTTTTTGCAATCAATCATCAGTTAGAATCTTGGGGTGATGCAAAAACAAGAACAGGATTTTATTCACTTCAACAACCTGTTATATCTCCTTTATTTAATACAAGACAAAAAGAAGCTGTATTATTAAATTGGATAAAAGTGGAAAATGAGAACTATACAGAAAAAATGTACCATTCATATTTAATGGATAATTGGAAGACAAATATTTATCCAAGTTTAAATTCTAAAATAGAATTCACAAGATTTTGGTACGGTGCGCTCAATGATGGTGTTGTTACAACCAACGAAAAGGAAAAGGCCAAATTTAGTTTTGATAAAAAATTATTAAATTCTTTATCTACTTCACCAAAAAAATCTGATGGATATACAGTGATTGTTAAAGAAAGTTATGTCTTAGGTGATGGCAGACAAGCCAATAACGGATGGCTTCAGGAATTACCTAATCCAATGATACAATCAGTTTGGGACAATTATGCATCCATTTCAATAGAAACAGCAAAAAATTTATCTGTTAAAAATAATGACAAAATTAGTATTGATACCGGAAACGGGAAAAAAGAATATCCAATTTTTATTCAACCCGGTGCTACAAATAATACAATAACAATTGATTCAGGTTACGGAAGAACTACTATAGGTAAAGTTGGAGAAGGAACCGGTTTTAGCATTAGTGGGTTAATGAGTAATCAACCGAAATTCACTCCCTGGATTTTTACAGATGCAAAAGTTTCAAAAGCCAACGGGACATATACTATAGTTACAGATCAAGAAGCCCATCTATTTGAAAAAACTCCCTCAGAAAATATTTTTGCCCAAAGAGGAATATTAGTTGAAGGAACTGTAAATGAATATAAAAAATATCCTTATTTCTTAAAAGAAGAAAAAGGAAAAGGGAATCATAAATCACCCGAGATTTATCCCGAACAAAAAGAACTTTATAATGGTGTTAAATGGGGTATGGCAATAGATCTTAACAAATGTATTGGTTGTAGTGAATGTATTGTTGCCTGCAATGCAGAAAATAATGTTCCTATTGTTGGTAAGGAGCAAATGGAAAAAGACAGAAGGATGCAATGGTTAAGAATTGATAAATACTATTCTGGTTCTTATGATGAACCTATAGTAAGTTCACAACCAATGCTTTGTCAGCAGTGCGATGATGCACCTTGCGAAAATGTTTGTCCGGTAGCTGCAACTACACACACTAGCGATGGCTTAAACCAAATGGTATATAATAGATGTGTCGGTACTCGTTATTGCGCAAACAACTGTCCTTATAAAGTTAGAAGGTTTAATTATTTTGATTTCAGAGACCATTTTAAAGATGGATATCAGAAGGAAGAAGTCTTTGACCTAGTTTATAATCCTGAAGTTTCTGTAAGGTCTCGTGGAGTAATGGAGAAATGTACTTTCTGTATACAAAGAATTATGGAAGAGAAAGCTTCAGCAATTAGAGAGAATAGAGGAATCATTGGCTCAAATGTTAAAACTGCTTGTCAGGAATCTTGTCCAACAAATGCAATAAAATTTGGCGATATAAATGCTAAAGATTCAGTATTTGCAAAATATAGAAATCATAAACTAGGGTATTATGCTTTAGAGGGAGTTAATACAAAACCAAATGTTACATATATAGCTAAACTAAGAAATACTCATACGGAGGAATCGTGAGTTTGGATTATTCCAAAGATATGGTTCAATTTACAAAAGAACCAAAATTAGTCGAGTTAGATAATCTAATCTCAAAACCGATGGATACTAATCCATCAAGAAAATATTTTATAGCGTTGGCATTTACCTCAAGTTTAATGTTTCTTGGATTTTTATGCATTGGATACACTTTTTATTTTGGTATTGGAGCCTGGGGAAATAATCAGACTATTGCCTGGGGGTTTGGGATTACAAACTTTGTGTTTTGGGTAGGTATTGCTCACGCAGGTACATTAATTTCTGCTATACTATATCTTTTGAGGCAAAGATGGAGAAATGCAATTGCAAGATTTGCTGAAGCAATGACAATTTTTGCTGTAATTTGTGCAGGATTATTTCCGATTATACATACGGGTCGTCCTTGGCTGGCTGGATATTTAATACCTTATCCAAACTCTATGAATCTTTGGCCAAATTTTATTTCGCCACTTGATTGGGATGTTTTTGCAGTTTCAACTTATTTCACAGTTTCACTTTTGTTTTGGTATTTAGGCTTAGTACCGGATTTTGCAATTTTAAGAGATAGAGCAAAAGATAGAATTAAAAAACTAATTTATACTTTCTTTAGCCTTGGTTGGAGACATTCCAACAGACATTGGAGAGATTACGAAAAAGCTTATATGGTTTTTGCCGGTTTGGCAACACCTCTTGTTTTGTCTGTTCACACTGTAGTTAGTTTTGACTTTGCAGCTGCAATTTTACCTGGATGGCATTCAACAATATTCCCACCTTACTTTGTTGCCGGTGCAATATTCTCCGGTTTTGCTATGGTTGTAACTGCACTAGTTGTAATGAGAAAAGTTTTTGATATGGAGAACATAATAACGCTTAATCATTTAGAAAAAATGAATAAGATTATTTTACTTACCGGTTCAATGGTTGGGTATGCATATTTAATGGAAGCTTTTATTTCCTGGTATAGTGGTGTCCCGACTGAACAATATGTTGCTGTTAACAGAGCTTTTGGAAATTATGCCTGGGCTTATTGGACAACGGTTAGTTGTAATGTATTTTTTCCACAATTTTTCTGGTTTAAGAAAGTTAGAAGGTCAATTCCATTAATGTTTATTGTAGTGTTATTAGTAAATGTCGGTATGTGGTTTGAAAGATATGTTATAATTGTCTCTTCTCTTCACAGAGATTTCTTACCATCGAGCTGGACCTATTTTACTCCATCGGTTATTGACTTTGGAATTTTAATTGGAAGTTTTGGATTATTTTTTACACTTGTTCTAATTTTTACAAGGACAATGCCGGTAATTGCTATGTCGGAGATTAAAGGTATTGTTGAAGGTGCTCAACCTTCACACGATGGAGGAGCTCACTAATGGCAAGAAGTAATAATCTACATTCAGTAGCTGCTATTTTTGATACACCAAATAAAATAATTAAAGCAGCTGAAAAAGTTAGAGATGAAGGTTATAATAAATTTGATGTAAATACTCCATATCCATTACACGGTATGGATAAAGCAATGGGACTATCAAGTTCAAAAGTGGGATTTGTAACTTTGTTTTGTGGTCTATTTGGAGGCTCTTTCATATTGTTATTTATGTGGTGGACTTTGGCTAAAAACTATCAGTTGTTTATCGGTGGTAAACCATTTTTTGCTTTACCTGCATTTATACCAATTACTTTTGAAATAACAGTTTTAATAGGAGCAGTATCCACATTTATTGCATTAATTGCTGTCTTCTTCAAGTTACCTTTTAATAATCATCCTCTTCATGATACTGATTATATGAAAACAGTTTCAGTTGATAAATATGGGATTTATATTACAACTGAAGACCCAAAATTTGATAAAGAAAAAATAATTTCTCTTTTTAAATCTTTAGGTGCTGTTTCAACTGATCTTATATATTTGCCTAAACAAGAAAAATTTTCAATGTTCAATCTAAAATTTGTTCTCTTTTTAATTTTTGTTGCTGTCGGTACTTCAGGTTCTACATATTTATTATTGAACAAATTAATGTACATAACTCCATTTGACTGGATGGAATTTCAAGAGAAATATACTCCACAGGAAACAAGTTTATTTTTTGGCGACAGAAGAAGTATGAGAACACCAGTTGATGGAACAGTTGCAAAAGGATTTATTCCGTACCCATATAAAGGCATTGCAAATCCAACTGAAGTTTTATCAAATCCTACAATTCCTACAGAAGATCTGTTAAAGATGGGTAAGAAAAAATATTTAACCTTTTGTAGTCCTTGTCACGGTAATTTTGCAGAAGGGGATAGTAGATTAAATGGGCAATTTCCAAATGGTCCTACTTTACATTCAGATAAAATAATAAAATATAGTGATGGTATGTTATATCATATTATTACTAATGGGCAAAATGCAATGCCTGCTTACGATCTACAAATTACAAGACACGAAAGGTGGGCTATTGTTGATTACATTAGAGTTTTACAAAGAGCTAAGAATGCAAAGAATTCAGATTTAGTTGAGATTAAAAAGGAGTCAACAACTAATGGCCAATAATGATTCTGGATATATTAAAAAAGTACTGCCAAGTAAAATTGGTAAAATAGGACTTATTTTATTTATTATAGGTGCAGTTACAGGCTTATATGGTTACATATTTGATCCTAGCAGAGCAGTTTTTAGTTACTTAACTTCATTTTGGTTTTTATTAAGTATTGCTGTTGGTTCACTTTTATTAGTTGCAATTGAATATGCTGCAAGTGCAACTTGGAGTACTCCATTTAGGAGAATGAGTGAGTTTTTAGCTTCATCAATTCCTTTACTTATAATTTTAGTTATTCCCTTATTATTAAGTATCCAATATTTATTTGTATGGTCCCACACTGATGTTGTTGCTAATGATCATATGCTCCAAGCTAAATCAGTATTCTTGAATACTCCTTTCTTTTCAGTTAGAGTAATTGTGATCTTATTAATTTGGTCATTGTTTTATTATTTGATAATAAGGAATAGTCGTCAACAGGATAATTCAGGAGATCAAGCTTTAACAAAAAATAATATAAAATTATCTATAATATTTATTCCATTATTTGCAATAAGTTTAACTCTACAATCTATTGATTGGATAATGAGTCTTGAAACTAAATGGTTTTCGACAATGTTTGGTGTTTATCTTTTTGCAGGAGCTACTTGTTCAGCATTAGCTGCCTTAGCATTTATTTCTGTATTATTAAAAGAAAAAGGTTATTTCCATCCTAAAATTACAAAAGATCATTTTTACAGTCTTGGAACACTAATGTTTGTGTTTATTTGTTTCTGGGGATATATAGCTTTTTCTCAATATATGTTAATATGGTACGGAAATTTACCAGAAGAAACATTTTGGTTTATGCAGAGATGGGAAGGTGGATGGAAGTTTGTTTCATTATTTATAATATTCGGTCATTTTATTGTTCCTTTTGCTACTTTATTATCGCATCCATCTAAAACAAATCTTAAAAAACTAAAGTTTATTTCTATTTGGATTTTAGCAATGCATTTTATAGATCTTTATTGGTTAATAATGCCAAGCATGCATGGCAATGGTTTACACTATTCCTTTAGCTGGATGGATATTTCATTTTTAGCTGCTTCAGTTGGAATAATAATTTTTATGTTCAATAAAATGTTTGAAAGGTATAACTTAATTCCTGTGAAAGATCCTAAACTTCAACGCGGTTTAGATTTTCACTTATAATATTTAGGCATTATATGAATTCTTCTGATAATAAAAATTTTAATTTATTTAAATCTGATCCTATTAAATTTTTATCCGGTATATATATTTATTTATTAGTAGTAATTATTATTATTGGTCTTATATATGTCAATAACTTGAATGATATTACAACTCATATAGTTCCACCCCGTTTGAATTCAGAAATTACTGAAGTTGATCTAACATTGCAGAATGCAAAAGTAATTCCTGCAATTGATTTATTTTCGCTGGTTGATCCTTCTCAAGAATTTATTGCTAAAGGACAAAAATTATTTGAACAAACTTGTTCATCTTGTCATGGAAATGCAGGTAAAGGTGATGGAACTGCAGGTGCTGCTTTAAATCCAAAACCAAGAGATTTTACAAATTCCACCGGCTGGGTAAATGGTACTAAATTAGATGATATTTATAAAACATTAGAAGAAGGAATCCCTGGCAGCGGGATGGCTTCTTACAGTTATTTATTACCTGAAGAGAAACTTGCAATGAGTTCTTATATCAGATCTGCATTTGTAAAAAACGCTCCAAGTGTTACAGGCGATGACTTAATGAATTTAGATGCTAATTATAATCTATCACAAGGTGTTTCACAACCTCCACAAATTCCGGTAAAAAATGCAACTAATTTTATAATAAATGAAAATATTCCCATTGTAGAAAAAATTAATTCTACTATTGAATCTATAAAAAATATGACATCAAATAGCGGTAAGGATATTTTCTTAATGATTACCTATGATCAATTTTCTGCTTTGACATCATTAAGAAGTAATCTAAAATGGAAAAAAGATCAAAAATTATTTATAAGTATTATTGCTAATGATGCTTTAAATAATGGATTTAACGGTCAAGTATTTCAATTAAGTTCAGATCAATGGTCAACATTATTTAACTTTTTGAATTCTCAAATTCAATAATTACAAATGAAATTAACTAGAATATTTTTATATCTGTTCTTTTCTATTATTGCTTTATTTTATCAAAAAGATATTTTGGCAATTGAAAAAGATAATATTACAATTACTGAACAGTTGGGTAAATACATCCCTTTAGATCTTGAATTTATTAATTCAGATGGGAATGTTGTAAAACTTAAAAATTATTTTACTGATAAGCCTATTGTTTTTGCATTTGTCTATTATAAATGTCCTGGTATTTGTACACCATTAATGACTGAAATTACATCTATAATTAATAAATCAACCTTAGTGCCTGGTAAAGATTATAGAGTTATTATCTTAAGTATGGATGAAAATGAATTGACTAAAGATGCTTTAGAAAAAAAACAAGCTATGTTTTCTTTGGTAGATAAACAAATATCTTCTGATGATTGGATTTTTTTGACAGGTAAAATTGAAAATATTAATAAATTAGCAGAATCAACAGGATTCCATTTTAAGAGAGAGGGAACTCAGTTTATACATACTACATCTTTGATGTTCCTAACTAAAGAAGGGAAAATAAGCCGTTATTTATATCCAGGTTATAAAAAGGATTCCGGATTTTCTGTTTTACCATTTAGTTTTAAAATAGCTGTTATTGATGCAACTGAAGGTAAGGTTATTCCTAGCATAGGAAAATTATTGGCATTCTGTTTTAGTTATGATCCACAGGGTAGAACATATGTATTTGATATTTTAAAAATAGTAGGTGCCAGTACAATTTTAACAATTGGTATTGTTGTATTGATATTAGTAAAAAAGAAAAAAGTAAAAGACAAGAGGTTAGTTTAATGACAGATAATTCAATAGCTATTAAAAAGGAGCACGAAAGTTATCTTGAACATAAAGGTAAATATTCAGGTTTATTTGGTTGGATACTTTCTACTGATCATAAAAGAATAGCTATACTCTATTTGGTAGTTATTTCTGCTTGGTTTTTAATAGGTGTTACTTTAGGATTTTTAATTCGTCTGGAACTATTTACAACAGGTGAAACAATTATTGGTCCTCAAACTTATAATTCCTTTTTTACTGTGCATGGTATTATCATGCTTTTTCTTTTTGTAATTCCTGGTATACCGGCAATCTTTGGAAATTTCTTTTTACCAATTATGATAGGTGCAAAAGATGTTGCATTTCCTAGATTAAATTTATTTACTTGGTATTTATATGTTCTCGGTAGTGTACTTGTAATTACTTCAGTTTTCTTGCCGGGTGGTGCACCTGATTCCGGTTGGACTTTCTATATCCCTTACAGCGTAAGGACCGGAACCAATATGATAATTACTTTATCAGCTGCATTTATATTAGGTTTTTCTTCAATTCTTACCGGATTAAATTTTATTGTTACTATACATAGAATGAGAGCTCCCGGTATGGGCTGGTTCAAAATGCCGTTGTTTCCTTGGGCACTTTATGCAACCGGCTGGATCCAAGTTTTAGTTACACCAATTATTGGTATAACACTATTGTTGATAATTTTCGAAAGACTTTTTGGAGTAGGATTATTTGATCCTTCTCTTGGCGGTGATCCGGTTTTATATCAACATTTATTCTGGATTTATTCTCATCCGGCAGTTTACATAATGGCTGTGCCTGCTATGGGTGTTATTTCAGAATTGATAACAGTATATTCACACAAAACTATATTTGGTTACAAAGCTATTGCCTTTTCATCTTTGGCTATTGCACTTTTTGGCTCTTTAGTTTGGGGACATCATATGTTCTCATCCGGTATGAGTGACACAGCAAATTTTGTTTTCTCTTTGATTACTTTCGTAGTTGCAATTCCTAGTGCTATCAAAGTATTTAACTGGACTGCAACGCTTTACAAAGGTTCTATCGAATTGGAACCACCAATGTTATTTGCTTTAGCTTTTATATTTTTATTTACTATTGGTGGCTTAACTGGTATTATGCAAGGAACCCTTTCACTAGACATTCATTTGACAGATACTACTTTTATTGTAGGTCATTTCCATTATGTTATTTTTGGTACTGCAGGATTTGGAGTATTCGGTGGTCTGTATCATTGGATACCAAAAATGTTTGGAAGATTATATAATAAAAAGATGGCTAAAGTATCATTTTGGTTTTTGTTTATTGGGTTTAATATTTTATACTTCCCAATGTTTGTAATGGGATGGCTTGGAATGCCTAGAAGATCTTATGATTATTTACCCGAATATCAGATTTATCATGAGATTTCAACAGTTGGTTCTTGGATATTAATAATTGGATTAGTGATCTTGGTTTATACAATTATTAAAGCAATAAAATCTGGTGAAAGAACAAGTGAAATGAATTACTGTGGAGGTGAAACACTTGAATGGTATGTTGAAACACCGCCAACTCATGAAAATTTTGATGAAGTACCTGTAATTACAGGCGAACCTTATGCTTATAAACAGAATGAATTATAATCGGAGGATTTTAAATTGAGTTCAGAAGGAAATGTAGCAGTGCATGTTCATCGTGATGATGAAGCTTCCAAATTAGGAATGTGGTTGTTTCTATTTACCGAATTAACCCTTTTCGGAGGTTTATTTTTAATGTATTCAGTCTACAGATATACACATCAAGCTGATTTCCATTTAGCTGCTCAAAATATGAATACCTTTATTGGGGCACTTAATACTGCTATTCTGCTTACAAGTAGTTTAACTATGGCTTTATCTATTACAGCTCTACAAAGAGGAAGTAAAAAATTATCATTATCATTTCAGGCAATCACAATATTTTTCGGATTAATATTTTTGGTAAATAAATATTTTGAATGGTCACACGAATTTCATATAGGAAATTTCCCTGGCTCTGAATCATTATTAAATAAAAGCCAGGGTGAAATTTTATTCTTTGGTCTTTATTATGTAATGACCGGTTTACACGGATTGCATGTAATAATAGGTATGGCAGTTATAGCAGTAATGATGAAATTTACAATTAATAATGTTATAACGAGGACAAATTATGTTAAACTTGAAGCTGCCGGATTATACTGGCACCTTGTAGATGTAATTTGGATATTTTTATTTCCGTTATTTTACTTAATATCTTGAGGCTTTGATGGAAGGAAAAGATAAACATACAATTCATAATCATAGCTATACAGCATATATAATTGTCTGGTTGGCATTATTAACTTTTACGGCTATAACAGTTGCAGTAGCCGGTATTAATTTTGGGAACTCCACTATTGCTATTGCTTTGATAATTGCATCTATTAAAACTTATTTAGTATTGACAATTTTTATGCATTTGAAATTGGAAAATAAGACATTTAAGATATTTGTAATTATAGCAATATTCTTTTTAGTAATTTCATTTATTCTTTTATTTTCTGATTATTCTAATATTTAAGGCATGATAAAAATGATTGCGCAAGTTTCAAATTATACTCAAAGCGTAGATAATACATTTATAATAGTTACCGGAATATGTGTTTTCTTTTTGTTGTTAATTACTGTTTTATTAGTATTTTTTTCTATAAGATATAATAAGAAAAGAAATCCAAAAGCTTTAAACATACATGGTAGTACAAAGTTAGAAGTAATTTGGACAATTATACCGACATTAATTGTACTTTATATTTTCTGGATAGGTTGGGTAGATTATAAAGAATTAGCAAACGCACCAAAAGATTCAATGGTAATTCAAGCTACTGCAAGCATGTGGCAATGGAAATTTACATATTCAAATGGGAAAGTTGCTGATACACTTTATGTTCCTGTTAATCAAAATATTAAAATGAAATTAAATGCTACCGATGTAGATCATTCATTTTATATACCGGCATTTAGAATTAAAAGAGATGCAATGCCAAATACAAATAATTCAACTTGGTTTAATGCTGAGAAGTTAGGCTCTTATACTTTATTTTGTGCTGAGTATTGTGGGTTGAATCACTCAAAAATGATAACAAAATTAAAAGTTGTTTCTAAAGAAGATTTTAATAATTGGTTGAATAAATAAGTGCAAATGGATTTAAAAGAAAGAATAAATATCTTTTTCGAATTAACAAAAATTAGAATAACTCTGTTTGTTACTTTAACAACATGTTTTGGCTTTGTAGTCGCTAGTAAATCGATTAATTCAACAATTATTTTACCTACATTGGGTGTTTTATTATTAGCCTGTGGAGCAGCTGTAATTAATCATATCCAAGAAAGAAAAACTGACAAGCTAATGGACAGAACAAAAAATCGTCCATTACCAAGCGGTAAAATTAGTTTTAATGAAGCAGTTGTAATTGCATTGATTTTACTAGTCATAGGTTCACTTTTAATTTCTTTTACTGCAGGGTTGGCGGCATTAGGTTTAGGTTTATTAAATTTGGTCTGGTATAATGTTATTTACACACCATTAAAAAAGAAAACTGCATTTGCTATAATACCTGGTTCATTAGTTGGCGCAATACCTCCTGCGATTGGTTGGGTAGCAGGTGGAGGAAGTTTAACTGATCCAAGAATTGCTTTTATTTCTTTCTTCTTTTTTATTTGGCAGATACCCCATTTTTGGTTATTACTTTTTATTTTCGGAAAAGATTATGAACAAGCCGGTTTTCCGACTTTGACTAAAATATTTAGTTTAAACCAATTAGGCAGAATAACTTTTATCTGGATATTAACAACAATTATCATTTGTTTATTTTTGCCAATGTTTGGTGTTGTAAAGTCATCCTATATCAATATTGGATTATTATTATCCGGTTTTTGGTTAAGCTGGAATGCATTAAAATTATTAAGACCAAAATTTGAATTGCAACAATTTAAATCCGCATTTTACAATATAAATCTATTTGTAATTTTAGTTGTTTTTCTTGTATCAGTCGATAGTTTATTCATTTTATATTAATGAAATTGTGAGCATCTAAATGGAATTTCTTGATCAATTTGTAATACCTCAATCTTTAGAACATATAAAGTTGCTACATTATTTGGCAACATTAGTCCTTTTTATTTTCATACCATTTATTAGTATTGTTTTCGGTAGTACCTTACTTTCCCTTATTTACAAAAAGAAAGCGCAGAAAACATCCGATAGCAGATTTGCAAATTTATCCAATGATCTGATCAGTATGTTTACTGTTAATAAAAATGTGGGAATTGTTTTGGGGATTATTCCTTTATTTACTTTGACTATAATCTATGCTCAACTTTTACATACTGCAAACAATAGTTCTGTTACATATTTATTCTTTTCTGCGTTGCTTATGATAGTTGCGCTGATCTTAATTTACACTTACAGATATTCAATCAGCTTTAATTTAATATTCAATTCAATAAAAGATTTTAAAGCGAAAGATGCACAAGTAAAAAATGAAATTGAAAAATTAGATAAAGTAACTAAAAAATTAAGTGTAAATACAGGTTATTATGGACTAATAATTTTAGTTATTAGCATTTGGTTTTATTTATCAGGTCTAAATTTAGCCTTATATCCTAATCAAACAATATCTATAAGCTTATTTGAGACATTATTTTCATTAAATGTATTATCCCGATTGCTGTTTTTCCTTACTTTTGCAATGGGAATAACAGGCGGAGCAATTCTATTCAAATTCTTTTTCTGGGAGGGTGGAATAAAAGGAATTGATAACGAATATAAAATATTTATAAAAAATACAGCTGTTAAGACTTCATTTTATTTCTTATCATTAGTCCCACTCTTCTTAATACTTAATTTAATTACTTTTCCAAAAGAATCTTTATCTTCATCAGTTTTTGTGTATTCAGGTCTTGTAATTTTAGGGCTGTTTATTTGTTACAATATCCTATATTCTTTGACCAAAGAAGAAAAAGTAAGTTCTAATGGATTATTATATTTTGTATTGGTTTTAACAATGTGCTTTTCATTAATAAAGGATCAGTTAGTAATGAATAATGCAAATAATTTACAATCATTAAAGCTTAGTGAAAAATATGATGCTTTATATGCAAGTTTGAGTAGGGAAACAAAAGTAGTAGAAATAAGCGGCATAGAAGTATTTAAAGTAAGATGCGCACCTTGCCATGCATTTGATAAAAAAATTGTCGGTCCGCCATACAATGAAACAATGAAAAAATATGAGGGTAGAATAAATGATCTAGTTAGTTTTATTTTGAATCCTAAAAAAATAAATCCTGAATACCCACCAATGCCAAATCCCGGACTAAAACTTAGCGAAGCAAAAGCTGTTTCTAAATATATATTGGAAGAATATAAAAAATAGAATTAAATTATAGAACAAATATTAAAAGCTTTAGGATTTTGTTCTAAGGCTTTTTTTATAACGAAACTAAATACTATAACAAATAAAAATTAAATATGAATATAAACAAATACACTAAAACTGATCTTTATAAAATAGCTAATAATCTATTATGGACTTGGGATTTTGAAGTAAGAGAATTATTTAAAAAGATAGATTCGGAAAAATGGGAAACCACTGTTAATAACCCCATTAAATTATTAGATGAAATTGATGAGACTGAAGTTGTTAAACTATTTAATGACAATGATTTTCTTTCATTATTTGAAAAGGTAAATCATAAACTGGATGATTATCTTAAAAATAAAAGTTGGTATGCAAAGAATCTCAATACTGAAAAAGATCTAAAAATTGCATATTTCTCAGCTGAGTTTGGATTAACCGAATGTATTCGCATTTATTCCGGTGGACTTGGTGTATTATCCGGAGATCATTTAAAATCGGCAAGTGATTTAGGTTTACCGCTGGTTGGAGTTGGTTTACTGTATAGCAATGGATATTTTCAGCAAAAATTAGATAAAGATGGCTGGCAAAATGAATTTTATATAATTGAAGATTTTAATAAACTACCTATAGAACTTCAACTTGATGAAAATAAAAAACCCATTATAGTAAAAATAAAAATTGCTGATGAAATTATTTCTATTCAAGTTTGGAAATTAATAATAGGAAGAATAGAGCTTTACCTGCTTGATACTGATATTAAACCTAACTCTAAAAAAAATAGAGAAATTACTGAAACACTTTATGGCGGGGATATAGAAACAAGAATTAGACAAGAAATAGTAATGGGCATTGGCGGTATAAAAATTCTTTCAGCGTTAAATATACAACCAAATGTTTTCCATATGAACGAAGGTCATTCAGCATTCCTTTCCCTAGAAAGAAACAGAATGTTGATGAATAAAAACAATATTAGTTTTTCAGAGGCTCAAAAAATTAATTATAAAAATAATATTTTTACTACTCACACTCCTGTTCCTGCAGGTATTGATATTTTTCATAGAGAACTTATTAGCAAGTGTTTAAGCGAATACTATTCTAAGGAATTGAACCTTAGTCTGGATGAATTTATGCAACTAGGCAATATTCCTAATTTCAAAGACTTAAATAGTTTTAACATGGCTCATTTGGCTATGAATAATTCTATGTATATTAACGGGGTTAGTAAATTACACGGCATTGTCTCTAAAGATCTTTGGTCAGACAGATTTCAAAGTTTGGACAAAGATGCAATTCCTATAGGATCAATTACGAACGGGATTCATATAAAATCTCACACCGCGCCCAATTTGCAAAAGCTTTTCAAAAAATATCTGGACGGGTTCTGGGAGTATGACCTATCGATTAAAGATAATTGGGAACTTGTAAAAAATATTCCCGATAATGAATTATGGCAGATGCATATTGTAAATAAAAATAATTTAATAAATTTTTCAAGAGAAAGTACATTAAAGCAAAATAATGAGAAGGGAATAGAAACCAGTAAAAACAATTTTGAAAATTTGTTGGATAATAATGCCCTAACGATTGGTTTTGCCAGAAGATTTGCTACTTACAAAAGAGCCACTTTAATATTTAACGATCTTGATAGATTAGATAAAATATTAAATAATAAAAATAAACCTGTACAAATTATTTTTGCCGGTAAAGCTCATCCTAAAGATCAGGCAGGTAAGGAATTCATACAAGCAATCTACAAGGTATCCTTTGATGAAAGATTTAAGAATAAAATTGTATTTTTAGAGAATTATAATCTTGAGGTTGCAAAATATTTAGTCTGTGGTTGTGATCTATGGTTAAATAATCCAAGGCGTCCATTAGAGGCAAGTGGTACTTCCGGAATGAAGGTAGTTACAAACGGTGGACTTAATTTGAGTATTTTAGATGGTTGGTGGGATGAAGCTTATCAGTCTGAACTTGGATGGAAAATTGGCGACAGACAGAATACTTTTAATTCTGCAGAAAATGATGAGACAGATATTGAAGATCTGTACAAAGTATTAGAAAACGAAATAGTACCAATATATTTTGATAAAGATGAAAATGGTCTTCCCAATTTATGGATTGAAAGAGTAAAAAGATCAATATCAGAATTGAGCTATTATTTTAACACTGACAGAATGGTAATGGAATATTTTAATAAATATTATCTTAAAGCTTACAATAATTTTTAAAATTAATCAAATATTTACTCAACCTGACTTACCAAGCCATTCCCACATACCCAGGGAATCTAAAAATTATTTAATGAGGTCCCCTATCAAGCCGGGGATGACAGAAGAATTAATTTTTTAAGATGTCTCTAGTTAATAAGATATTTAATACTTTTTTTCATATTTTAAAGTAATCAAACAACCAATAATATATGTTATTAGAAACATTAGATATTAAGAAGAATGATATCATTATTTTTTCTCAGAATATTTTTAATCTTGAAAAGAATTTTAAAATAATATTCAAAGATAAAAAAGATAAGAAAGCATATAATATTAACTATTCAGAGGTATGCCGCCAAGTAAATGAATACTCTCCAAAAAATATAATTGCTTACAGACTGCTTACAAATTTTAGAAATTTGACTTTAGAAAATATTAAGTATGGTTTTTTAATATATATAAATGGTTTAAAAGAATTAATATATTTTGACCCAGTTTATGCTGTTAAAGAATTAGAGGGATTGTTCAAAGAGGGAGATTTACCTGATATGCGTTTTCGTATACAACAAGTTGGGTTAACAACACTTAACAGGAAAAATAATCTACCTAATTATGCTGAAATTTATAGTATTGATCTGGAAGCAACAGAAGCAAAGTTCCAGAATGATAAAGTTTTTGCTGATGCCATATACTCTTTTGCTATAGAAACTGATTATAAGAAAAAAGCTAAAATTGAAATTAAAAAAGAAGAGGTAAAGGAAGAAAAACCCGAACAAAAAGCTATCACTCATGATATTGCGGAAGATAAAAGCTATGATTTCAAACAAGTTAAGAAATTAAACTATGGCAGAAGTTTAACAAAAGAAATTATAGATGATGAAGGTAAAAAATTAAGAGAATCTACAAATGAAAACGAAGTCCAACCTGATATTACAATCCCAAGTGCATTAACCACAGAAACTAAATGTGCAAAGTCATTAAGTGAATTGATAAACAGCAAAAAAGCTAAAGCAAAAACCGGGGAGGAAGCCTTAGAAAAATTAGTAAAAACACAGGCTCATCTTCTGGATATCTTCAAATCCTCAGAATCACTCAAAAAATATATGCTGGAAAAAGAAGACAAAAGAGTTGTGCTTAAATTAAAGCAGAAGTAATTATTCTTTTTAAACTTATAATGTAATAGATGATATATATGCAGAGTCTATCTTAAAATGTTTAGATTATGGAGAAAATAAAAACAAACAGGAATGTAGATATGCAGCTGCATACATATATGTATGTTCCGTAGTTAATTTGTCCGTGCAGTATAAGTAATAGTTGAACGAAGCCTAACGGCAGTTAAAGAAATAAGTTCATTGACAAATTGTAAGACTTCATAAATCAGAGTTGATTCTAAAAGTAAAATTAGTAAAATGGCGTAATTCATTTTTTAATTAATATCTATTAATAAAAATAAGGAGAAAAGCCATGGGAGAACTTAAGAATCAAATGCTGAGATTGATGGAGTTAAAAAACTTCAGCCGAAGAACAATTACTTGCTATCTTATGTATATGAAGGAGTATGTAAAATACTTTAAGAAATCCCCTGATGAGCTGGGTCAGGAGGAAATAATAAAATATTTATACTACCTTAAAGATGAAAAGAAATCGAGTTGGTCCGGAATAAACATCGCATACTCTGCATTAAAGTTCTTTTACGAAAGAGTTTTGGACAGGCAGTGGGATGTAAAAAAAATACCACGACCTAAGTTGAATAAAATGCTGCCGGCAGTTTTATCTAAAGAAGAAGTAAAAAGCATAATTGAATCAACAAAAAATCCCAAACACCGCATAGCGTTAATGACTGCATATTCAGCGGGCTTGCGGATAAGCGAAACATCTCACTTGAAGGTAGGCAATATTGACAGTAAATTGATGCAGATACATATTGTTAATGGAAAAGGAAACAAAGACCGTTACACGATATTATCTGTAAAGCTGCTGGAAGAACTAAGGGAGTATTATAGGCGGGAAAGACCAAAACAGTGGTTATTCCCGGGTAAAGACAAAACCGAGCCGATAAACCAATCAACTCTTCAGAGAGCATTTAAGGAATCAAAAAAAAAGCAAAGATTACTAAAGCTGTTACAGTTCATACATTACGACACAGCTTTGCCACACACTTGCTTGAGAGTGGATGTGACTTATTTACAATACAAAAGCTGCTCGGTCATTCCAGTATAAAGACAACAAGTATTTATCTAAGGATAACCCGCGATAGATTAGACAGAATAACAAATCCGCTTGATATAATCTTCCCTGTAAAATAATGTTTACAGGAAGTAAACACGAAGTAGCGGATATATTCCGTAAGTACGGTAAGGAATATCTTGAAAGGTACAAACAGCCTGCGTATATATTAAAGGTAATCGGCTCAATAGAAAAATGCCGCACCGCTGCGCTTGGCGGACACATAGATCAGTGTGATAGTTGCGGATATAAGAGGATATCCTACAACTCGTGTCGTAACCGTCATTGTCCTAAATGCCAATCGCTTGCACGTGAGAAGTGGATAGATGAAAGAAAAAAAGAACTGCTACCTGTAAAATATTTTCACGTTGTCTTTACCATTCCCGAAGAACTTAACCGGATAACATTACAGAACAAAAAGATTGTTTATGATATATTATTCAAGGCGGCAAGCGAAACATTATTAAAACTAAGCAAAGATAAAAAACATCTTGGCGCAGAGACAGGGATATTATCAGTGCTTCATACGTGGGGACAAAACCTTATGGAACATCCGCATCTGCATTGCATAGTAACTGGCGGCGGTTTATCAGAAGATGGGAAGCAATGGATTGAAAAGAAGAAGGGTAAGAATCAGAAAAAAGATTTTTTCATTCACGTAAATGTAATATCAGATTTATTCAAGAAGATATTTTTATCTTACTTTAAGAAAGCATCAAAAAATAAATTGCTGTTGTTCAACGGAAGTATATCGGGATTAAATAATGCGGCAGTGTTTCAAAAACTATTAAACGATTTATATTCAAAGAAGTGGATAACATACTGCAAGCAGCCCTTTGGCGGAGCAGAACAGGTTATAAATTATTTGGGAAGATACACTCACAGGGTGGCGATAAGTAATCACCGAATAAAATGCATTGAAGGTGGAAAAGTAACATTCAGTTACAAAGACTACCGAAACAGCAATGAGACAAAGGAAATGACGCTTGAAGCATTAGAGTTTATAAGAAGATTTTTACTTCACATACTGCCAAATAATTTTTACAAAATACGGTACTACGGAATTTTAAGCAGCAGAAATAAGAAAGAAAAATTATCAATGTGCAAGCAGATATTAGGAGTAAATGAAAATGAAAAAGAGACTGTTGAATCTGATAATTTGGAATATGGTAAACATATAGATGCATCCAAATGCCCTAAATGCAAGAAAGGAAGAATGGTACTTGAAGAGAGAATGATGGTAATACCATTGAATGCAAATCGTTCTCCTTAATAGAAGATGGTTGAAGAATCAAAATAAGTTTTTAAAATTGGTAAAGTTCATTATCATTGAACAAGAACATTTAATTATGAATTAGCCCGATAAAACTTAAGACTAATTATGATTAAATAATTTTAACGATAAAATATTTTTAATTAAGACAATAACTAAAAACAAAATAAGAAATAAAAAGAAAAAGTGAGACAATTGAATACCCATAGCAAAACTATGACGGCTTCGCACAACAGTATTTTATCCAAAATTGAGCTTGGTCAACAGTTCAAACTTTATACGGATAATAATATCTTAGGTGAAAACAGTTATATATTTTTTTGTCTCAATTTCGGATAAAATACTAAATGTTAGCTGCAAGAAAGGAGATATAAAGATGAAAAGTGGCAGAGTAAAATTTTTTGATGAAAAAAAAGGCTTTGGATTTATTGATGTTTTTGATACCGGCGAAGCAATTTATGTACATAGAACTGGTCTAATTGATAAAATTAAAGATCATGATCAAGTAATGTTTGAAGAAAAGGAAAATGATAAAGGTTTAGTAGCAATAAATGTAAAATTTCTTGATGATAAAAACATAAATATAATTCACGCAACAAGAACCCCTGTTGAAAGAAAAAAAATTACTCAATTATCAACTAAGGATATTATCAAAAGTATCTCCGATAATTGGCGACTTGAAGCAAAATTAGAAAATCAGAAAGATTATTTTTATCATATCAATGAAGTAAATTCAATATTAAATGCCTCGAAATATTATATAATTGGAAGAAAAGGTTCTGGTAAATCATCCATTAGTGAATATTTATTAAATATAAATAATTATGATATTTTTAGCGAAAAACTAAGTTTTAAAAATTTTCCATTTAATGAACTTTATAGTCTAGATAATCAAATGTACACACCTCCTAATCAATATATAACAATATGGAAGTATTTAATTTATTCTACTGTTGCAAAATTGATGATTAAAAATGAGAAAATTGGTCTGGAAATAAGAAATAAATTAGCTGAAGTATATACG
>Ga0210044_10003416_pt1 | contig 22684 bp, 22 predicted proteins | sample CryGey13umfilter_2_FD_183959 | JGI IMG/M metagenome (GOLD analysis project Ga0210044, IMG submission 183959) | Groundwater microbial communities from aquifer in Utah, USA - Crystal Geyser 4/9/14 3 um filter (SPAdes) (version 2) | ecosystem: Environmental > Aquatic > Deep subsurface >... | reverse complement strand
GCCTTGGCCAAATTGGCAGCCATTCTCAAGAAATATTTTAATTTACCTCATTGTTATTTAGTCAATGCCGGCCGCAGTGCGCTTTATTTGGGTTTAAAGTCTTTGAATTTGAGTTCAGGCGATGAAGTTTTATATCAGGGATTTACCTGTACTGTCGTGCCGCAGGCAATTGTTAAGGCGGGCGCTAAAGCAGTTGCCGTTGAGCATAATAAAAACGATTTTAATCTCAGTGTTCAGGATTTAGCCCGAAAGATTACTTTCCGGTCCAGGGCGGTCATTATCCAGCACACTTTCGGCCAAGCGGATGATTTAGAAGCAATCGTCAAAATCTGCCGCCGGCACCAGCTCGTTTTAATTGAAGACTGTGCTCATGCTTTAGGTGCGAAATACCAGGGTAAACCTATCGGAAGTTTTGGTGACTTGACGGTTTTAACTTTTGGCCGGGATAAGGTGATTTCTTCAGTTTTCGGCGGCGCGCTTTTAAGCCGCCAACCCTTAACCTTGCCTGAGTTAACTTACTCCGATAAACTTTGGATTGCTAAACAATTACTTCATCCGCTCATTTTCAGCGTGGCTGTTCCCACCTATTTTTCCCTTGGTAAATTTATTATTTATCTCTTTAGAAAATTAAATTTAATTACCTTGCCTTTGGTCGATTTGCCTGTCAAACTTCTGCCCAATGCTTTAGCCCAGTTAGTTTTACACCAGTGGCAGAAACTGGGCCGGCTGAACCGCCACCGTCAAGCCATCGCCAAACTTTATGCTGCCGCTTTTAAGCAAAAATTTAATCCGCAGTCAATTTATTTAAGATTTCCGCTCGCAGTTGACAACCCGACTGGATTAATCCGTTATGCCAAAACCAAACATGTTTGGCTGGGTGATTGGTATGATAAAAAAATTATTAATCTGCCGACTCATATCAGAATGAATTTAACAGATGCCACCAGAGTAATAAAAATTGTTAAAGCTTATGTTAACCATTAAATTTATTAGTGATAAAAAAATTTGGGAAAAATTCTTAAATGATTCTGACCAAGCTGGTTTTCTTCAATCCTGGAATTGGGGAGAGTTTCATGCGGCCATGGGCCGGCAAATTTTTCGTTTAGGTTTTTTCCAAAACAATCACTTGGTCGGCTTGGCTTTATTAATTAAAATCAAGGCTAAAAGAGCAACCTATTTTGAATGCCCCGGCGGTCCGGTTTTAACTTGGGATGATCCCAGCCTGGTAAAAGCAGCAATTCAATTAATTAAATTATTAGCCAAACAAGAGTCAGTCAGTTTTGTCCGTATCCGTCCCAATATTTTAAAAACTAATGACCGGCTGAAGCAAGTTAAAGATTTAGGATTTATTAAGGCCCCGATGCATCTGCACGCCGAAACTACCTGGGTTTTAAATTTAAACCAATCAGAAGCAGAGTTATTAAAAGCCATGCGTAAAAACACCCGCTATAGTATCAAGCAAGCCTCTAAACTGGGGGTGGAAGTCATTAAATCTTTAAATGAGGCGGATATTGATGTTTTATATAATTTACAACTGGAAGTTGTCAGGCGCCGCAATTTTATCCCCTTTTCGAAACAGCATTTACTGCAACAGTTTCAGGCCTTTGCGGCTGACAATCAAATTCAATTATTTAAAGCAGTCTATCAGGGGCAGGTTTTAGCCATTGCCTTTATTATTTTTTACGGTCAAGAAGCAATTTATCATTATTCCGGGTCCAGCAGTCAACAGCGCCAGATTCCGGCTTCTTACGCCTTGCAGTGGGCGGCGATTTTAGAAGCCAAAAAAAGAGGAATGGTTCGCTACAACTTCTGGGGGATTGCCCCGACCGATAATCCCAGGCATAGATTTAGCGGAGTGACGTTATTTAAAAAAGGCTTTGGCGGCCAGCGGGTTGACTACTTGCCGGCTCATGACTTAATTATCCGGCCCAGTTATTGGTTTAATTATATAATTGAATCTTGGCGGAGATATTCCCGTCATCTATAATCATCCTATGGCCTTACTTTTAGGTTTACTGATTTTCTCATTCGTGATTACTTCTCTTGGTCTGGTCCCCTTTATTAACCTTTTATATCACCTTAAATTTACCCGTCAGGCCCAACACACCAAAGATGCCTTTAACCGGCCGACGCCGATTTTTGACAAATTTCATCGCCATAAAAAAGGGACGCCGGTTGGCGGCGGATTTTTAGTTATCACGGTTGTGACTTTGCTGTTTTTTCTGCTCTTCCCTTTAGCTAAATATCTGGGTGTTTTTGTTACCAATGTCTATCCGATTAAAGAGGAAATCCACGTTATTTTCTTTACCTTGGTCTCTTTTGGGATTCTCGGGTTTTACGATGATATTATGAAATTTTTTAACTTTAAACACACTGGATTTTTCGGTTTAAGGCTGCGCCATAAATTTATTATTCAATGGGTTTTGGCTTTAATTATCGCTTTGCTTTTATATATCAATTTGGGCATTGATATTTTATACATTCCTTTTTTCGGCACCTTAAATCTTAGTTGGCTCTATGTTCCCTTTGCGGCGTTGGTGATCGTCGCTTTTGCCAATGCCGTCAATATTACTGACGGTTTAGACGGCTTAGCCAGCGGCGTTTTAATGGTTGCTTTATTTGCTTTTTGGGTTTTATCGGCGGCGATTTTAGACACGCCTTTATCTTTCTTCCTCGCCCTCTGGCTGGGATCGTTAATTTCCTTTTTATACTTTAATGTTTACCCGGCCAGAATTTGGTTAGGAGATGTCGGCGCCTTGGCTTTCGGGGCCACCTTTGCGGTCGTCGGTTTACTGCTGGGCAAGGTCATGGCTTTGTTAATTATCGGCGCCTTTTTTATTATCGAAATTCTTTCCAGCTTTCTTCAGCTTCTCTCGAAAAAATTTACCCATAAAAAACTGTTTCCTGTCTCTCCGTTTCATCTTTGGCTGCAGCTGATCGGCTGGGAAGAGCCGAAAATTGTCACCCGGGCCATCCTGGCCGGAATTATGCTGGCCATCTTCGGAGTTTGGCTGGCGGTGATTTAACATGGATAATCGGTCTCTGGCTATTATTGATTCCGGTTTAGGCGGCTTGGCTATTGCTCAGGTAATTTGGCAACAGCTGCCTCATCAATCAACTTTATACTTAGCTGATCATGCCCACTTCCCTTATGGTCAAAAAACCACGGAAGTGATTAACCGCCGTTTAGTCTTAATTTTTAACTGGCTGCTGCAAAAAAACTGTAAAGCCGTCGTCATTGCCTGTAATACGATTACCGCCAGTTCGATTAAGTTTTTGCGGCAGCTCTACTCCCTGCCGATTATTGGTACTGAACCGGCGATTAAACCAGCCCTTCAAGCCAATTTAAAAGAAAACATTGTTGTTTGGGCCACACCGGCAACTTTAAATTTAAAATCCTATGCTCAAGTCAAAACCATCGGCTGTCACGCTTTAGCCTCAGCAATTGAGTCCTATGCGGATCAGCCGAAAAAATTAGATAAAGTCATTAAAAAATATTTAGCCAAAAATCCTAAAACTTACAGCGCTTTAGTTTTAGGTTGTACTCATTATATCTTGATCAAAGACCGGCTAAAAAAACTGCTGCCTCCGCACGTTATTATTATTGAACCCAGCCAGGCGATTGCCAAACAAACAGCCAAAATCTTATCTGACCACAATCTTCTGCCTGAAGCTAAAACCAGTCAACATTCCTTTTTTACCACGGCTAAGCCTGAAAGAGCCAGTCAAGTAGCCTCCTTATATCTTAAAAGACGTATAATATTCACATCATGCAGTTTTTAAATCAAAAAATCGCCATTTTAGGCATAGGTGAAGAAGGCCGGGATTTACTGGCTTGGTTAAAAAAAAATACTCAAAATTGCCGGAGTAAAGTTTTTGACAAAATTAAAACTGTTAATTTAACCGGCTTTGACATTATTTTCCGTTCCCCTGGTTTTTGGCGCTTAAGCCCAATGTTTAAAAAAGCAGAAGCAAAGGGAACAATCATTTCCAGCGCCACTAAATTATTTTTTGATCTTTGCCCCTGTCCGATTATTGGCGTTACCGGCACTAAAGGTAAAGGCACCACTGCCAGTTTAATTACCCGGATTTTAAAAAGATCCGGCCGGTCAGTTTACTTGGCCGGAAATATCGGCAAGCCGATGCTGAGGCTTTTGCCAAAACTTAAAGCAACCGACTGGGTCTGTCTGGAACTGTCCAGCTTTCAGCTTCAGGATTTAAACAAAAGCCCGCACATCGCCGCAGTTTTAAACATTACCAGTGATCATTTAGATATCCATCAGGATGTTAATGAATATCGGTTGGCAAAAACTAATATTTTAAGATATCAGAAGCCTGACGATTATGCCGTAATCAATAGGGACTATCAGACCACCAAGTCGATGGCCGCTTTAACCAAAGCGAAAGTTAGTTTCTTTTCCCGCCATGATTTAAGCCTGGATCATCGCCGGATCCAGCTGCGCGGTGAGCACAACTTGGAAAATATTGCTGCCGCCATGACTGCCGGCCGATTAATCGGCGTCCCAGTTAATATTATTAAATCGGCTGTTTATAGTTTTAAGGGTCTGGAGCATCGCTTAGAATTAGTTAAAGAGGTTAAAGGGGTTAAATACTACAACGACTCTTTTTCTACTACTCCGGAAACCGCTATCGCCGCCATCAAAGCTTTTACTGAGCCGCTGATCATAATTTTAGGCGGTTCGGATAAGGGTTCTGACTACGCCCCATTGGGCCAAACGATCAGTTCCCGCCGTAATCTGAAAGCAATTATTTTAATTGGTAAAATGGCACCAACAATTCGTCACTCTATTCATAATTTTTCCGGCCAGATCCTTTCCGGTGGAAAAACCATGATTCAAATAATTAAACAAGCTGAGCTATTAGCTAAGCCAGGCGATGTCGTGGTTTTGTCTCCGGCTTGCGCCAGCTTTGACATGTTTTTAAATTATAAAGACCGGGGGAATCAATTTAAGGCCTATGTTAAAAAACTTCACTAAACCTAAAAAACCGAACTTTTCTCTTTTTATTTTAGTGCTGGTTTTAACCCTTTTCGGCATTGTTATGGTTTACAGCGCCTCGGTTTTTGAGGCTTGGCAGATTTACGCCGACAAATATCATTTTTTAACCGCGCAGCTGCTTTGGTTTGGGATTGGTTTACTTAGTCTGTTGCTAACGACTTTTATCCCCTTAAATTTAATCAAAAAAACTGCCGGTATCTTTTTTAGCCTGACTTTAGTTTTGCTTGTTTTGGTTTTAATTCCCGGCATCGGCAACACAGCTTTAGGCGCCCGCCGCTGGATTAATATCGGCGGCTTTGGCTTGCAGCCCACGGAATTGGCTAAGCTGTCTTTAAGTATTTACTTATCGGCTTGGCTGATCAAGCATCGTTCCTTTTGGTCCTACCTGCTTATTTTGGGTTTAGTCTTAGGTTTGATCATGCTTCAGCCTGATCTGGGCACCGCCATTATCATAATTTTCACCAGCGTCATGGTTTACTATGTTTCCGGAGCCAACTGGTTCTATTTATTCGCCGTCGGCATTTTCGGCTCTCTTTCCGGGCTGGCTTTAATTTTGACTTCCTCCTACCGCAAAGCCAGACTGTTAACCTTTTTAAATCCGACCTTAGATCCTTTAGGCAGTTCTTACCATATTCGCCAGGCTTTGATCACCATTGGCTCCGGGGGATTATTTGGTTTGGGTTTAGGCCAATCGCGCCAAAAATACCAGTTTTTGCCCCAAGTCACCACTGATTCTATTTTCGCGGTGATTGCCGAAGAACTGGGTTTTATCGGCGCCGCTTTGTTAATTATTCTTTTCTTGGTGTTGGTTTTTAAAGCCTTTAAAATTGCCCGATCGGCCGTCGATGATTTTTCCAAGCTTTTGGCCACGGCCATTGCCAGCTGGCTGGCTATCCAGATTACCGTTAATTTAGCGGCGATGCTCGCCCTGATTCCTTTAACCGGCGTGCCCTTGCCGTTTATTTCCTATGGCGGTTCCTCGCTCATTGTTAACTTAACCGCCGTTGGTCTGCTTTTAAATATTTCCCGTTATCAGCTAAATCCCAAGAAAAAATGATTCTCAAAAAAATTGTTTTAACCGGCAGCCATTTAACTCCGGCCTTGGCTTTAAAAGCCAAGCTGCAAGCACACGGCTGGCAAATTATCGAGCTGAAAATACCCTCTCCCAAGTTTAGCCGGCATCAGCCGATTCTTGCCTCACTTTCATTAATTAAACTGCCTCTCAGTTTTTTCCATGCCTGTCAAAAATTGTCCGGAATTAAACCCCGGCTGGTGGTCAGTTTTGGCGGTCATGCTGCCTTTCCGGCCTGCCTGGCCGCTAAATTCCTTAATCTGCCCTTAATTATTCATGAACAAACTTTTGGCGCTGGTTTAACTTCTAGATTAACAGCTTTAATGGCGGATAAGGTGGCAATTTCCTGGCCTTCCAGCCGGCCATACTTTCCTCAAAAAAAAGTTGTTTTAACCGGCAACCCTATCCGCCGGGAACTGTTGGCTGTAAAACCAAACAAACGAAAGTCTATCTATATTACCGGCGGCCATCAGGGTTCTAGAATTATTAATGCTACCGTGGCGGAAATTATACCCCAGCTATTGAAAAACTTTACTGTTTATCATCAATTTGGCCTACTCCAATCCTCGTTGGCTTTTAAAAAACAGCGGCAATTTACCCATCCGCGCTATATTCTTAAACGCTGGTTTGGCGCTCCTGAATTAGCAAAAATTCTTGCCGGCGCTGATTTAGTCATCAGCCGCAGCGGTGTCAATACGATTACCGAACTGGCTTATTTACAGCTTCCGGCAGTGCTGATTCCTTTAACTACCGCTCAAAAAAACGAACAGATCACCAACGCCAAATTCTTAGAATCTTTGGGTTTGGCAATTATTCTGCCGCAATCCGAACTTAATTCCGCGCGTTTGCTTCAATCAATTGTCACAGCTTTAAAACAATTACCGCGCCAAACCTCTTTAGCTTTTGATCGTGGTTTAATCCGCTCTGCCGCTGACAATCTTTATCAATTGATTGAGTCGGTAATTCATGAAACTAACCAACATTAAGAAAGTTTTGCTGGCTTTTTTACCTCCCCTGGTTTTGGTTATTTTAAGTTTAAGCTTAAGCCGGCTATCCCTATTCTCTTTAAAAAAAATTACCTGTCAATTAGATCAATACCCCTGCCCTTTAAACTACGAACCGGTTTTGGTAAATTTTTATCAGAGGAATATTTTTACTCTTAAGAAACAGTCAGTCGTCAACACGCTGACCGCATTTGATGCTGATTTAGCCGAAGTTGAGGTGGTTAAAAAACTTCCCAATCAACTGTTAATTACTCTCAAAAAACGCCAGCCGCTCGCCCAGCTGGTTCCCTTTTTAAATTTAGACTTTATCGGGCTTGATAGTACTGCTTCCGCCACTATTTCCGGTGAAATGACTAATCAGTTTTTTCAATTGGATCAGTCCGGGGAAATTTTTATGACTAACCATCAGCCGATTTCTCTTTTTCCGCTCGTGGCCGTTCCCGAAACTTTTAACTTTGAATTAAAGATTTCTCCGGCCACCCAGCAAATCAGCCAGGTGATTCTGTCCCTCCGGGAGCATTACGTCAGCTTTAATTTACTGGCTTGGCTGAATCAGTCATTGGCGGTAATTAAAACCAGCCTTGGCTCTTATGCTATTATTAATCCCAGCCAATCTATCAAGCCACAAATTGCGTCTTTACAATTCATTTTATCAGGCTTTAAAATAGGGGAGAGCCTGCCTAAAAAAATAGACTTAAGATTTGATAAACCTGTCTTAACATTTTAAACATGACTAAAAACCAAATTATCTCCGCCATTGACATCGGCACGACCAAGATTACCACTTTAATCGCTACTCTGGGGGTGGAGACGGACAAGGTCAGTGTCATCGGCGTTGCCACTGAGCCGGCGAAAGGTTTACGGAAAAGCCAGATAGTGGATATTGATGAAACAATTGAATCGATTACTCAAAGTGTGGAATCGGCCGAAAGGATGGCCGGCTACACCATTTCTTCCAGTCTGGTTTCTATTTCCGGCGCCCACATTGAATCTTTAAATTCTAAAGGCGTGGTAGCCGTGGCCGAACCGGAAGGGGAAATCTCCGGTAATGATGTTCTCAGGGTGATTGAAGCCGCCCGGGCAGTCTCCCTGCCTTCTTCCCGGGAGATCCTCCATGTGATTCCTAGGGATTTCAAAGTTGATTCCCAGGAAGGGGTTAAAGATCCGGTCGGTATGAGCGGCGTCCGCTTGGAAGCGGAAGCGCACATTATTACCAGCGCTTCCACAGCCATGCGCAATATCAATAAATGTGTTTCCGAAATTGGGGTGGAAGTTGACAGTTTGGTTTTTTCCGGACTGGCCAGCGCCGAAGCGGTTTTAACCCCGACGGAAAAAGAATTAGGCGTGGTTTTAGTTGATTTAGGCGGCGGGAGCACTTCAGTTGCGGTCTTTGTCGAAGGAGCTTTATCGTTTTCTTCAGTCCTGCCGGTCGGGGCAAAAAACATTACCAATGACCTGGCGATTGGTTTAAGAGTTAGTTTAGAAACCGCTGAAAAAATTAAATTGGCCTTATCAAAAATTGATAAAAATGAAGCGGAAGATAATGATGAACTGGACTTTAAAAAATTAAACTTAAATGAAGATGTCGGTAAGCTTTCCAAAAAAACCTTAATTGAAGGAATTATCCGCCCCCGCTTAAACGAAATTTTTGGTCTTGTCGGTGAGGAATTGAAAAAATCCGGTTTTGGCGGGATGACTCCGGCCGGAGTCGTCGTTACCGGCGGCGGCGCTTTAACCGCTGGTTTAACTACTTCCTGTAAGCGCTCTTTATCTTTGCCGGTCAGAATCGGTTACCCCAAAGGTTTGAGCGGTTTAATTGATGAAATTAAATCACCGGCCTTTGCTGCGGCTTGGGGATTGATTGACTATGGCGTCAAGAATTTTAAAGGCGTTAAGTCTGATTCCTCTTTTAAAAACATCGGAAAAATTTTCCAAAAACTGCCGATTAAAGGCGCTTTTAATAAAGTTTTTAAATTAATAAAATCGTTTTTACCATAATACTTGTTTTAATTAAAAAAATAAGTTATCTTAGTGTAAGAGAATCTTCTGCCCGGATTTAATTAATTAAACTATGACCCTGGTCAAACCTGATTTAAATACCTTTGCCAAGATTAAAGTTCTGGGCATTGGCGGCGGCGGCGGCAATGCTGTTACTAACATGGTTACCTCCGGGCAAATCAAAGGGGTGGAGTTTGTTTCCATTAATACCGACGCTCAGGCATTACTGTCCACTCAAGCGGAAACTAAGATTCAAATCGGAGAAAAATTGACCGGCGGATTGGGATCGGGCGCTGATCCGAAAATCGGCCGGGAAGCCGCTGAAGAAACTAAAGATAAAATTAGAGAATTTCTTTTCGGAGCCGATATGGTCTTTTTAACTGCCGGGATGGGCGGCGGCACTGGTACCGGGGCCAGTCCGATTATTGCCGAAATTGCCAAAGAAGCCGGCGCTTTAACGGTAGCCGTAGTCACTAAGCCTTTTCTTTTTGAAGGCACCAGAAGAATGGTCACTGCTGAAGAAGGCATTGAAGCTTTAAAGACAAAAGTTGACACTTTAATCGTGGTGCCTAACCAAAGATTAATGGATGTCATTGATAAAAACTTAACCCTGATTGAAGCCTTTAAAATGGCCGACGGCGTTTTATCCCAGGGAGTGCAGGGGATTTCTGATTTAATTACTACCTCCGGTTTGATCAATGTTGATTTTGCTGATGTCAAAACAGTGATGAGGGATGCCGGTACGGCTTTGATGGGCATGGGTTCGGGCGTCGGGGAAAACCGGGCCCAAAATGCTGCCCGGTCAGCGATTGCTTCTCCTTTATTGGAAACTTCCATTGAAGGTGCCAAAGGCATGCTCTTTAACATTATCGGCGGCACTGACTTAACCATGAGCGAGGTTAATCAGGCGGCGGAAATTATTGCCAAGACGACTGATGCCGATGCCAATGTGATTTTTGGCGCGACCATTGACCCGAACTTAGTTGACCAGATTAAGATTACTGTCATTGCCACCGGTTTTGACGAAACCCGCCAGCGCTTAAAAGACTTATCTTCCCGGACCGACGATAAATCTAAAACTCCCCAACCTGACGAGGAGAAAAAGGAGTTATCCGAAGTAACCGAAGAAGAATCCGACGAGTTCGACATCCCCGCGTTCTTGCGTCAGGGGAGATAAGTAAGCCTGCAGGGACTGTCCTTGCAGGTATATTTAATAATCGCCACGAGGCGATTTTTTTGTTAAGATAACAATATGGCCAAACCTTATTTTAAAGACGAACCAGCCGTACCGGATTTTGTCGCCATGGAAGAACAGCATTTAAAAGATTGGGAAAAACAGGGGATAGTTAAAAAATATTTATCCAAAAACGCCAAAGCCAAAAAGAAATTTTCTTTTTTAGACGGTCCAATCACTGCCAACAACCCCATGGGCGTCCATCATGCCCGCGGCCGGACTTACAAAGATTTATGGCAGAGATACAAAACCATGCAGGGTTATTCCGGCCGCTATCAAAACGGTTTTGACTGCCAGGGGTTGTGGGTGGAAGTAGAGGTGGAAAAAGAATTAGGCTTTAAAAGTAAGAAAGATATTGCCAAATATGGCGTGGAAAAATTTGTCAATAAATGTAAAGAGCGGGTAAAAAAGTATTCTGACATTCAAACTCAACAGAGCCAACGCTTAGGCATGTGGATGGATTGGGCTAATTCTTACTTTACCCTGTCTGACGTCAACAACTATGCTATCTGGAATTTTTTGAAAGTTTGCCATCAGCGCGGCTGGTTGTATAAAGGCCACGATTCCGTGCCCTGGTGCCCGCGCTGTGAAACCGCGATTTCCCAACACGAAATGTTAACTGAAGACTACAAACAAGTTACTCATCAGGCAATTTACTTTACCTTGCCTGTAAAAGGCAAACCTAATCAATTCTTATTAGTGTGGACCACTACTCCCTGGACTTTGCCGGCTAATATTTGTGTGGCCGTCGCTGCCGACCTTGATTATAGTTTAGCCCAAACCCAGTCTGGTCAACAGTATTGGCTGTTAAAAGAGTTAGCAAAAACTGTTTTAGGGGATGATCTCGATAAAGTCATTAAGACTGTTAAAGGTAAAGCTTTAGTGGGTTTAAAATATTCCGGTCCGTTTGACAGCCTGCCGGCGGTTTTAAAAGTTATCACTCACCCTAAATTTCACACCGTTATTGCCACTGACCCCTTAATTATGCCGATCACTGCTGTTGAAGGTACGGGTTTAGTCCACACGGCCGTTTCTGCCGGTAGCGAAGACTATCAGTTAGGTAAAAAGTTGGGTTTGCCGCTGATTCCGGTGATCCAGGACAATGCCGACTATCTGGCTGATTTTGGCGAACTGTCCGGAAAAAATGCTAAAAAGCATCCGGAACTGATCTTTAATTATTTAAAGAGCCAGGGGGAACAATGGATTTATAAGCTTCATCATTATTCCCACCGCTATCCGGCCTGCTGGCGTTGTAAAACCGAATTAGTCTGGAAAGTGACTGATGAATGGTACATCAGCATGGAAAAATTGCGGCCGCAAATAATTAACGTGGCTAAGAAAATTCACTGGATTCCGGAATTCTGCTTAGAGCGGGAGTTGGACTGGCTGAACAACATGCACGACTGGCTGATTTCCAAAAAAAACCGCTATTGGGGTTTAGCCTTGCCAATTTATGAATGTAAAAAATGCCATCATTTTGAAGTGATCGGCTCAAAAGAAGAGTTAAAGCAAAGAGCCGTGCAGGGTTGGGATAAATTTATCGGGCATACGCCCCACAAGCCTTGGATTGATGAAGTGAAAATTTCCTGTTCTCAGTGCCACGCGGTGTTGAGCCGGATTGAACCGGTCGGGAATCCCTGGCTGGATGCCGGCATTGTCCCCTTTTCTACCTTGCCTGAAGCTTGGTTTCCGGCTGATTTTATTACCGAAGCTTTCCCCGGTCAGTTTAAAAACTGGTTTTATGCCATGCTGGTGATGTCCACGGTTTTGAAAGAAACTAATCCTTTCCAAACAGTGTTAGGTTATGAATCCGTAGTCGGCGAAGATGGCCGGCCGATGCATAAATCCTGGGGCAATGCCCTTGAGTTTAATGAAGGAGCGAAAAAAATCGGAGTGGATGTGATGCGCTGGATGTATGCCAAAGTCCTGCCGACCGCGGTCCTGCCTTTCGGCTACACCGCCGCCAATGAAATCAAGCGCCGGTTTTTCCTCATGCTCTGGAACTCTTACCGCTTCTTTACCACTAATGCCAACACTGAAAATTGGCAGAAAAAAACCACGCCGAATATTTTAGACAAATGGATCTTATCCCGTCTCCAGCACACCATTGGCATTGTCACCCGGTCTTTAGACCGGTATTATTCTGCTCCGGCCGCCGAGGCTTTGGAAAAATTTGTCAGCGACTTTTCCACCTGGTATATCCGCCGCTCCCGCAACCGCCAAGAATCATTGCCGGCCATGCATCACTGCTTAGTCATCTTGTCTCAATTATTGGCCCCGTTTATTCCTTATTTATCTGATTATCTTTTCTGTCAGTTAACTTCTCAACCGTCTGTTCATTTATCCGCTTGGCCTAAAGCCGACCCTGATTTAATTAATCAAAGTTTAGAAAAGGACATGGTTAGAGCCCGGGAATTAGTGGAAAAAATCCATTCACAACGAAAAACCTTAAATCTAAAAGTCCGCCAGCCCTTAGCCTTGGTCACGATTAAAGCCGGGCAACTTAATTCCCAGCTGGTAGATTTGATTCTTGCCGAAACCAACATCAAAAAAATTAAATTTAACGAAAATATTAAAGAGGAAATTATTTTAGACACAAAATTAACTTCGGCGCTTAAAGCCGAAGGTTTAGCCCGCGACTTAATCCGCACCATTCAGGAGGCCAGAAAACAGGCCAAGACCGATTTGACCGAACTGATTAATCTGGAGCTGCCGGCTTGGCCCAAAGAATTTGCTGCCGAAATCAAGAAAAAAACTTTGGTTAAAAAATTAATCAAAGGTAAGCAGCTTAAAGTAATCAGGTTATAATTAATTAATGAAACGCATCTTTATTGATTGGCAATTGCTCCTGCCGGCCATTATTATCTTGATTCTCGGCTTAGCCGCCATTTTTTCAATTTCTGTCCCTTTGGGATTTAATCAGTTAATTTTTGCCTTATTAGGCTTAATTGCTTTTTTAATTTTTGCCTCATTTCCTTATACTTCCCATCACTATTTAGTTTGGATTTATGGGGTTTCCTCAATATTATTACTGATTTTACCGTTTTTATTCGGCACATTTACCCGGGGAACTGTCCGCTGGCTGCAGCTTGGTTCGCTCACTTTACAGCCGTCAGAAATTATTAAGCCATTTTTAATCATTATCTTCAGCCATTTCCTCTCTTTAAAAACAAACTTATTCCGCTATTGTTTACTCTTAATTTTGCCGGCTTTACTGATTTTTAAGCAACCGGATTTAGGCAGTACTTTAGTAATTATCGCTATTTGGTTAGGAATCTTAATTATTGCCAAACTTTCAACATCTAGCCTTATCATTATGGCTTTTTTAATTTTACTCGCCTTGCCTTTATCTTGGCATCAGCTTCAACCTTATCAGCAGCAGCGGATTATTAGCTTCATAAATCCTTACGCTGACCCGAAAACCAGCGGCTATCATTCAATTCAATCAATCATTGCCGTTGGCTCCGGCGGACTGCTGGGAAAGGGCTTAGGTTATGGTTCTCAATCTCAGCTTAATTTTTTACCCGAGCGACACACTGATTTTATCTTTGCTTCTTTGGCTGAGTCACTGGGGTTTTTAGGTTCAATCAGCTTGCTTTTAGCCTTCTTTTTTCTTCTTAAACGGTTATTACTGATTAGCCTTAAAGCCCCGGATCAATTCGGCCGGCTTTTAGGCACCGGTGTTTTTACGCTGATTTTTTTCCAAGTTATTGTTAACGTCGGCATGAACATCGGTCTTTTGCCGATTACCGGTATCACCCTGCCTTTAGTTTCTTCCGGCGGCAGTTCCTTATTAGCTACGGCCATCGCTTTAGGTTTAGCGTACAATTTAAGCCAGCATACCCGTTCAAAATCAGCTATAATACTCTCATGACTTACGCGATTATTAAAACCGGCGGAAAACAATACCAGGTGGCTGAAGGCGAAACTCTTAAGTTAGAAAAATTACCCGGCAAACAAAAAGAGAAGATTACTTTTAAAGAAGTTTTACTGCTGGTTGATGAGAAGAAAGTTTATTTAGGCCGGCCAATAGTTAAGAACGCTGTCGTCACCGGCGAGATTGTCGCGCAGGCAAAAGACAAAAAGATCCGCGTCGCCGTCTATAAAGCTAAGTCCAGATATCGCAAAGTCAAAGGCCATCGGCAACAAATCACCCGGGTTAAAATTGTGAAAATTGGTCTTGCATCTCGTGAAAAAAAATTATAAGATTTAATTATGTCCAAGAAAAAAGCCTCCGGTTCCACCAGGCAACATCCTCCCCGCGCCGGTAAACGCCGGGGCGTTAAATTATCCGGCGGCCAGAAAGCTAAAACAGGAATGATAATTGTCCGGCAAAAGGGGACTAAGTTCCATGCCGGTGCCAATGTGGGCATGGGCCGCGACTTTACTCTTTTTGCCCTCTGTGACGGAGTGGTCACTTTTCTTAAAAAACAAGGGAGAAAATTAGTTACTATTAAAGCCTAACTTATGTCTGACAAAGATAACGTCCATCAGTTGGAAATCAGCCAGCTTCAAGCTAATCCCTTACAGCCCCGCGGCATGATCACTCCGGATTCTTTAATGGATTTAGTTGATTCCATCCGCGAACACGGCATCATTGAGCCTTTGATCGTCGCCCATACTCCGGCCGGTTATCAAATGATCGCCGGTGAGCGGCGCTGGCGGGCGGCTAAACTAGCCGGTTTGACTCACGTTCCCTGCATTATTAAAGAAACTTCTCCTCAGGGTATGCTGGAAATGGCTTTGGTAGAAAATGTCCAAAGAACCGACCTTAACGCGATTGAACGGGCCAAAGCTTTTGAACGCTTGCTGGAAGAGTTTGATTTATCGAACGCCGAGATTGCCCGGCGGATTGGCAAAAGTCCGGCCTATATCTCCAACACCCTGAAACTGTTAACCCTGCCGGATGCTTTAACTGACGGTTTGATTTCCGGTTTGATTACTGAAGGCCACGCCCGGGCTTTAGCCTCGATCGAAGACAAAGCCGCCATGATCGACGCCTATAAAATCATCTTAAAAGAATCCGGCTCAGTTCGGCGGGCGGAAGATTTATCCCGGCGGATGAAAGCCAAAACCGGCCAAAAAGTAACCGCCCAATCCACCCGGCCGGCCCACCTTGTCAGCCAGGCCGGCGACGAGATGGCTCAGAAAATGACTGAATCTCTGGGTAAAAATGCACAGGTAAAATTAATCCGGACTCAGCGTGAAACAAGATTATTATTAGTTCTCCAAGGCACTCCCGAATCCACCGACCAAATTTTAGAGCGTTTAGTCAAGGCTGTCTGTAAACTCTAATCTTTAGGATATTTGTCAACCACGCCGATTTGATTCAGCGGCCAGTACCTGACCCAGGCTTTACCGACAATATTGGCTATGGGTACCGGCCCCCAATCCCGGGAATCGCTGGAATTATTCCGGTTATCTCCCATCACAAAATAATTATCAGCCGGAACAACAACCGTTAACCCCTCTTTGGCATAATAGCCGGGCCGGGTGCTTAAACCCGGTACCAAGTAGCCGCTTTCATCTAAACCCATGTCATTAATAACCACTTTGCCTGACTCAATCTTCACCTTGTCTCCGGGCAGACCGATTACCCGTTTGATGTAATCATAATCCTCGTTTTTGGGCGCTTTAAATACTACCACGTCTCCCCGGGTGGGCAAATGAAAGCGGTAGCTGACTTTATCGGTCAGTAAATATTCCCCGTCAAAAAAGTTGTCATACATGGAACTGCCGCTGACCTGATGGGGTTGGAATAAAAACCGATACATCACCACGAAAATCGCCAAAGCAATGACGATTGTTTCTATAAAATCCAAAAACCACAGCCATATTTTTCGCAACAAACTGTCATTTTCCATATCTTCCATGCTATGCCTTTTGTTATAATAGGTCAAATGCTATACAATCTTTCCCCAGCTCCCTCCGATCAGTTAATAGAGACAACTACTAATATTAACCGTTTGTTAGGAGAAGGAGGGATTACTCAAGAAGAAGCCCAGAAATTAATTGATGCAGCTCGGTTAACGGAGGGGTTGAGTCGTTACTTTGGCTTGCCTTTGGAAGATGGCAGCGCCCAAACTCCCCAACTTGAAGCCAGAAGAATGGGATTACTGAGCCGGCGTTAAAAGGACAGCGGCTGCCTGTTGATCAATTAAAATTTTGACTTTTTCTCCAACAAGACGCAGGGCAGAAGCAGGATATTGAACATTGGTTGGTTCAAACAGAGCGGGTTTTAAATATTTTCCTTTGTTCGAACCATAAGCGATCAGTAGAATTCTTTCAGCAGCTAAAATATTGGCAATACCTTGAGTAATGGCATAAATTGGGGTATTTTGCCCGCGTTCTTCTCGGTCGCGGTAGATTGTTCTCTGAGAAAGAATAACTAAGTGAGTTTGACTATCAAAAGGTGTGCCTTGTTCGTTAAAGGCAATATGACTACCCGGCCCGATGCCTAAAATTGCCAAATCAACCTGTTGTTGAGATAGAAGCAGATTATAGCGAGTGGCTTCTGCATCCGGATCTTGAGCTGTTCCATTAATAGCGAAACATTTTTCCGGCGGAATTTGAAATGGGCGGAAAACATAATGTAGAAGAAATCTTTGGAAACCATGTGTTTCATCTGGAAAACATGGGTAATATTCGTCTAAATGGAAAGCGGCAGTTTTTGAAAAATCAGCGGTTCCGCCTTCGATTTTATTTCTAATGGCTTTGTAGACGGGAATCATGGTATCGCCGGTAGCATAAGTAATCACCGCTGTGGGATTATTAGCAACAACCTAGCAAATAATTATTGCTCCGGCCTCAGCCGTTTCTTCTACAGTGGGAAAAACTTCTATCAGCTTTATTTCCGGATGTTTAATTTCGGTTGGAGACAGTACACTAAAAACTTTCTCGAGCATAAGTCCTGTAGTATATAACGATATAATATGACTTACAAGCTAAAAAAGTTATAATAGGTCAATCGGACTCTTAGCGCAGTTGGTAGCGCGCTTCATTCACATTGAAGAGGCCGAAGGTTCGAGTCCTTCAGAGTCCACAGAAACCTATAGTCTTGATTTTCTACGGTAAAATCAGCTGATCCCAGTCACTGCAGAATTTATCAATACCCGCGACGGTCAACTCATGTTGGATATTAAACTCGGTCCAGGGTTTGTTTAAGTCTAAATTTTCGTAACCAATCGGCTGTAAGTTAGTGGGCTCCGCCGGAACCGGTTGTTTCTCCTGCCACTGTTTTAAAATAGTCAACGGTGAGGTGATAATATCCGCGCCCATCTCCAAACAGGCCAAATGATGATATAAATTTCTGGTGCTGGCCGCCAAAACCTCGACATGGCCGTCGCCGGCTTTAAACATTTCCACACAGTTTTTTACCAGGTCCAAGCCATTAATGCCTTTGTCATCCAGCCGGCCGATAAACGGAGAGACAAATACCTCGCCTTTTTTCGCTCCCTTTGTGGCCGCATACACTGCCGCCGCCTGTTGTTGGGTAAAACACAAAGTCATATTGACCCGGATACCTTGTTTTACCAAAGCCGAGGCCGCCTCCAGGCCGTTCTGGGTAATCGGCAGTTTGATGTGGGAATTGGGGATCCAAGTATTCATTTCTTTGGCTTGGTTAATCATCGTCTCCACTCTGGTATTTTTATCGGCGTAAACTTCTACCGAAACCGAGCCTTGGGGGATTAAGCCGGAGATTTCTTCCACGACTTTTCTATAAAAAGCATAGACTTCTTCGCTGGTAAATTTCTTTCCCTGTGCCTGGGGATTTTTGGCAATCAATGACGGGTTGGTCGTCTGCCCGTCCAAATGACCTAAAATTTTTAATGCCTCCCGGGTTTCCTGCGGGTCCCCGCTGTCCAGAAAGATCTTAGTATCCATATAACTTAAGTTTAGCTTTTTTTATGAAGTAGGGCAACATCGAAAAACTCTATGCTTTCGTTGGCAGTGATAAATTCTCCAGCCAGTTTTTCACTCATTGCTTGCATTATACCAATTCCGGTCAAATTTTTTACTTCACTTCACCGTAAACCTATGCGGCAATAAAGTTACTATATAGTCAAGATCAGGAAATTTTAACAATCGATATTGGCGGAACAGCTCTAAAAGCGCTTGTGGTATCTGTTAAGGAGGGCGGAGTGATTGAAATTGACGAATCGAAACAAATAACCTTTGACAAAATAGGCGACGGTGATAATTATTTAGAAGCATTGTTAAAGATAGCTGATATGTATCCGAATTTACCGGTGGCGGTTTGCTCTGCCGGTGTGGTGGAAAATAACACACTGCTTACTTGCCCTAATGCGTCAGCTCTTGTTGAGCCGCTTAAATTGGCTGGAAATTTCTCGGGAATTTTTAAGAAAACGGTTCCCTTAATGAATGATGCTGAGGCCGGGGTTGTTGCCGGAGCTGTCGGTGTGGCCATGAGAGATCAATATTACTACTCTTTGTCATTTATTTCCCGGACCGAGATATGATCATGTTTGTCTGGAGAATATTGCTGCCAGCGGTGCCGGAATTGAACCGCAATGGAGAATGCTCACCGGTCAAAGATTGACTGGTAAAGAGATTGCCGAAAAGATGTATGCTGGCGACCAGTTAGCTTTACAACTTTATACTACTTCCTCTTTAATAAGTGCCCACGCAATTGCCGGCATGAGAAGGGTAATGGATTTTCCCCAAAAAGATGTCGCTGTTGTTTTGCACGGCGGAGCCTTGAAAACTAGACGTATGGTGGAGCTAATCCTGAAAATATTATTAAAAAATGGAGAAAATATCGAATTAATTCCCATGGCAAAGTTAGGATTTTCTAATGGCTGTCTGGCCGGTTTAGCCATCTCCGCACTCATGGCAGAATAATTTACTTTACTAGTCTCGAAACCTCATTGCTCAAAATCCTGGACACCAGGGAATAGATATAAGTTTCCGCATAATACTTATCCGCATAACTCGTCTGCGCCTGATTTAACCACTCTTCAGCTAGACTTAACGTTTCACCTACTCCTAAGTTTTCCCCGCTGATTTTCTTTTTAATTTTGCTCACTACTTGATTATGTAATTTATCCGCTGTGCTTAACTGCCGGTCAGCCAAAATTTTACTGATTGGTTTTGCTGACTGGCTGTCTGTTTTTAAAAAGGCTTTAATTAACCGCTCGCCCGCGGCATTGATATCGCTTAACTGATTCACCTTTTGCCTTAACAAATAATTGGTCCCGATCGCTGCCTGGATGTATTTTTCCGCCAGCGTCAGATTATTGGCCTTCAGGTATATTAAAGCCCGGTCGATTAACCTGATGGTTTGATTGATATAGACGATCTGGTTTCTTTTATTTCTTAAGGAAATTGACTGGTTATTAATATCTTCTTTTAACTGTTCCAGTCTGAATTTAGCCAGTTTTAAATAAGTTTCGGCCGTTTCCTTCGACAAAGGATTATCCAGCGGCTGATCCGGGTTAAAAGTAAGTTGATAACTGTCAGTTTGTCCGGTAGTAATATTATTAGCGACGGCACTCCATTTTTCGCCGTCTTTGGTTAACTGGCCGATTTCTAAATGATAACTGCCGTTACCAGAGCCAATGACTTTTACTTGGTAGTCGCCGGCCACGGCATTGTAAATTACCAATAATTTATCCTCAGCACTGTAAATACTATTGCTCATCGGCGCGGCCACGTCCTCTCCGGCCTGAGAACCGTCCGGGGCAGTGACCTGGATCTTAGCCGGCGAGTGCAGGAAAAATATTAAGCTGGGATTTCTGGGTAAGTCGCTGGTGTTGGTCAACGGAGTAACCGTGATTCCCAAGGCGTCTAGAATCGCCTGAATTCCAGCGCTGGTTTCCACCAGTTCCCCGTGCGAGGCATTAATAATCGTCGGTGTTGCTCCTTCAATTAAAGCGCTTTTTTTCAAAACAGTTAAATCGCCTTCTGTAGTATATTCAAAACTTTCCGGTTTGCCGTCCGACCATTTTCCCAGCAATTGATCGGTCAAACTTCTGTCAGTCAGCTTAATCCACTCGACCGTATCTTGGTCATTGCTTTGCTCCAAACCGCTGATCGTGGTCATTAATTTTTTTAAATCTGCTGACAAACTGGTTTTTAAGCCAGCTAAATAACTATTAAACGAATTCATCTTGGTGACATCTATCACCTGATTGTTGTTATCCTTGGCAAAGTTAAAGATAGGGGAGAGGTCGATTAAGCCAGGGGCCAAATCCCTGACCGCTTTCACCGGCGAAGTATAGTTGTCTTTATGAATTTGCAAATAAAGCTGTAAGCCGATCCATTCCCATGACCAGCGGTCGCCGATCTCCGCCCCGGACCAGCCTTGCCAGGCTTTGATCGCTCCTTCATGGGGAGAGCCGCTGGTGACGATTTGGTTAATTTTATCCCAGCCGTATTTTTGCGCATAAGCTCTGGCCACCATTCCGCCCAGGCTATGGCCAACTAAATTAACTTTTGTGTCACCGGGAACAATGTTAACCAGATAATCTTTAAAACTATCCGCCAAGCTGGCTAAAGGTTTGCGCCAGTCATAATAAAACTCAAAGTAGTTGTCTCCCTCGGTGTAACCGGCACTGGTCAAAAAAGTTTCTTTCAGATTTTCGTAGACTTTTACAAAGGGAGTTTTTTTCCAACTGCCGCCGCTGCCTCCGGAAATCATCGCCGCAGTATTCCAACTGCCACCTAAGCCCGGCAAAAGCACCACCGGGGTCTTGGGCGATGGGCTGGGAGAGGAAGACGCTAGCGGCGGACAAGAGGTGAGCCAGTTGGTAAAATCTACGTCCCCACTGACGGTATCGGTGCCTGGTTGGTTGGGGCCGACGGATCCTCCCCACCAGTTCTGTTGGGCGTTAATATGACTACCAAAGTTTGCCAAAGAAGTACTCGAATTTCCGGCAATGCATGAGTTATTAACAGACGCAATGCCCCTATTGTAAAGAAAGCCACCATTATCGGTAGTAGTATTGGTAGCCGTATTGTTTGTAAAATTGCTGTTAGTGATGGTGATGGCGCCACCGATTTGATTATAAATTGCACCACCCAATCCAAAACTTGAACTAATAGTAGTTACATTATTTTTATTAACATCGTTTTTATTTAACACGATGTTCCCTTTATGATTATGAATCGCTCCGCCATGATTTTTTGCGGAGTTATTTGAAATAAGATTATTATTAAGAGTAATATTACCTGTTGAATTTGAATATAAAACCCCTCCGTTATTTTCAGCAAAATTGTTTGCTATAATACTATTTTCGACATTTATATTAGCAGTTCCTCTTACAACAAGCATTCCTCCACTGGCAGCACCTAATACTTGGTTATTTGATAAAGTTGTATTGTTAATTGTTGTTACTGAATTGTTTTCTACCCAGATTCCGCCGCCGCCTCCCTCGTATGCTAAATTCTCAGAAATAATTGAGTCGTTAATAATAAGAGTTCCATTTAGATTTAGAATTGCTCCACCACCATAATAATCATAATTATCATAAGGATTTTCGTGTCCGTTAATTACATCTACGGATTCTCCTTTACTAAGAGTAATATTATTCAAAGTTAAAAATCCAGGAGCTTCTATTGCAAAAATTCGGAAACGAAGAGATGTTTTATCGCGCTTTATTATTGATTCATTTCCATTAATGGTGATGTTACCTGTTATAAGAGGTAAACCAATATCAGAATATGGACTACTTATTTTATTTGTTAATAAATAGGTTGAGTTGTGATCAAGATTAATAATATTGTCTTCACCATTTGAATTTGATATATTAATCGCGTTTATTAAGCCTGTTACATCATTTGAATGAATATCAAAAGTAGCAGCGAAAATGGAGGAAGTTGATAAAATTAAACCACTAAATGCGACTAAAAATGTTAGTAATACTCTACCGATGTATTTTGTTGCCAAAGTGGGCAGGCACATTTTATTTTTAATTTAATTATTTAATTTATATTATTCGTGTCTTTTCGAGTTGTCAACTTTTTTGGCCAAAAAAATAATAAACAGTGCCACGCATTAAGTTGACATTGATCATAAAATAATCAAAAAAATTTAGAATTTTCAAAAGTATAGATTTAATAAATAATGGTAACTGAAGTCGTGGTGTAATTGCACCAACAAAAGCTGAATAGGTGATTATTTTATTTTTTGGGAAAAGTAGTTTTATTTTGTTTAAGCTTTCTTTACCAGTAATTCCTTCAAACGGGGATGAATCTTTAGAATCGACCAAATCTTGAGTTCTTTTAATAATGTTACCATTTTTAAAAACTCTATTGATTTTTTGGGAATAGGGAATATCCGTTGGAAGTATAAATAATAAGACGCCAGTAATTAACGCCTCAAATTTTCTGACTGGGA
>Ga0210044_10003414_pt1 | contig 22688 bp, 17 predicted proteins | sample CryGey13umfilter_2_FD_183959 | JGI IMG/M metagenome (GOLD analysis project Ga0210044, IMG submission 183959) | Groundwater microbial communities from aquifer in Utah, USA - Crystal Geyser 4/9/14 3 um filter (SPAdes) (version 2) | ecosystem: Environmental > Aquatic > Deep subsurface >... | reverse complement strand
TTTTGAGCTCGTCGGCCGGTGCAAAGATCTCGATCGTGTTGTTGTAGCTCTTGCTCATCTTCTGCCCATCGGTTCCCGGAACGACTGCCACGTCTTCGCGAATATCCACCGCGGGAATAGAAAAGGTCTCACCATAGAGGTGGTTGAAGGTGCCCGCGATATCTGCCGCGATCTCCACATGCTGTTTCTGATCCTGTCCGACGGGGACGGAGTCGGGGCTGTAAATCAGAATGTCCACGGCCATCAGAATCGGATAGATGAAGAGGCCGACGCTGGGATTTTTCTTCCCTTTCTGGAGGGCGTCTTTCCAGGCGTGGGCGCGCTCGATCAGTCCAATGTTGGTAATCGTGCTGAGTATCCACGTGAGCTCGGTTACCTCGGGGACGTCACTTTGCAAAAAGAAGGTGGCCTTGTTTGGATCGAGGCCGAGGGCGAGGTAGTCGAGGGCGAGCTCGTAGCTCATTTTTCGCAACTTTTCTCCATCCCGAACCGTTGTAAGGGCGTGGTAGTTGGCGATAAAGTAGAAGCAGTCGGCCTCATCTTGAAGCGCGATATGTTGGTGCATGGCTCCAAGGTAGTTCCCCAGATGGGGCTTTCCCGAGGGCTGCATACCCGATAAAACTCGTTTCTTCATAACCTCGTCATCTTCTCGGTTTTCAGGGTAAAAGTCAAAATAACTTGACTATATCACCTAATTATGTATTAATATATACCTATGCACCCTACACGTACACCTGTGCCATCACCGGTTCTAGAGCGAGATGTAGTAGCTCGTGAGGCCCTCCACGCTGAAGTGGGAGCCGGCTCTGCAGCCGTCGAGTTCTTCCGTAGTCGAGTGGGGCAGGCGGTCGCAGCTGCAACTTTACTCGCCGTTGCGGCTATGGTGAAGTCTCTTCCCGATCCCGCAGCTCCGATGGGGCCGGTAAGCTCACCTACTGTTTCAGCTACTGACTCAGCACTGCCCAATGAGCCGGGCGTTCACTCTGTCTATGATGCTCCCACAGTAGACCCCGACGGTGTTTCAGCTAAGCCTGTGCGTTCGCCCAGTGCCTCGCCTCGAATGGGAGGCTCGGACCTCTTCCGCTCACGTCCCGCCGTCACTCCCGAGGGCACCGATCATCAGCCTACGATGGATGACCGTCCCTTCCCAAATAACAGCGAAGAGCATGGGCCTCATGATCGTCTTGAGCGCGCCGTCCCTCTCTATGAGGAGCCTGCTGATAAGCCTGATGCCGCTCTCGGTCAGCCGGTCTAAGACCATTACTGTACTCTTTTAACTGTACTGCCCGTAGGGAGGCAGCTCGAGCTCCTTGCGTACGCGGAGCTCTTCTTTGTAGTAGCGGGTCAGCTCACCGGACTTCAGTGACTGGTATATGACGTTGTCCGGAAGATAACTCTGGATTATGAGCTCGCCACCTTGAGTTAGGTGCTGAAGGTGCCTGAGCTGCTGGAGAGCCTGTTCACCCGCGCGAAAGTGCGGAATGTTGAGCATCATATCGGCAAGGAGTGCGATACTCAGCTTGAGCCGAGGCAGGTAGAAGGGCTTATTGATAAATGCGGTGGAGACGAGTATGTCGGCTTCCGCAAGAGCTTGTGGGGTCAGCTCGGCTTTTTCTTCGGGGTTTTTGAGGCTCTCTGTGTCAAGGCGCAGGGTCTTAGCTTGTGCAAAAATTTTGTTCATCTCGTCTTCCAACTTTTGGGTGCCAAAACCAAGCGGAATCAGGCGTGTATCGCCACACTGTGGGCAGGTTGAGCGTGAGATCTCGGCATAACCGCAGTGGTGGCACTTGAGTGAGTGGTCGCGGTGCAGGGTGAGGGGAGTGAGGCAGGTGGGGCAGCGAACGACGCTGCTGCACTCTTTGCAGAAGAGGGCGCTCGCCTGGCCTCGGCGGTTTGCGAAGACCAGGACCTGCTCTTTAAGGGCGAGTGAGCGGGCGATGGCGTTGAGGCTCTCCTGGGCGAAGATGCGAATGCCGTTCGGCGCCGGGAGCTCGTTGTGCATGTCGATCAGCTGAACCTCCCCGGCGCGCATGGGCTCGTTCCAGCTGCTTGCCGGCCAGCTCTCTTGCCGTGCCTTGTACCAAGTCTCAACCGATGGGGCGTTTGTAATGAAGATGACGGGTGCATCGTGAAGCTCTCCCAGTTTGAGGGCGACATCCGGAGCGTAGTAGCGCGGTGCGCGCAGCTCTTGGTAGCTCTCACTCTGCTCCTGGTCCACGATAATGGCGCCTATTTTTTTATAGGGCAGGAAGAGGGCGGCGCGCGTTCCGATGATCGTCTCTCCACCATGCCGTACAAGCCCCCAGAGGGCACCACGCTCGCGTTCGCCGACCCCACTGTGAAAGATTAGCCCCGGAGCCTGTGCGAGCTCTGCATGGGCCTGTTCCGGTACGAGGACGAGGAGGCTCTCATCTTTTTTGAGCTGGCTTCGTAGTGCCGCATACAGCGCTGCTCGGTCGAGGGGCGTTTTTTCAAGGAGGAGGTGCGGTTTGTTGCGAGCGGCTGTTTTTTTCTCCAGCAGGAGCTGAGCTCGTTTCTTGTAGGGCTCGGCGAGGGTGTTGGCCTCTTTTTGACGTGTCGGCTGTTTTTTCTTAATAACCTCTTCGAGCCGCTCTTTCCACTTTGTGAACTCCCAGATCTTCTCGCTCAGGCAGAGCTCGAGCGCCTGAGCTGTTGAGCAGCTGTACTTTTTCTCGAGCCAGGCGATCAGAGCGAGCTGCCGCTTATCAAGCACTACCGGCTCTACTCGCTCGATACCACGAACCTCGTAGCGCGGTGAGCGTCTGTGTATCTCGAAGACGACCCCGGGAAGGAGCTCTGCCTTAAAGGGAACATGCACAATCTGCCCAACCACCACCGGATCTTTAGGATCGATCTCGTAGGTGAAGCGGCTGAGGGATTTTGGAACGCGACGGTGGAGGACTACTTCCGCGTAGATTTTCGCTTTTTGAGGCATGTAGCGGCGAGGTAATCAAACAGGTCTTCCCCGTTTGTAAGGGCATTATACCCCGGGAGCTTGATTCTCTTAGCAACAAACTCCGCTCCGACACTATTATCGGTAACCGGACCGGAAATTGCCGTGAGGGGCGCGCCGATCTTGCTGCAGATCTCATTGAGCTTAATCGCCCCCACCGGATCGTGGGCACAGCCGATGTGGGCCTTGATGCGCTTCTGGATCTCGGGATCTTTGAGTACCTGTCTGACTCCGTACTCTCCCATCAGTCCATCACCAAACTCGATGACGATGTAGTCGGGCTTTTTTCGGGCGAGGTGGTTCAGTGCACCCTTGGCGATCGCCACCGCATCAGTTTTGAGGTTGATGGTCGAGGTGTAGCCCGCATCGATAAATGAGACGATCTCTGAGGCACCATAGTCTTCCATGCTCTCCGTGTCTTTGAGTGAGGCGACGCCGGCCAGCTTTGCCGCACTAATCTTATGGCCGTGTCGTACGGCATGTTTGATTATCTCGCAGGCGACAGAGGTCTTCCCGACATTCATGCAGGTTCCGCTGATTACAATGAGAGGTATCTTGCTCGTGAGTTTCTTAGCGGGACTGAAGAGGGCTGCATCCTTAATGCTCATCGCCTTTCCATCTTTATCGACGATCGCCCCAAGGACTCGGAGCCGCATGGGCTTGCCCACCTCCATAACATTTGCGCTGGTGCAGATTCCCGCAACGCCACCCAGGTTAAGCAGATGGATGATGTCTTTTGGTGCGAGCTGCTCGGGAACCTCGCCCACGTATCCTTTGAGCGCTCGACGATTGCCCAGTGCCACGGCCAGAATATCGCCCTTGTGCATCGTCGTCATGCGCCCGCTGGGAAGCTCAAGCAAGTTATAGACCTTTTTGTTGTCGAGGGCCTCAACGGCAATAATCACCCCCTCAACGGAGGGAATGATGCTCGAAATAGCCACTCTGTGGCCCAGCTTCACGTTCTTTGTCACTGAACCGATTTTATCGAGGATGATGTGATTCATGAGAGCTGGCACATTATACGTAGGGCCTTGTTCAGAGTCGAATCAAAATTCTGTAGGACTCTAGCTTCTTAGGAAGCTGCCCCACTTTTTCAAGCGCTCACTCATCTGAGCAATAACGCCGATCGGCTTAGTTTCGCTCTTATCAACGGTGCGAACGGTCTGTGTCTCGGCCGCTCTGACCGCCTCCGGTTGCGTGGTGCTGCCACCTCCTAGACCCAGTGTCGTTGCGATAACGAGTGCTGCGGCTCGTGCGATGCGCTTTGTTACGCCCCCGATACCGGGCATACGCTTAGTCTTCTTGTCGGCTGGTACTTTTAGCCGTGCTGTGGTGTAACCCCGCATGTAGTCAGGTAGTCTGGGTGAGGGGGTGAGCGGTGATAGTCGTTCGCCGGTCTTTGGTGTGGGCTGCCTGCCCTGTTGCTGGGGAATGCGAGCTGAGACCGGACCACTTCGTCTGTTGTTCCACAGGTCCGGGCGCACGTAACGACCTGCACGCTCAGCCTCTGTTGGCAGGCGTGAGGTGTCAATCGAATTTGGGTGGAAGTTTGAGGTATCGATTAATGACGTTAAGAGACTTCCGGTATCTGCTACTTCCGGGATTGTAACGACTCGTGTAGTGCGAGGTGCCGGGCGAGTCGGTGCTGGTGGAAAGTTCGTCGGAGGTTTAAGGGCAACGATGCGGCTTCCTGAGATAGGCTCCGGGTTCGCGGGAACTGGCCGGGTGCCTGACCGTTCTTTGCGGAGAGCAGCCATCGTCAGATCCGGAACCGCCGCTTCAGGAGGAATCGGCCTTACCTGTTGGGACATTTGTGGCTCGTCTAGATCGTCCATCTTGGCTGAGAAGCCCTCTGGCGGATCAGTAATAACTGAGAGTCGTGGGAGAGCTTCTCCTCCTTCCCATGCTCCAAATTTGGCTTCATGTAAGGCATCGCCATCATCTCCATCCTCATCTTGAGCAAAAATTGTATTCAATTCCGTCGATTCGGCTCCTCTGGATGGGGACATCTCTATGCGAAGAGTCGTTCCCGTTTCCGGCGGTCTGCTGAGTGCTGCGAAGATAGCACGCTGGTCCGGAGTGAGCGCACGAGTAACGGCATGGGCGAGCCCCTCGGCCAGCGACGGATCGCTGAGAACTGCCTGATCGGCCGCGAGTTTTTCAAGCAGCGCTAGCATCTGTTCTCGACTCCCTGCTCGTTGAACCGTAGCCGCTTTTAATCTTTCGACGCCGGTTTGCAGCGCGGCACTGACTGCCGGTGGAGTCTCATCATGCCCTATATTTGGAGTTTCCGGCGGGGTGAGGCGTGGTGCCGCTGCCTCGTGAGTCAGGTAGTCTTTAAAGTGGATGGGCCTTGGTGGCCGTGGGAGGTTGACGCGAGGCTTGCGATCTCGCGGAGCTCGTCTGGCAGGCTCATCCGGCTCTAGTGCAAATTCTTGCGTGAAGAGTACACTTGAGAGCGGGGTATCTGAGCCGAGAAGTCGTGAGACTTGAAGCCGCCTGAGTTCCATCGCTGTTGGTGGCTTCTGTTCTTCAGGACGAGCAAAGAGGGCGTTTCCATCTGAGCCATAAGTTACAAAGAAGTTCCCATCTTCTATCAGCTCATGTTTTGCACGCTCCCAGTTCGCGCTCCGGTCATCAAGGGCAAAAAGCTCTTCTACCGCATCAGTAAATTTGGGCCGCCATACCGGGGAGATGCGCTTTGAAACAGCGTCTACCAGTTCGGTGTCTTGAGGATCTTTTTCTTTCTTTAGGTAGAGGTTGAAGATCCCGCGTGCTAGCGAAAAGAGCTGCTCGCCCGGTGTTTCCTCACGTCGTGCATCCGCAATCAAAAGTTCCATCTCTACAGGGAGAATCTCTTTCTTCACATGTATGCCTATTTCTTGCATATCATGGAGCGCGCCATGTTCAAATGCTCGTCCGTAGCTTCCGGCACCCGCGGGGAGATCGCTCTGGTTCGGCGATGATTGGGAGGTGGCGTCATCTCTATCAGTCCACCCAGCCCATGAGTCAGTGTACGCAAATTGTTTCATAATAGCCCCATGGTAATATAATTCCGCGATAAGTCAAGCCGCGAGACCGGTTCTCCGCACTAACCTATTAGACTCTGATACACAAAAACGACAAAGTATGTTACAAATTCTGTGCACTGAGTTATTGGCACTCGTAGTTCAACGGATAGAACGACGGTCTTCGGAACCGTAGATGGGGGTTCGATTCCCTCCGGGTGCACCACTCGGTTTTTTTATGTTTCCAGATACTTTGCCGCCGTATCTTCTAAGGGATAGGTTGAGGGTAGGTGTCTGCCGTACTCACCATCGACTCTCATCTGCTCTTTGATCTCGGTTACTTTTTTGAAGTACTCTTCTCTCGAGTAGGGCTTGTTCAGAATGTAGTACTCCTTGTTCTGGAGGCCGATACAGCCAAAACAGTGCTTACAGCTGAAGAGGAGCTCGGAGTACTCACAGTCGCTCGAGCTCCGAATGTAGGTGCAGAAGTTACAGTTGTAGCTCCCCAGTCCCAGGGAGAAGCTCTCGTAACAGAGCTCACTGCCATCCGAGTACATCAGATCCATCGAGTCTTTGGTCTTCCAGCAGCCCTCAAGGTGCATGCAGTCCTCACAGCGATGGGCGTCAAAGCAGTTGTAGCAGTTTTTTGAGTCGATAATCTGATCGCCAAAGCAGTTTTCGGAGTTCATTATGATCGCACTGCGTCGCGGAACCTCCTTCTTGAGCTCTTCAAAGCGGGCACGCTGGATGGCGAGCTGCGCCGGATCTTTTATATCGAGCTCGGAGAGGCGCTTTTGGTACTCTTCTTTGCTCAGCTGTTCGTTGAAGAAGCAGTATCTTTTCTGTCTGAGTCCCACGCTGCCAAAACAGCTCGTGCAGCCGATACAGTCGTAACAGAGGGTGCAGTCCGTGCAGTTTTTGGAGTCCTGACAGTAGTTGCAGTTATAGCATTTTTCCACATCAACACACTCGTAGCAGAGCTCACAGCCATCGCTGTAACTTGAGTCGGCGCAATCTTGGCACGAGATCATCGGACCTCCATACAGGCAGTCTTCACAGAAGTTTGCTGCAAAGAGGAGGTAGCAGTTTTTGTTCTTGTCGGCATGGGTGCAGTAGTCGGAGTTTTCGCAGGCTACGACGATATTGTGAAGCCGTGGAACGGTCTTACGAAGTTCGGCGAGTTCTGCTAGAAAGGACATAGAGTTATTTTACCAGATTGGCTGCTGCGAGCTCCACGAAAAAGGGGCGGCACTGAGGCCACCCCTTTAAAGCTTTTCTTAATTTTCTACTTCGTTTCTTCGTGTCAGTCGGGCTTCTTACTGTTTGCTGCTGCTCTCCTGCCAGCGGGCGAGGACCGTAGTGGCGAGGAAGATTGACGAGTAGGTTCCCGCGAAAATTCCGACGACCAGGACCAGGATGAAGTTGAAGATTGAGGGGCTACCCAGAATCAAAAGGGCGAGGAGGGTAACCAAGGTTGTCATCGAGGTGTTGATCGAACGAGCCATTGTCTGAGTGAGACTCTTATTGGCGACCTCGGTGAAGCTCTCATCTCGGGTCTGGAATTTGAGGTTCTCACGGATACGGTCGAAGACCACGATCGTATCGTGAACAGAGAAACCAAGAACCGTAAGAAGTGCGGTAATAAAGAGTGCGTCTACCTCAAGGTTGAAGAGGGCGAAAATTCCAACAGGAATGAGAACATCGTGGATCAGGGCGATAATTGCACAGGTGCCAAACTTCCAGGGGCTTACCTTCTTTGGAACCTTGCGGAAGGCGAATGCGATGTAGAGGATTATCATGATGATCGCGACGAGGACGGCGATTACAGCTTTGCGCTTGAGCGTCTCTCCAACAACCGGTCCAATCGTAGTGAAGCGGTTTTCGGTTGCTGTTCCAAACTTCTCGTTGAAGGTCGCGAGGATGAGGTCATGAGCCTCGTTGGTTATGTGCGGCATGTTGATGAGGAACTGGCGCTCACCGGCAGTCACCACGCGCGAGTTTGCAAGTTCTACCGGCTTCGTACCGCTGCTTAGAGTCGTCATATCTCCTTCAGTGGGTGCCGTTGAGGCTGATGGAGTTGCATCGGCGTTTACTTGAGGTTCGAGAGCGGCTAACTCGGCTTGTATCTGCTCGACGCTTACCTCGTTCTCGAATGTCACATCCATGAGCGTTCCGCCGGTAAAGTCGATGCTGAACTTGAGACCGATTGTGAGTGCTGCGATGACACTTATGGCCACAAGAACTCCCGAAATGCTGAACCAGAGTTGAGAGTTCTCAACAATCTTGTAGGGCTTGCGCTCGGCCTTTTGTGGAACTCCCCAGAGGGCAAGATTTGCTCCGAATTTCGTTTTCATAAAGGCCTGGAGTAGGGTCTTTGTGATTGTGATCGCACTGAACATGGAGACGAGAATACCGGCAGCCAAGTTGAAGGCGAAGCCCTGAATGATCGAGGTTCCAAAGTAGAAGAGGATCGCACAGGTGAGGAGCGAGGAGAAGTTTGAGTCACGGATCGAGCTCCATGCGCGGTCGAAACCAACGTCGATGGCGCTTGAGAGTGGGCGTCCTCCACGGAGCTCCTCTTTAATACGCTCGAAGATAAGGATGTTGGCATCAACAGCCATACCAATCGAGAGGATTACACCGGCCACACCCGCGAGGGTGAGAACAACCGGATTCTGAATGAGGAATGTTAGGAAGAAGAGGATGAAGCAGGCGAGAATAAAGGTCAGGAACTTCTCCCAGCCTCCATCTCTCGACTGAAGAATCTTGTAAACAATCACCACGAATATCCCGAGTGAGACGATGAGTGCGAACCAGAGAGGGAGCGAGGCCTTAATAAGGAAGATGAGTAATGCTGTGTAGATCGAGAGAGCTACAACGGCGATAACACCCGGCAGACGGTAGTAGATGACCATAAAGATCGCGAGCAGAATGAGTCCGAGGATACCTGCACGTACGCTTGTTGAGAGAGCTTCTTCTCCGAGTGTCGCACCAATTGTGTACTGGCTCGTTAGGAGAATGGGGGCGGGAATCGCTCCGGTATTGAGGTCTCGTGCTAGATCTTGCGCAACCTGTACACTGGGCATACCATTTATAATTGCATTTCCACCAGCTATCTTGCCCTGTACGGTTGGGGCGGAAATCAGATTGCCGCCAACGAATATCGCTATAGGCTTCTGGACATTGCGTCCCGTAATCTCTTCAAAAAGCTCAGCTCCTTCCTCATCGAAGGTTATGTTAACAACGGGCTGGAGTAGGTTGTCGAAGACGACTTCCGCCTTTTTGAAGTGCTCACCGGTGAGCTCCGTTGACTGCCAAGGATCAGGGGCCTCCGAGTAGAAGAGCTGGCTGTATTTTACTTGGTTGAAGTCGACGGCTTCGATTATATGGAAGCCAAAGGGTGTCTCTACAATCGGTGAGATGCGATTTTCTTCTGTGAGCTTGAGTGCCGCCTGAGTGAAGGCATCGTCATACGCTCCTCCTTGTTTAACCGGCCGTGTCAGGAGACCGCCTGTCCCGTCAGCGCCTCCCTCATCAGACTCATCACGTGCTCGCTGTTCTACCGTTGTTGCTCCGCTCTGAAGCTGTGTGTAGATCTCGGTAGCACGGGCCTGTGCCTCTTCTTTTGTTCGCGTTACAGTAGCTTCGGCGCTCTCAGCACCGCTGTAGGCGATGAGTACGTGACGTACGAGAACCTCTTTCTCGTCTGCCGGCAGGGCAGATGTCGAGCGAATTTCATCAAGTTGTAGGATAAAGAAGCCTTTCTGCTCCTCGAGTGCGCCGTTATTGAAGATGTAGCCGTTACTGGTCTGAATGAGCTGCTGTGTTACCTCTCCTTCCTTCAGGCCCTTGAGCGCACTGCCAATGTCTCCTGTGAGACTTGTGGTAAAGGCCCACTCTTCTTCCGAATACTTGATCTTGTCCTGAGCCGACTGCTCCTCTTCTTGGGCCAGCAGATCGAACGAGCCGGGCGCTTCCTTTATCTTGTTAAGAGTTGTCTCCGCCTGTGAGCGGACTTTTTCTACATACTGGGGATCTTCTCCCTCACGCTCTTCTTTGAACTCGAGCTGAATCGTCTTTCCGACGACCTCTTTTGCCTTATCCAGATCTTTTATACCTGCCAGCTCAACGATCAAGTGCTGCTCATCGGCGATATTAGATGTGTAGATGATGGGTTCCGAGACACCCAGTGTGTTTACGCGCTTGTTTACAACCTCACGAACACCCTCGACGATCTGGGCACGGTCCTCTTCGGGTACCTTGCGTAGGTCGATCTTGTAGTCGAGCTGTGAGCCACCCTGAAGGTCCAGACCAAGGTTCACATGGTCATCGGCAAGGCTGGCTGGCGTGCCGGGAATTGTCTGATACTGATTGGGAAGATCGTAGTAGCCTACAGCCAGTGCGAGCAGGACGATCAGAGCAACCTTAGAGGTCGTAGAGCGAAACATAGGTGAGAGAGTTAGAAGTAAGGTAAAAAGTTATTTTTTGCTGGTCTTAGCCCGAGTGGTGCGCGCGAGAGTCGAGTCGAGTTGTGCGTTGTTTCCTTTACCGGATCGTCCGTAATCATCGGCAAGCTTGACCACGTCGTCAAGTTCAGCGGTTGAAACTTCAAAAATCCGGGCGTCTTCAAGGGCCTCAGCACGGTGGATCAGTCCAACCGGAACGTGCATTTTTTGGCCAGCTATCAAGGTTTTTGAACGAAGCTTCTTGGGGTCGGTACCGTAGGTGAACTTTACCTTGCCGCTGAGAATATACTGTGTCTCGGTTTTCTTTTCGTGGTACTGCAAAGAATAACGGTGGCCCTTTTTGAGCTCGAGTATTTTTCCTGCGTACTCGGGAGTCCAGGCGAACCAGATCTCTCGACCCCAGGGTTTTAGCTTTTCTGTAACCTTTTTTACTCTGTCTTCAGACATTTCAGGCGACATAATAGCATGGAATTCTTCAAGGGCACAGTAAAGGCCGCTTAAAGATAGCGCCCGCGTTTTTTCTCCCTAAGTTCATTGACAATCTGCTTCACCTCGCCGGCGCGTTTTTTATCAATGACCAAAAGGGCATCCGGTGTATCTATAATAACAATATTTGAGAGGCCGAAGGTTGCTATGAGCTTCTTTTTCTGGCCCACTACGAGACATCCCTCCGTTTCGATCCCCAGGTGCTGGCCAACGGCGAGTGTCTCGTCGTCATGGGCGGTGAGCTCTTCGTGAAGGGCGCGCCAGTTGCCTATGTCGTTCCAGCCCAGGTCGGCCGGAATCACAAACATCTTGGAGGGGCCGAGCTGTTCGATTACGGCATAGTCGATCGAAATCTTTGGTGATTTTTCGTACTGCCTGTGCGTTACGATAGCCTTGTAGATTTCGGGAGAGAAGGTCTTAAATCCCTCTAAAAAGTTCGAGACGCCACCGACGTAGAGTCCCGTATTCCACAGGTATTTGTAAGAGTGGAGAAACTGTTTGGCCTTTTCAAGAGTGGGTTTCTCAACAAAACTGTCCAGCTGATAGATATCGACCGAGCGGTGTTTCTTGAGGAGCTTTCCCATGCGAATGTAGCCTAATGTAGGATTAGCGTATTTGGCACGAACGCCGATAACACCGAACATCCCCGTACTATGGGCAAGCTCGGCCGCCGCATTCAAACTTGAGCGAAATGCCTGTTTGTTTTGTATCAGGTGGTCTGCATAGATGAGGGCCATTACCTCATCGCCGTGTCCCAGCTCGTTGAGTACGTGAGCCGTGTAGCATATTGAGGGGCCTGTGTCGCGCATCGCCGGCTCTATGATGATGTGTGAGCGGGGAAGGTCTGGGAGCTGCTCGCGAACGACTGCGACGTACTTCTTATTCGTTGAGACGAAGATGTCTTTTTTTGATAAAAATCCCAATCTCTCGTAGGTTTGCTGGAGCATCGTTTTTTCTCCTACAAAGGCTTGGAACTGTTTCGGCTTGTTGTCTCGGCTGAGGGGCCAGAGCCTTGTCCCCGTGCCTCCCGCCATGATTACTGCTTTCATCCAGGATAGTATCGCATGGCCTCTCTCACTCTGCAACGATCAGTGAGTTCCCGCTCATCTCGGCCGGTTTGGTAACTCCCATAATATCGAGGATGGTGGGGGCGACATCTTGAAGGCCGCCGTCAGTTCTGAGCTTGAGATTTTTGTCTGTGGCTCCGGCAATGATAAATGGGACGGGATTCCTGGTATGGCTCGGCTTTGCACTGCCGTTCTCGTAGAGCATTGACTCGATGTTCCCGTGATCTCCGGTAATCAGCGTCGTGTAGCCTGCCTTTTCTGCGGCGGGAAGAATGCGTCCAAGGCAGGAGTCGACAACCTGCATTGCCTTAAGCGCGGCAGGGAGGTCTCCAGAATGTCCCACCAGGTCACAGTTGGCAAAGTTTACCACTATCAGGGCATAGTCGTCGTTCAGTTTTGTTAAGAGCGTATCGGTGATTTCCGCAGCACTCATCTCCGGTTTTTGCGCATACGAAGGGCACTTTGGAGAGTCTATCATCAATCGATCTTCCTTTGGTAACGGCGTTTCAACCTGGCTGTTGAAGAAGTAGGTTACATGCGCATATTTCTCAGTCTCCGCTAGCCTGAACTGTCGTAGTCCGTGCTCCGCAATCACGGTGCCCAGGTTGTTGCGAATGATCGGGGTGGGGAAGAGGACCGGGGCCTGCTTGCTGTAGTCTCCGAAGCAGACAAAGAAAGGGCGAGGGCGTTCTCCCACAGGCTGTGTTAGCCTTATGAGCTCATCATGTTCTCCGGTGAAGGCCCACGTTAGTTGTCGGGCTCGGTCGGTGCGAAAGTTGAAGAAGATGACCGCATCCTCACTTCTTATTGGCCGTGCGCTCCCCACTACGACGGGGCGTATGTAGTAGTCGGTCTCGGCACCCATCTCATAGCCCTTGTCGATGGCCTCGGCACCGGTCTCGACCTGCTGTCCCTCGCCTTCAGTATAGAGGTCGTAAGCTTTTTGTAGCCGATCCCAGTTTGAGTCCCTGTCCATTGCATAATAGCGCCCGATGACGCTTCCGATGCGTGCAATTTTTTGCAGTCCCAGCTCCTCGATCTTATCTTCGATCTGTTTGATATACTTCTTGGCACTGCTCTCGGGAACATCTCGCCCATCGGTAATCGCATGAATGATTACCTCGGGAACGTCCTGTTCTTTTGTAATCTCCAACAGAGCGAAAAGGTGAGCGATGTGGGCGTGAATGCCTTGGTCCGAGATCATTCCCAACAAATGCAGTGCCGCACCCGGGGTCCGTTTAACTTGAGTACAGGCCTTTATTAAGGTCTCGTCATAAAAGAACTCGCGATTTTTGATCAGCTTGTTGATCGTCTCAAGTGTCTGGAAAACTATGCGACCGGCGCCCATTGTGAAGTGACCTACCTCTGAGCCTCCCATAGTTTCTTCGGGAACACCAACGGCTTCGCCGGAGGCTTGCAAAAGCGTCCACGGAGCTGTTTTTTTGAGTTCGGGAAGGGTCATTAGCTCGGCCCTGGTTACCGCATTGCCGGGATAGTCAGCTCCCTCTCCCAATCCATCTACAATTATGAGCAGCGCTTTTTTCATGCGGGCCCATTATACGTCTCAAAAGGAAAAACAGAAATTTTTGGCACGCTCTTCTTTAAATCAGGACTCCCAGATACCAGCCGAGTATCCTCTCTCCCCAGAAAAGTGAGATCAAGGTGCCGATCACCAAGAAGGGTCCGAGAGCTATTTTAACTCCTCGTACTTTTTTTGTTCTGGCGACGATCACAAGAGAGGCGATGCTTCCGATAATGTAGCTTAGAAACAGCGCGACGATGACCAGCTTCCACCCCAGAATAACGCCCATGAAAATACCGATTCGCAGATCGCCTTCGCCGAGCCAGCGTCCTCGCGAGAGCAGTATCTGTAGTCCAAAAAAGATTATGGCAACGGCCGCCCCCAAGAGGGAATCAAAAATATGGGGCGTCTGTGGCGCCATTGTGGCGATCAGACCCACGAGAATTCCCGGCAGTATTACGCTATCGGCTACGTGTAGATACTGGAGGTCATAAAAGAAGGTGAAGATCAGAATAATCAGGTAAAAAGCATGGAGGAGGTAGAGCCCGAGAAGGTCCATTGAAAAGAACAGATCCGGAACCACAAAAGGAAAGTGGAGGAAGAGCAAGACGAAGGCGGCTCCGGTTATGAGCTCCAAGAGCGGGTACATGAAAGAGATCGGTTCGGCGCAGTAGCGGCAACGGCCTCGCAGTGTGAGATAGCTGAGTATCGGGATGAGATCCAGTGCTTTGAGCGGTTTTTCGCAGGTCGTGCACTTCGATCTACCCTTCACAATGCCCTTGTGGTCGTGATGAAGTCGATAGCTTAGGACGCTGATGAAGCTGCCCACGGCGGCTCCAACGATAAAAAGCAGTAGTGCGATCAGTATGAGGGGAAGTGTAAGCTCCATATCTGTCATTGTACCGTGATCTTAAAGACTAAGACAAGTCAGCTATTCGAGTGAGAAGCTGGGGGCCGGTCGCGTTGACTGTGTAGGTGTTTGTGGAAGTGTTGGTGCGATGCCCGCCTCACTAAGTTCTCCATTGGGACGGTCTCCCAGTTCTTTGAGCTTGCTCTTCGCCTCTTCACTAATAGTAAACTCAAAGTTCGCCTCCCCATAACTGACGGCTTTTTTGTAGGCCGCACGAGCTCGATCGTTCGTTCCTATGCGCTCCTCAAGTTGCCCCATGTTGAGCCAGGCGTCGGAAAGGTTGGGGTCTAGAGAGAGGGCCTGTTCCAGCTCTTGGCGAGAGGCAGCAAGCTCGTTGTTCGCAAGAAGTGCCCAGCCGAGCAGTGAGTGAGCTCGGGCTGTATCCGGATGTGTGTCGTAAGCGAGCTGGGCCATGGCACGAGCCTCTGCCGGCTTATTGAGCTGGTTTATGGCCAGTGCGATTGGCCTGACAAAACGGTTTACATCTCCCGGATCGGTCGTCACGACCTCTCTATAGAGGGCATAGGCTTTCTCGATATCGCCCAGTGCAAAATAGCTCTCTGCCATCTCGTTTTGGGCCAAAATCTTCGGCCGCCAGCCGAGTGTGACTGCCTGCTCGAAATCCTCAATTGCTGAGCGCTGCTTACCCAAGTTTTTTTCCGCGACTCCCCTGAAAAAGAAGGATTCGGCCCGTGAGGCGTCGAGCTCGATGGCTTTTGTAAAAGCATCTTGAGCATCAAGCCATGAGTACTCCGTCAGATAGGCGTGGCCAAGCACTATCCATACGTCGCGGTAGTTATGTTCGGCTTTCAGGGCATTGAAAGCTATCTCTATGGCGAGGCCCTGTTCGCCGATCGTGTTGTAGGTATTGGCCAAGAGGGCCTGTAGAAAGTAGAGGGGGGCCTCTTGTGCCACATCGAACTCTTCATACAGAGTGAGCATCTTCTGGGCTTTGGCTCTGAGCCCCTCATCGCTCCCGACCTCAGTGCTTTTTTTGAGGCTTTCTCGTGCTGTCTGCTGCTCATTTAAAAAGGAGGCGAGGAGGCCCGAGTAGTAGAGGGTTTCCTGCGCCTCTGCCGGCATCTCGGTGAGGAGTTGTTGCGCCCCGAGAATCTTTCTCTGCCCCAGACGTGACCGGAGTCGCTTAAGTATGAGATGGCTTGCGCCCGGGCTCAGCTGTTGTGCCAAGAGGTAGCTCTCTTCTGCAGACTGATAGTCTTTTTGTGCGAATAGGATGTCGCCGATCTTCTCGTAGGGGAGGGCCTCGCGTGGTGCCTGTTCCGAGGCACTTTGATAGCGAATGAGTGCCTCCTTAAGAAGGCCACGCTGTACGAGCTGGCTACCTTCTTGCAGGAGTTCGGTGTAGCTCTTATTGGCGACGGCTGTGGGGCGACGTACTTTTAAAGGCGGCTGTTTAACGGTTGGTCCCGGCTCGGTCTCATCGTTGAAAAGGACTGATAAGTTGAGTGCTCCGCTCTTGCTCAGTCCATAAATACCTCCGGCGACGACCAGGATTATCACGAGTGTTGTGAGTATGCGTCGGCGCGACATCATAGAGATACGTGAGTTCGGTTATAGCTTGATAGCAGACAGATCCCGCAGGCAATGGCGTCGACGGTATCATCATTTTTTAGGTTTACGCCCAGATGGTAGTCTACCATCTTCTGCATCTGTTTTTTATCAGCTCGCATATCGCCGGTTACCGCTTGTTTGATTGTTCCCGGATTGAACTCCATCATTTCGACTCCATGATCTTCCAGTGCCTCAAGTATAACTCCGCGTGCGTGGCAGACGGTCAGTGCTGTCTTAACATTTTTTGAAAAGAAGAGCTGCTCGACGCCGGCTACGCTGGGGCGCCACTCTTTCAGGATGCTCTTCAGGTCCTGAGAGAGCATGTTCAGTCGGCGTGATAGGTGTTCCGAAGAGGGCGTGTAAATGCAGCCGCAGTCGAGAAGTCGTATGATGTTTTTCTGTTTTTCCAAAATGGCAAAACCCATCTTCTCAATACCCGGATCGATGCCGATGATTCGCATGCACACAGCATACCCTAGATCATCGTTGTTGTAATCAGCTTCTCTTTTTTGCCAAAGCCCGCGTTGCAGATGACGATCTCATCGCCCTTTTTAACGAGCTTCTCTTTCTTGAGGCTCTCTTTGATCTGTTTGAGTGGATCTTTGAGGTCGATCCACTGTACGAAGGTTTTTTTGACCCCGCGTACGAGCGTCATCTGTCGTGCTACGTTTATATCCGAACTAAAGACCACAATTGGGATAAAAGGCCGGTACTTCGCAATCTCCCGAGCAGTGTAGCCACTGCGTGTTATAGCCACGAGATAACTCGCACCTATGTCTTTGGCGAGCTTTGTCGCGTTGAGGCAGATCGCATTTGTTATCGGGAGTTCTTCCGGACGTCTCAACTTAAGGAGGTCCTGGTGTTTTTGGAGGTCGTGTTCGACGGCTCCCGCAACTTTGCAGAGTGTGCGAGCGGCCTCAACCGGATACTTGCCCACGGCGGTCTCATTCGAGAGCATCATCGCATCTGCATGGTCGAAGATGGCGGTTGCAGCATCTGAAATCTCCGCACGAGTGGCACGAGGGTTTTCCACCATTGAGTCGAGCATCTGTGTCGCCACGATGACGGGCTTCCCATGGATATTACACAGATCGATTATGCGCTTCTGGACGAGTGGGACCTGCTCGGCGGCGATCTCGACGCCAAGGTCTCCACGCGCCACCATCACCGCATCGGCGGCTTTGATTATAGACTTCATATTGCTCACCGCCTCGTGTCTTTCTATCTTTGCGATGATGAGCGCACGCGACTTGTGTTTTTTTAGAAGTGCTCGGAGCTCGTGAATGTCCTCGGCCTGTCTCACGAATGAGAGGGCGACATAGTCAACCTCTTGGCTCACTCCAAAAACCAGATCTTTACGATCTTTCGGAGTAAGCGGATGAGCCGAGATAGAGGCTGTTGGGGCGTTGATTCCTTTGTTTGAGTAGAGTCTTCCTCCCACCACAACGTGGCACTCTATCTGTGTCTTTGCCTTGTTAACCGAGACGACGACGACCTCGATCAGTCCATCGGCAATTAAGAGCGTATCGCCTTTTTTTACGTCTCGGGGAAGATCTTTATACTGGATTGGAATGAGTCCTGTGCCCTCTTTTATACTGAGCACGATGGTCTCCCCCTCACGGGCCTCGACTCCTTCCTTCGGGAGTGTGCCCAGGCGGATTTTGGGTCCTTGAAGATCTTGGATAATACCAATCTCATACCCCTTCTTTGTTGAGAGTGTACGCACATTCTTAATAACTTCCGCAAACTGATCGTAGGTGCCATGAGAGAAGTTCAGTCGCACACAGTCCATTCCCGCATCGACAAGTTGCTCAAGAACAGCCGGTTGTTCTGAGGCGGGACCGATCGTGCAAATTATTTTTGTTCTGTTAAACACACATATAGATTATAGGGTCGCGAGCTCATCTTCAAGCTCTTGCAGTATTTTTTCTTCTTTCTGGCGCACGATCGACTCGAGCTCTTTCATCGTCTTTCGGGTCGAGTCGCTGACGGCCTGTTTGAGCGTGCCGAGGGCCTTGTCCAGCGACTCTTTCTGCTCTTTTAGAACGGTTGTGCGTGACTCGCTATCTTCCTTAGGAATGCGCTGGAGTTTTTCTCTGGCTTTTACCTTTGCATTCTCACAGACCACATTGAAATCCTTCTGCAGTTGGAGCAGGTAGGCACGCTGGTCGCCAATCACTTTTTGGTACTGTTCGTCGAGTGTCATATTTTTTTGTTTTACTTACCATAAGTGTAGCAGAAAAAGTGGCTTTTGTTAAACCGTTGCGGTTGTTTTGTCGGCGTCTGATCTCCTCTTTACTTCACAGTCACGCTCTTGGCCAAGTTGCGAGGCATGTCGGGGTTGTTCTTGCGCAGCAGGGCAAGGTGGTAGGCGAGGATCTGCACCGGGATAGTAGTGACGATAGGGGAGGCATTGCCCACATCGGGAACGCGAATCCACTCATCGAAAACATCTTCATTCTGCGGACCAACTCCTATCACATAGGCTCCACGAGCTTTTACTTCTGTAGCGTTAGATATAATCTCTGCCCGCGTCTCGTCGTTGGCCACAAGTGCGATGCAGGGCGTCCCCTTACTGATGAGGGCGAGCGGGCCGTGTTTGAGCTCGCCGCCGGCAAAGCCCTCGGCATGAATGTACGAGACCTCCTGGAGCTTGATCGCGGCTTCGAGCGCCATGGGATAGTTCATTCCACGGCCAATGACATACATGCTTTCAACTTTGTCGATTTTTTTTGCGATCGCCCTGATGTGCGCTTCGTAGCGTGGGTTGAGCATGTCGTTTATTTTCGCAGCCGTCTCGATCAGGAGCTTGCGTCCCTCGTCGAGCCGATCGGCACAGGCGTAAGCAAGGAGTGTCAGGAGCGTCATCTGTGCCGTTGTTGCCTTCGTGGAGGCGACAGCCTTTTCCGGACCTGCATTCAGGTAGATGGAGAGATCGGCCATTCTGTCCATGCTCGAGCCCTCAACGTTGACGAGAGTCATGAGTTTCGCACCCTTTTCTCGTGCGACCTCCATCGCCTCAAGCGTGTCCGCCGTCTCGCCACTTTGAGAGATGGCCAGGAGCAGGCTGCCCTTTTTGATAAAATGTCGGAAGTTCGGGAACTCGGAGCCAAACTCCACGTTGATATGCTTGTGTGCGATCTTTGAGAAGAGGTAGTTACCAACCATACTGACTTTCCCTGCGGTTCCACATCCGACAAAGTAGGTTCCGAAGGCCTTATTGATCATAGCGGCGGCCCGCTGAATGAGTCGGGGTTCTTGATTGATTGCTCGTTGGATCGTCTCTTTCTGTTCCATGATCTCCTTGATCATAAAGTGTGGGAAGTCACCTTTTTCCGCATCATCTGACTTCCAGGTGATCTTAATTATGCGCTTTTTGAGGAGCTTCTGTGTGCGCATGTCGATAAACTCCGCACCTTTGTCATCGATGATAACGAGCTCCTCGTCGTCGAGGTACATGACGTGTTCCGTATACTTACGAAAGGCGGGGATATCGGAGGCGACAAAGTACTCACCCTTCTCGCCCACCCCAACAATAAGCGGCGAGCCTCGGCGTGCGGCCACGAGCGCATCGCATCCTTCCGCCATGACAAGAAAAGCATACCGCCCCTCAAGCTGTGCAAGCGCACTTTGAACGGCATGCAGAAGGAGCTCTCGACTCACCTCGCTCTGCCTCGCCTTCTTTAGGGCCAGGGTGAGCTCCTCTTCGATGAGGTTTGTCGCCACTTCCGTATCAGTCTCGGAGTGGAATGTGTGCCCCTTTTTAACGAGTTTTTTTTTGAGCTCGAGGTAGTTTTCTATAATCCCATTGTGTATGACGACGATTTTCCCCTGCGAGCTCATGTGTGGGTGGGCGTTTTTCTGAGTCACGCCGCCATGAGTCGCCCAGCGTGAGTGTGCCATGGCAAGCGAGGCACGCGGGAGTTTGAGGTCGGCAATATTGAGCTCGCCGATCTTCCCGGTCTTTTTGCAGACTGAGATCGACTCACCGTCATTTACGGCAACTCCCCAGGAGTCATACCCCCGGTATTCGAGTTTTTTGAGCCCCGTGAGTACTAAGTTCCCAGCAGTCTTCTTGCGTCCGCGATAGGCGATAATTCCACACATCCTTTTTAGGCTTTAATAATACAATCTGTGATCTCTTTCGAGCTTTTCGTCAGATTCTTGACGCCATTTTTTTCAACAACGACCATGTCTTCCAGGCGTACTCCAAACTTTCCCTCAAGGTAGATGCCGGGCTCGACTGTGACGATGCTCTTTTCGGGGAGCTGAGGTTTTGAGCTCGGCGAGAGGTTTGGGAGCTCGTGAACATCGAGTCCGACGCCGTGACCGAGCGAGTGGGTGAAAAAGCTCCCATAACCGGCCTCCTCGATCAGGCTTCGCGCATAGCCATCGGCTTGGACTCCTGTGACCCCGGCCTTGATCTTGCTGATTGCCAGCTCCTGCGCCTCGCGCACTATTGTATAAATTTTTTGTTCTTCCGGGGTCGGTTCCTTTGTGAAGAGCATGCGGGTCATATCCGAGCAGTAACCTTTGTAGAGGACACCCATATCAATAAGTATGAGCTCGCCCGCCTTTAACTTTCTCTCCGAGCAGTGGTGGTGAGGCGAGGCGCTGTTTTCCTTGAAACCCACGATTGGTGGAAACGAGATTCCTTCGGCTCCGCACTCGCGTGCCAGAAGCTCGACCATCCAGCTTATATCCAGCTCGCTCATACCTACCTTGATCTTCTTTTTCATCATGCTGAAGACCTCATCGGTAATTTCTTGTGCTCGAGCAAGTAGTTTTATCTCGGCCTGTGTCTTCTGAATACGTCTCTGTCTTATAAGTGTGCCCACATCTCTGAATCGTACGCCTTTAGATCGCCGTCGTAAGCTTCGTAGGAACTCCACAGTCAGGTCATATCCCTCGTAGCCGATCTCGCTCACCGCGCGCTTTTTCAGGAAGGCCGCCCAGACTTTTGGGAAGTCTTTGTTGAGGTCGATGAGAGTGTAGGAAGGGGGGAGTACTTTCCGGGCCACCAGGTGGTAGCGCGCATCGGTAAAGAGGTAGCCCTTATCTTTGTGGAGGACGACGAAGCCGGCCGTTCCCGTAAAACCGCAGAGGGAGCGTATGGTGCTTCTATCGGTAACGAGAATGGTATCTGGAGCCACGACGAGAGTATACCCAAGGCCGGAGGCGGGGGCAATTGTTATGCCTCGTGAGCCGCGGGCAGATGGCTCAACACCTCGGCTTTTGCGAATCTGTAGCCAACACAGTGAACCGTGTGGATCAGCTTGTCATCAAACGGGCCATCGATCTTTCGTCTGAGGCGATTGATGTGTACGTCCAGAGTATTGCTCCCGTAACAGTGGTTTCGGTCCCACACGTGTTCAAGAATACTCGTGCGCGAGAGGAGTCGTCCCTTGTTCATGATGAAAAATTCGAGGAGGGCGAACTCCTTATTGCGCAGAGGTATTACCCTGTCTCGTCGCTGTGCGCACCGGTTAGTTGGGTCTAGCAGAATGTCGAATGCCTCTATCTTCTCGCCACTGTTCGTGAGCTCGGCATGCTTATAGACCAGCTCTTTGATCATTCGTCCGATGAAGGTGGGATTGTAAGGAGGGATGTAGTAAGGGAGGCGGTTATTCTTGGCGAAGAGTGCCGTGGTTTGATCATAGTGGGTGTCCAAGAGGATTATGGGGAGTGACCAGCGCCCTTCGCTTGTGAGCTCTTTAAGTATTCCCAGTATCGCCCTGTCTCTGTCGATGCAGACGATGATCAGGTGAGAGTCAAAGAGGTCGGACGGGAGTTCCTTTGCGGGATTCCAAAGCTCTGTTCTGGCCGAGATGTTTTCTCGTACCAACTCATCAACCAGTTTGCTGGCCTCCGAGCCGGTACGATGTATAATGCGTACTTCCATAATAGTGGAGATGTTATATAGTAGTCGTGCTGAGGCACCTCATGGTATTCCTCTGGCGACGCTTGTCAAAACCCTTTTACAATTACCTTGGGATATCCGCTTTCTGAAGCGAATATAATGGGTCAAAAACCTGTTATTAACTCCTGACAACTAAGATTAACTGCCTCTATGATTACTCCCACAGAGCTCATCGACTATCTCAAGCAAGAGGGCGTTCCCGCGTATCGTTCACGGCAGATCCTTCAGGGGGTTTATAAGGAGGGGGCACGCACTTTCGACGAGATAGAAACTCTTCCAAAAGACCTTAGAGATAAGCTTCAGGCCGAGCTCAGCATCCTCTCATTTGAGGTGCTCAAGGAAGTCACCTCTCCCAACGGCGAGACGGTGAAGGCTCTTTTTAAGATGTCGGATGGTGCTCTTGTGGAGGGTGTTTTGATGCGCTTTCGTGATGGGCGCAACTCGGTCTGTGTATCGAGTCAGGTCGGGTGCGGACTCAAGTGCTCATTTTGTGCAACGGGAACGATGGGCTTCAAGCGGAATCTTACCAGCGAGGAGATCGCCGACCAGGTGCTCTATTTTGACCAGTATCTAAAGCGGACGACCGGCGCAACGGCAAAAGATCCCGATCAGTCCGGTAAGCGTGTGGATCATGTTATCTTTATGGGAATGGGGGAGCCTTTTCTCAACTATGAGGCCGTGATGTCTTCCGTTCGCACGATGAATAATCCTGACTGCTTGGGGATTGCCAGCCGCTCAATCACCCTCTCCACCTCCGGTATCG
>Ga0210044_10003413_pt1 | contig 22695 bp, 25 predicted proteins | sample CryGey13umfilter_2_FD_183959 | JGI IMG/M metagenome (GOLD analysis project Ga0210044, IMG submission 183959) | Groundwater microbial communities from aquifer in Utah, USA - Crystal Geyser 4/9/14 3 um filter (SPAdes) (version 2) | ecosystem: Environmental > Aquatic > Deep subsurface >... | reverse complement strand
CGCGTGCTCACCTGAGCGGCCGGGAACTTATAGGCGATTGCCCAGCGAGGCGTCTTGGCCGTGTAGCCCATCCGCTCCTGGAGCTCACGCTCGTTCACCTTGATGACGACACCGTCGATCTCGTAGGGAAGGTCGTTGCGATGCTTGGTCCAGTGCTCACAAAAGGCGATCACCCCCTCTATCGAGTCGACATGCTTCGACTGAGGATTAACGGGCAGCCGAAGGCCGGAAAAAACCTTCAAAACGCCGTCCTGAGTCTGGGGAGCCGGCTCCAGGGAGTTAGCACCAAGCTCGTAGAGGAAGATGGCCAGGTCACGATCGGCGGCAACCTGAGGATCAAGCTGCCTGACAGTTCCCGCAGCCGCATTGCGTGGATTGGCAAAAACGGGCTGCTCATCCTTAACCCGCTGCTCGTTGAGACGATCAAAACTTCTCTTGGGCATATAGACCTCACCGGAGGCCTCGAGGTCGAGCTCCTTTTCAAGTTTGAGAGGAAGAGCTGAGATGGTCCGGACCGAGTGAGTTACATCCTCTCCCTCTATCCCATTACCACGGGTCAGAGCACGAACGAGCTCGCCGGACTTGTACTGAAGAGTAATATTGAGCCCATCGATCTTCACCTCACAGACAAAAGTCGGCGTCGAGTCTGGAACATATTTCTTGATGCGCTCGTACCAGCCCTGAATCTCCTCCTGCGAAAAAACATCCTCCAAACTTTTCTTGGGCGAGGTGTGAGGAACCGAGGCGAACTTCCCCGAGAGAACACTCCCCACGCGCTGTGTTGGCGAGTCGGGGGTAATCAGCTCCGGAAAGGCCTTTTCAAGGTCTATAAGCTCACGCTTGAGCGTATCACGAACCGACTCCGGGACCTCTTCGTTATCAAGAACAAAATACTGATAGTTGAGTTCCGTGATCTCCGCTTTAAGTTTCTCAATCCGCCGACGCGCCTCGTCTGGAGTCATACACCAAGCTTATTATTGATAGTTGAGCCAAAATTTGATATAATTATACGATAAAAACAGACAGGTAAAAACTATTAAACATGGATCCGACTCAAAACACAAAACTAACGCCCGAAGAGCAGCAGAAGCTCAACCAGCCTCTGGCTAAGTCCCAGGGAATCTCGCAGGAAGATCAGGCCTTTCTTGATATGGTTATCGCAAAAATTGAGAGTAAGGAGATCAACCTGTTAAGCCCCAGCTCCATCATCAACAACGCGGTCTACGACAAACTCACCGAGGAACAGCAGGGTGCAGTTGACTTTGATGCGGTGAACTTGGTGGCCAGCCTGCGAAGAATCAACGACCTCTGCAAGCTCGACCACTCAGCCAGCTACCAGCTCGAGTACCTCGTACACGAAGTTCGCCTCACCAAAGAGCGATTCGAAACGCTATCGGGTGACGTCTACATAATCTAAACCTTCATGCTTCAGCACTTTTTTTACAACGAAGAGTACGCGAGACGCCTCCCCGGAGTTATGCAGGGAGCGAATATCCTCCCTGTCGGTTCAGAGTCGGCCCCCGAACGAAAAGAAGAACCTTCAGCGAAAGAAAAGCTCGCGGGTCTCAGGAACACACTCGATGGAAACGTCCGAGGCACACTGGATAACGTTCTCGGCGAAGACAGTGCAGATATCCTCAGCTCCCCCGACAGGCGGGTGGAGAGTATTCAAAAAGTAGCTCAGCTCTTGGGCAGTCTGGGAGTGAACTGGGATCGACTCTGCGCGATTTTCGCACCTCTCAAGATCTCGGGAGATGAGATTGAGGCAACCTTACGAGAACCCGAAGAGGATACGCCTGAGAATGAGGCTAAGCTGCACGAGGCAACAAGGACAGCGCTACAGTATCCTGAGCCACCCGACATCCTCACTCTAAAAGATTATAAGGGCCCCATCAATCGTGGCGTCATACGCATGTACGAACGCGCCAAGGCCCGAGGCTGGCTCAAGTACGTAAAAGAAGCCGAGGCGAAAACCGGAGTAAAGGCCGCCAGCATCTTCACAATTATGATGAAGGAGGTGGGTGAGATGATGGATCCGCGAAAAGTTAACCCAAAGAGCGGCGCGCTGGGCCTTGCCCAAGCCATGCCAAAAACAATCGTCGGGTATGCGCGTGATACCGGCAGAACTCACGTTGACGTCACAGAGCCCAGAGAGGGCATCATGCTCATCGCCTGGCACGCACGCAACGCCATGAGGAGTGTAGATAAAGCCATAAGCGAGGGCCGGCTGGCAGCCAAGTATCGCATAGGCCCCGATGATGTCGAGCGCCTTTACCTTACACATAACTCGGGAGTCGGTGGCTATGTCGCCTACTGCCGGTACCTGGAAGACCCGAGCAAAAAAAATTACGATGCCCTCTATGGCTTCCAACGGAAAAAATATCCACCAACCGCCCTTGGCAGTATTGGGTATGAACGCCGCGCAAATTACGCAAAACAGGCCGGCCAGCTGGGAATGCAGTTCAGGAAGTTCCTTGCCGACAAGGAAGCACCACCCGACGTCTCATAACGATCTTTTGCTCAAAATCCTTCCATAAAATGAATACAAAACTCCACCAGTTCGAACTAACACAACACCTCGTCTGGCTCGACGGACCTGGAACACCGGCGGCCGCCGAAAGACCGGCAGGCCCCCCAGAAGGAGAGCCCAGAGATGCTGCCGTCCCCGAGGCTGCGCCTGCCGCTGCGGCCCGTCCAGAAGCCGTTGCCGATTCGGCCAAAGAAGCTGCTGCCGATGCGACCGAAGCTGCAGCCGCTGATGCTGGCGCAAAAACTACGGAAGCTATGGCTGCCCAAAAAGCCGCGGAAGCAGCCAAAGCTGCGGCCGAGGCCGCAGCAGGAGATGCAGGTGTGAGTGCCGCCGAAAAACATGGCGATGGCGATGCAGCTGCGGTTAAGGCTGCTACGGAAGAACTTGATAGTAAGCTCGCAGAGGCCGGAGCTGCCACCCCCGACGCTCCAAAACCACCGGAAGCCCCTGCACAAAGTGACGAGGCCGGCCTCGATGGTGGACTTGCAGGCTTGATGAAGATAATCGAAGGACTCATCTCGAAGATAGAAAAACTTGTGGGCCACCTAACAAGTAAGTGGCTCGGCAAGAAAAAACCCAAAGAGAAAGAAGGAAAACACGACACCTTCAAGACAAACCTTCTTGACGAAGATGCGGCGGCTCAGAAAGAGCCCTATAAAGCGGGCGAGGGTGTTCGCATACATACCAAACCCGGGACACAGCTCCATGCTATGAATGAGGGAAAGCTCTCAAAAGTAGATCCGGCAACAGGGACGGTCGAGATAACTCTTTCTAATAAGGCAAAAATGATCCACCGTGGGCTTAATCTGACGGGGACTACACTCAGTGAAGACGCCACCATCAAGGCCGGGGAGACGCTCGGAGCCGTTAAGGTCGAGGGGAGTTTTACCCTGCTCCTTTTGGATCCCCAAGGTGGCGAGCTCACCGACACAGCAGACTACATCCCCGACACCATCACCGCCTATGGAGAACCTGCGCCAGAAGCCGCTCCGACTCCAACAGCGCCCCCAACCGCCGCCCCTACTCCAGCTCCCGCACCGCCCGCTGCTGCTCCTTCAACAGGGCCAGCGGCCGCTCCAAAACCCGAGCCTCCAGCTCCAACGACTGCTCCCGCAGTGACACCTCCGGCGGCCGCAGCTCCTGCTCCAACCTCACCCCCGCCTGAACCGGATACTACGCCCCTCCCTGCCCCTTCGAAGTAATCATCATGAGTTTTACTCCCTCTCAAGAAAGGCAACCGGGCGTACCTACCGCCCCAACAACCCCGGATCGACTGGCGGCTGTCCGAGCCGACGTCGCCCAAGGCGTTGCTGAAAAGCGCGAGGCCGCAACACGCCAGGAAACGCGTGAAAAGCTCGGCGAGCTTCAGGAAAACTTGATTCAGGGAAAACTTCTCGCACTAAAAACTCTGGTTAAAGCCACCCCTCTCAAGTGGGAATCAGCGGAGATCGAGACCGACTCGGCCTTCCTGCTCTTTTTGCAAACTGCCGAAGGGCAGTTCCGCTCGGCACCCGGCTCACTGCCAACAAAAATGGCAGCTCAAGCCCGCACCGAGTGGATGGATACTCTTATCCAGAGCAGCATTACAAACCTCAAAGAAGCTAACTCCATACTCCTGAGTCTTGATCCTAAAAAAGTCCAGGAAGCCTGGTGGAAGACTCAGATCGAGGTGGGATCTTTTGAGAACTGGTTCGAGAAAAACCACCCCACAGAGTTCGCTCAGTGGAAAGAAAATCCTACAGTGGACGAGCCGGATGATGATGGAGCCGCCCCCGGCGAAGATCTACCGGAAGTCATCGATGCAGACCTCCCTCAGTCACCGACTGCGGATCCTGAGACTCACGAAGATGCGGAGACTCCCACCGAGCCCGCAGCGGCCCCCACGGATGAGCTCGAGGCAGCACAGAAAGCACAGCTCCTGGCAGCCGCGAAGATGGCTCTCGAACAGAGTAACGGGCGGCTCGCTGCACTGAAAACGCGGCTACCACTGGCCGGACGGACGATTCCCTATCTTGCCGAACTTCAGAGGCTCACCGCTACTCCTGGGGCAGATGAAAAGGCAGTCGAAGGCGGTCGAGTCGCGCTCGAGAGCTACATCTCAGCACTTGAGGGGATAGCCCAAGATGTTGAGAAAGCACCCGCCACACTCAGTGAAGGAAAGATCATCCAGGCCCTCACCGACTTGCAGCAGGCCGTCGATCCCGCACTGGTCCAGAAAGAACTGCGTGATGCAATTGCCGAAGAAGCAAAAAACGAACAAGCTGAGCTGGAGAGTGACCTCAGCATGGTTGGAAAGATGCGCTCAAACGCAGCCGAGATGGAGGACGGGGCGATGAAGAGTGTCCTGACCTCACTAGCGACGGCTCTCTCTTCTATTGGCCGTACTCTGGCAAAGATCCCCTGGCTCGGAAACTTTTTCCGCGGCGGAGTCGTCTCGAATGCCGAGCTGGCAAAAGATGGCGATCAGCAGGCTATCAAGGCGGTCAGGATGGAGTCCTATATGATTAAGTTCGGACTCCCCAAGGGACTTGCCACAGCCCTTGGTGGCCAGACGGTAAAGGATGTTCTTACTCTCTGCAGAGATAAAAAGGGTGAGCTCACCGATGATACGAGCGTCTATGCCCGCCTGGACCACTTTGCCGACCAGCTCGAGAAAAACGCACCGGATAGAGGTAAAAAACTGATAGAGATTATGGGAAGCTCCGGCATCGAGTTCAGCTACCGGCCGGCCTATAAACCAGCTCCGGAGCGGATCGTCCCTCCTCCGCCCGTTCAGCCCACACTACAGCCGACTCTCCAGCAGCCAGTGGCTCCAGCGAGCGTACCTCTTCAGCCGGCCCCACCTCAAGCACAGCCGGCTCCACAGCCACAAGCCGCCCCACAGCCAACTCCGGCTTCCGCACCTCTTCCTCCAACACTACCTCCGGTATCGACATAAAGTAAGAAATACGCTATAATGTACAGATGATGAACGATCAGAACTTCAATCCCGGCGCACAGAGCACCCCAATCCCAACTGAGCCAGCAGCTCAGGGGCAGTCAGGTGCACAGTCGACGACGTCGACCTCAACGTCAACCGGCAGTACACCCGCCGCCGCTCAGCTCAGCCCCCACACATCTGGTGGAGCTCAAGCGACAGACGGAAGCAGCACAGCTGCAACCGGCGACCAGAACCTGTTCAACAAGTTCGATATTCCCGAAAGTGTCCGCTCCCAGCACGCCGACCTTATCGCCTTGATTCTCGAGACCGAGTCGATGAATGATGATGAGCGACAGTACTGGTTCCAGATTCTCCCCATCATGACCGACGAACAGGTGCAGAAGCTTCGCGAGATTCTGGACAACGAGAAAAAGCAGCTCCAGACGATCGACCAGGAGTACAAGCAGCAGGTTCAGACGATCAACAGCCAGCACGTCAGCGAGTGGAAAGAGTTCGAGGCGAAAGAACAACGAGAGAAGCTCCAACAGGCAGAGGCCCAGGCCGAGGCTGAGGAAAAAGGCGCTGAAGATCAGCTTCTTCAGCAGCTCGATCAGATGTAATATTAGGTTTTCTGCAGGAGCCGCCCCTCAAGCACCAAGCGATTGATGTTTGTTCCAATCGGCGTGCACGTTATCAGGGTGAGCCGCTCGCTGTCAGTTGCGGCCAAAACATCGACTTGATCAGGCGAGACAATCTTGATCGAGTCAATCTGATAGATGAACTTCTGTTGATTAAAGTAGACGACGACCTTGTCATCTTGCTTAACTTGGTGCAGCAAGGCAAAGACATCTTTAAAGCGTCCGGGATCCCAGGCGTAGTATGAGGAGTGCCCAGTTATCACCACATTTCCATTATCACCAGGAAGTGCGGTCCCCGGGTAGTGAACCACACCGTTTCGGAGGGCGTTTTGAATATCTGACTCCAGCTCTTCCCAGCGGCGTGCAATCAGATTCTCGTTGCGAACACCGACAACGGGCACATTTTGATTAATCCGGGGAATCACCACCCGCATATCAGGGGGATAAACCTCTATATCGAGAGGCGGCACGGTGATGGTCTCGCCCGTCTGTGCAATCGGAGCAAGACGCTCATCTTGCTCCCCGGTTTCTTCCTGGACCAGACGCTCAAGGGGGCTCTCGAAGCCACGCCATACGTTCCAGTAGTGCTTAACATTAAGTGAAAGTGCCTGCCAGTTGAGGAGGACGTAGATAACGCCAAAAACGGCTGCTGAGACCGCAATGAACTCAACCTTATCCCAGAGACGGCGCATCAAAAAACCGAAGCGGGATATGCGTTTGGGCTGATGCTGTCGCGGAGCTTCCTGTGCTTTTGTGCCTTCGGCAAGGCCGTTACCGGTCATCGTCTTTACTTCATGATGAGACGTGCGTTGGCCTCCGGCAAAACGAATCTTTTCTTGAGCAGGCTTGGGAGAGGCGTCTATGTGCAGACGATAAACTTCCTCGGATGAGTTGTGGTGCTCATGATTCATAAGATGCTCCTTATACTATCCGCAATTTAAAGAGGAGTGTCAATGAAGGCCCCCCCTGAATCACGCCTCCTCATTCTGCTGTCGTATAATCAGCCCACCGCCAACGACCAGGTCATCTTGGTAAAAAACCGCCGCCTGGCCGGGAGCGACTCCCTCAGCTGGCTCAAGGCAGGTTATGACCGCCCGCTCTCCATCAATATTCACACGTGCGGGAATAAGTGCACCTCGGTGGCGGATTCTAACCTGGGCCTCGAAGCTGGGCGCCGGTGGTTTACCTAGAGTAAAATCCAGATCGCGACAGATAATTATCTGACTCATCACCGACTCCTTGTGACCGACGACCAGGGCATTCTTCTCCGCATCAGTCGCGACGACATACCAGGGCTCGCCTTCCGGCTCGCCTTTGACGCCGCCTATGCCAAGGCCGCTCCGCTGACCAATCGTGTAGAGAGGCAGCCCCTGATGCTCTCCGATCACGCGCCCATCTACGGTCACGATCGGCCCTTTTTTGAAATACTTCCCATCAAGATAGCGACGAAGAAAGTGCTTTGGTGAGGCCTCGGAGAAGAAACAGAGCCCCTGGCTCTGAGGTTTTTCCACAACACGCAGCAGCCCGAACTTCTTCGCCAACTCATAAATTTCCGGCTTGGTATACCCCCCCACCGGAAAGAGGATGTGTTTTAGTTTTTCCTGTTGGAGGTGGTAGAGAAAATAGCTCTGGTCTTTGTTTGTGTCGATCGCCGTCTTAAGAAGGTGCCGATCACCCTCGTGGGAGACGCGGGCATAGTGCCCCGAGGCGACAAACTCGGCTCCGAGCTGTTGAGCACGCTCAAGAAGCTGCCCGAATTTGATATTTCTGTTGCACTCCACACACGGATTGGGCGTCTGGCCCTGAGCATAACTGTTGAGGAAGTAGTCAACGACATGCTCCTTGAACTCTCGCTCGCCGTTCATCACATAAAATGGGATCTCCAGCTGTGCGGCAATGGCGCGTGCATCCTCCAGTCCTCCGAGTGTACAGCACTTGTTTTGAGGAAGAACACCGGCCGACTCATCGACGGCCGAGTCCGACCAGAAGCGAATGTGTATACCGATGCACTCATACCCCTGCTCCTTTAATAGAGCGGCGGTTACCGACGAGTCGACACCACCCGAGAGGGCAACAACAACCTTTGGCTTGCTCATACTCTTAAACGTTAAACCGGAAGTGGACGACATCACCATCCCGAACGACATATTCCTTGCCCTCGATACGCGCTTTTCCCTTTTCACGGGCTCCCTGCTCTCCACCGCATGCGATGAAGTCGTCGTAGCCGATAACCTCGGCGGCAATAAATCCGTGCTCAAAGTCGGTGTGAATAACTCCGGCAGCCTGGGGCGCCTTATCTCCTTTGAGCATCGTCCAGGCCCGAACTTCCTTAACTCCGGCAGTGAAGTAAGTCTGATAACCAAGCAGCTCGTAAGCGGCATGAATCAGGGCCTTGAGGCCGGGCTCTTTCATGCCCATATCGGTAAGGAACTCGCGCGCCTCCTCATGAGAAAGGGCTCCCAACTCCTCTTCAATTTTTGCACAGATGGGGATGATCTTTTTTGCAGGGTCGATGCCAAGCTTCTCGCGGAAGCTCTCGGGGTCTGCGGTGACCTCAGCCTCAGATACGTTCACTATATAGAGAAGTGGCTTATTGGTAAGCAGGTGCAGGTCCTTAAGCTGGGCTCGCCTATCGTCGTCAGTAACAAAATCAAAGGCGAGCTTCCCCTCCTCAAGGTGCGTTTTGAGAGATTCGAGGAGTGCGGCATAGGCCTTAGCCTTGGGATCACCGGTCTTTGCGGCTCCCTGAGCAGTTCCCAGGCGCTTGGTCAGCGTCTCAAGGTCAGCCAGGATCAGCTCGGACTCGATAATCTCCACGTCCCTCTTTGGTGATACGTCTCCGTGAACATGAATTACATTATCGTCAGAAAAAACACGGACTACCTGAGCTATGGCATCGCATTCTCGTATGTGTGCAAGGAACTTGTTGCCCAGCCCCTCTCCGCTGGCCGCGCCCTTAACCAGACCGGCAATATCCACGAACTCAACTGTTGCAGGAAGAACGCGTTCGGGTTTCACAATTTCGGCAAGTGACTCCAGCCGATCATCGGGCACCTCAACGACTCCGACGTTTGGATCGATGGTACAGAAAGGAAAGTTCGCGGCTGCAGCCTTCTGCGAGCGCGTCAACGCATTAAAGAGGGTTGATTTTCCCACGTTGGGAAGTCCGACGATGCCAATTTGAAGAGCCACGGGGGGATTATACGGGTAAGCGCGAAAATGTTAAAGGGGAAGAGCACAATCGCGCCGCCCATGAAGACCGGCCATCACAAACACCGGACGCATCTCAGCCCTCAGCGCAAACCCCACTTTGAGAGCTCGGAAAGTGTCCACTGGCCGGGAGCCGTCGTTGTCGTCTCATCGGCAGCGACGTAGGTGAGCACTCCGCCAAGAAGTTGGCACCCAAGCCGCGATAATCGCCCCCGCTCCCCCATCGCCAGGGCAATGATCTGATGGTGCGCCTCATGCATTCTGTTCATAAACTCAAAGAGGACGACCGTATCGGACCAGCTCCGCGCCGTCGTCGCAATTTTCACGATATCCGCCCCCAGCTCGCGCGTGCTTCGTTCAAGGCGGATGAGCTCCTCGAGTGAGGGCGTTCGATCCCACATATGGTGGGAGATAATAAGCTGAGCCTTGGCTTCATCACACGTCGCCCTCAGCTCATCTATGAGCATCGGATCGGTCTGAATACCGCAGTCGACCAGACCTGCTCCGGATCTCACGGCAGCTGCAAGTCGTCCGATGCGCCCACTCTCACTTCCGCTAAAGTGCCCCCTCTCATCTTTTCCACGACAAACGGCGATAACCTTCTTATGAGCACGACCAAGAACCTCTTCCATCTCCCCCTCCGTCATCGTATCGAACCAAATTTCGATATAGTCAGCCTCACGGTTGCCCAGCTCAATCAGCTGGAGTGTTTTTTCAAGCTGGAGAGTTCGATCTCCCACATTGAGGTCAACATTGATGGGAAGGCAAATAACCATGCCCTTCACGGTACCCCCGCTCGAAATGGGGGTCAAGCCCCTCATTGGACATTTAACCAAGATGTTCACTGGCTATGTGTGAGGGCCCATTATGGTTCTTTACAAAATATTATTGACTAATTAACAATATAATGCCATAATACGCCCTTATGTCACCCCCTAACTCACATTATATGCTTAAAACAAGCGAATTTCTCGAGGCAGTGCCGGCAGTAGCAGGGACACAAACTAATCAGCGTCCTGGTCTACCCACTAACATACGCACGATCGCCTTGGCCGCAATGGCAGCCCTGGGCACAACCGCCTGTGGTGACCGTGAAGAGGCCGGCGACTGCGGCTTTATGACTGATGAAGCAACGAAGGGAACCCGCCCTCAGGTTGAGGGAGCCGGACGCGCCGGAGAGCCGCTCTTTACACTGGGTGCGAACCAGGCAGTGCGCGTCGTTGTTGAGACCGCCGCCTTTGACCCATCAACCGTTGCGGCCTTACAAGCGAGCTGCGATCCGTGCGTCGACCTCCGCGTTGTTGCTACCGTCCTCAACTCAACAACCGAGATTGACGAGACGGGCCAGGCCTTCGTCGTTCCCGGGGCGTCAGAGCTCGGTGTTCTCGCCGGCTCGACCGAGGTCTGTGCAGATGATAAGGGCGAGACCTTTGTCGACGCTCAGCTCCCCCTTGGATCAACCGGTATCAGCTCACTTCGCGTTTGCGCCTTCGCCAAGAATGGCGATAAGGTGCCAAGCAGCTGCTCAAAACTAGCCTCGGTTAACTAAGAATAGCTAAAGCCAACGGGCTCAGGCTACTGCGATCCGATCTCAACTCTAACAGATACCTCCCCCACACCACCCGGTGCTATCTTGACACCGCTGGGGAGTCTCAACGTCACCTGCTTGGTAAAAGTATTGGTGGCGGTGGAAATGGCAATAGGCTCAGTCTCTACGAGAGTGAGCTTTTCCATTATGTGGCGAGGCCCTCGCAGCTCAACAACAGAAGGATCAAGCGTTATAGAGCTGACCTTTCCATCTGCCGGTGTGCCCTCAATCAGGGCCCGTATTCCAACAGATTTGGTTATATCAGACTCGATAATCGTAACGACGGCGCTCAGCGCGTCGGCGGTATAACGGAGGTTGTGAACCTCATCGCCATCTTCATTGTAGAAGTGTACGTCGAGCTGATTCGTGCTGTACGGTGCACTCTCGGTACCCCGCAAGAAGACAACCGCCTCGGCCTTCATAATAGACTGAAGGAGAGTCTCCGCGCCCGAAACCGAGAGGGTGGCACCCTGCAGATCGACACCCGTAATCGTGTAACTCTGAGCCGGTTGCCCCGAGATTCTCGCCTCAAGTGTGATCTGGCGCTCACGTACCGGCTCAATCGTCACCTCAATCTCACGCGGCTGAATGCTCGTAACCCGCACCTGAGGATTCTTAGACGTTACAGAGACGGGCATCATATGCGTTCCCACACCGACTGTTCTCAGATCAACGTAGGCCTCAAAATTTTCTGCGGTGAGACCTTCAAAGATGCTTTGATCGCTGGCCTGAACACTGACCGAGACCGTCCCGAGCTCCTCTACCAGAGCAAGCTCCTGCCCCAGATTAAAGGCCACAACGGGAAGCGAGTCGGGGACAACCAAGAAGCGGTTTTCCGCCCCAATAATAAAAAACCAGAAGAGGGCGGCCAGAAGGAGGGCGAAAAGTTTAATGTGAAGATTTCGGAGCATGCTCTGTGCTTTGATGCGTTAGGGGGCTGAGCCGTTTTTTGGGAAGAAGGATCTTGGTTATAAGACGCTCCATGCGCTCGGGCTTTATGTCTCGCTCTATCTTTCCATCGGTGACATGTGAAACCGCACCATTCTCCTCTGATATGACGAAGATGTGCGCATCGGTGCTCTCCGAAAGGGCGAGTGCCGATTTATGACGCGTCCCAAAGCTGTGACCATACTCCTTGAAAGAGTGGGGCAGGATGCATCCGGCCGCAAGAATCTTACTATCGGAAATTACGACCGCCCCATCGTGCAGAGGACTCCCCTTTTGGAAGATAGAGACGAGCAACTCTTTGGAAAGTTGAGCATCCATGGCCACGCCGGTATCAAGATACTCATTGAGATTGACCTCGCCCTGCATCACGATAAGAGCACCTACCTTTGCCTCGGCCATCTTAAAACAGGCGCTAATAAGCTGGCTCCTGGTGATATCCACTTCCTTTGCCTCCTCGGCGACGAAAAACTTGGTATGGCCAAGCTTCTCAAGACCCCGCCGCAACTCCTGCTGGAAGATGATTGGGATCGCGACCAATGTCACCGTCAGCAGTCGATCCAGGAGCCAGCCGAGGGCGATAAGGTGAGCCAGCTTGCTCAAGGCGAAGACCAGGCCCAGAACCACCAGTCCGATCGTAATGTTTGTTGCGCGCGTTCCTCGGATCATCATAATGATCCAGTAGAAGATGATCGCCACGAAGAGTATGTCCAGCGCGACCTGAAAAAACGAGTACTGTGAGACGTCGATGTTGTGAATGAAGTTGCTCGTGAGGTCGGTAATAAACGAGATCAACCGAGCGATGAAACGACTGAATGTCTCTATCATGGGCTTAAAAGATTACCGTGGGTGCGAGCGTCTGTAAAGTAAAAGCCTTTACAAAACCCCACAAATTGGAGTATAATTACATGAAGATCGCGAATTTGGAGAGACGAAAGTGATGAAACTTGACAACTTACTCTAAATATTGCACTCTAACTAAAGGCCCCACAGGCTTCCTCGCCTGTTCTTTCACTGAGGCAGCGCCGCACTAACGCCAGTATGAGGCGAAGAACGGACACGCACTATCGAGAGCACGATACTTGTAGCTCTTTCTTTGAGCTGGCCCGCTCTGTATACTTCCCCCTGATGAAGGTAGCGATCTACACCGATGGCAGCTCACTGGGCAATCCCGGCCCGGGGGGGTTTTGTGCGCTGGTTACCTTCGACGGGAAGACCAAGACGGTTAAGGGAGGCGCCGCCGACACGACCAACAACAGGATGGAGATGTCTGCCATCATTGCAGGGCTCGCCTGGATTAGCACAAACCTTCCCGAGGTTAGGGAGTGCGCCATCTACAGCGACTCAAATCTTATCATCCAGACCATTAAGCAGGGCTGGAAGCGCAAAAAAAATACCGACCTCTGGGCCAAAATGGACCATGTGATCGACCTTTTCGACCGACTCAGCTGGAACTGGGTCAAGGGCCACGCTGGCCACCCACAAAATACCGAGGCAGACCGTGTCGCAGTTTCGGAGGCGAAGAAACGACAAAGAGCCCTCAACGCCTCAGCGTAAGAGCTTTTGCCTAGTTACAGAGAGAACTAAACTCCGAAGTACTCCTTGAGCTTCCCCTCGAGAGCGTCCTTTGACTGGAAGCCAACAACCTGCCCAACGGGCTGACCATCTTTCAAAAATACGATCGTAGGGATACCGGTAACACCGAACATCTCGGGCGTCTGGTTATTCTCATCAACATTGAGCTTCCCCATCTTGACCTTACCCTCGTGCTTTGCGGCAAGTTCGTCATAAATAGGAGCCATCATCTTGCAGGGGCCGCACCAGTCGGCGTACATGTCGATAACGACGTTACCGGTCTGAGTCTCTTCCTTGAAATTTTGATCTGTAAATGTTGTAGCCATAGGGCTGCATAGTAGCACGCACTTGGCCAGAGTGAGAAGCGCCTAAATATTGACTTAATTGCACTAAAGTGTTTTAATTCAGGCTATGGTGAAAAAAATGCGCGTATTAAGTCGTCGGCTCAATGCCCGTGATAAGGGGAAACGTGCGAGTGTGGCAGAGGGCATTATGGCACCTATGGATGTGGCCCGCCACTTCCCCGATGAAGTGGCACAAAGGCTACACGAGATAAAGGTGAGTCCCGAGCTGGTGGATCTCGACAACATTAGGAGTAGTGGGCAGATTAGTGATGATGAGTTTTTTGACTACATCACCTTTACGCCCGAGATGAGCGAGGCACGCAGGGCAACCAACGAGCTGGTAGAGACCATAATCAGACAGATGACCGAGAGTGGGAAAATCGAGCGCGCCTTGCGAGCTACGATGACCAGAGACCTCAGAGGTTGCAACAATCTGGATGACAATAGCGGCATCATCGGCCTCATGAACTTGATAAACAACTACTGCCTGATTTTCCGTGAGGAAAATGTAAGTACCGCCACGAACTATCTGATAAATGAGTTTCGTGAAAAGCTCTGGGAGCGCACTATGGTAGCCGTCTTACAAATCCACGAAAAACTAACAAGAAATAATCTGATCTTTTGCCTTACTGGGCAGAATAACCTTACGCGGCTTTTTCAGCACATCGGGAGCTTCAAGGACCCCGAAAGCACAAAGATGGATGGGCTCAAGATAGTAAGAAGGATCGCAAGAACCATACTCCCCGCTTTTCTTACTACAGCCGCACTCATGGATGAGAAGCTGACGGAGATAGCGGCGGCACTACCCGCGGATGATGCGTTAGATGGAGAGGAGGCTCAAAGACGCCGTGATGAGCTCGAGCTGCTCTCACTTGATCGACAGGTCGAGATGGGAGGTTTCGAGCGACCAAACTACTCCATACAGTTCAATAGACCCAATGGAGAAAGTCGCGGACGAACTATGCTCTACAGCTGCGATGGAAAACTCTTCATCAATCCGGTACCGCAAGCACGCTTGGCAGAGGACGGTGAGGAGCTCTCCCAAAAGTCCCACATTCCTTTCGCCATCGAGCGTGCGACAGGGCGCGTTCTCTTAACCGGCACCGAGCTCAGCCTTACGGCTCTGATGCACGGCAAGCTTGGTGCCAAGCTGAGCGCGCTCATTCTAAAAGAAGCGCACACCTACCTCTCCGGAGCGGAAGAAGCGCCCGATAATGTTGAGCTTAATCCCCCACCGGGTCTTGTTGCAGAAAGAATTGGAGATGAGGTTGACCAGGTGATGGGTGGTGAAGGAGAAGGCGTCAGGGACGAAGCTCTTGGGAATGGCACACGACGGCCACGGCTCAAGGCGAAGGAGAGGGCTGTGGCGACTCGACATATAAGGCTTGGCGAGCTCGGGAATGTGAGCGGCAGCCAGCTGTTTGATGCCATCGAGAAGCTCATCGGAGCGCCTGTGTATGGCGGAAAGCACCCCATCTTTCTCAGCAGCCGTACCGGCAACAGAGCTCCTGTGCCCAAACATGGCAGTACCCCGCTAGCACCGGATACGATCCATCAGATACTCGGACAGCTGGGAATTTCCCGCAATGAGCTAAAGATGGCGCTTAGTTAGGCGCCCCCCCGTGCGGTGAGGCCGCAGGTACGCGCTGAGGATTGAAAAAATCAGATGAAAATGGTATCATGGGGAGATGTCACTGAAACAAATCCCCACCGAGAACCTTGCCGACTGCGTCATTTCCACCAGCCTGAAAAATGAGCCCCAACCCAAGACCGGCACGGCTCGTTCGACAAAGAATTTCAACCCGGGGAATACGATCAAAAAAACGACGGGCAAGGAGGGCAAGAGCCTGAAAGAGCTCTGCCTCAAGCTCGCTCGCTATATCAATCGCGGCAGTAGTGCCAGCACTGATGAGATCGACACGGTCATCACGGGCATGCACCGCGGCATCCTTAAACTCCAGAAAGAAAAGAATGAGAAGCTGAGAGAACGAGCGCGAAAACGAAACAAAAAATAAAGGAAAGCAGTGTACAGAAAGAGCCTTAGCTGGTAGCGTGGGGCTGTTTTTAGTTACGGCCAAGCCGCCCAGTTCTATGACACTCACGACACTCGCACTCAACACAGCCAGCCTGACCGAGTCGGTCGCCCTCCTTAAAGATGGTTTCTGCGTTGCTGAAAAAAGTTGGCGCGGAAACTCGGATGAGTCAGAGCTGTTACTGCCGGCAATCACCTCGGTCCTACAGGAGGCTGAGAGTTCTTTCAGCGGGCTTGACCGGATTCTCGTGGTAGAGGGGCCCGGGCCCTTTTCTGCGGTGCGAATAGGAGTAACGGTTGCAATGACACTCTCCTTTTCGCTGAATATCCCCATCGTATCTATTGAGACTCCCGCTCTATGGGCGGCACGCCTTCCCCAGAGTCCTGAAAAACAGCTTTTCCTGATGCATGCCGGCCGGCGCTATGTTGCACACGCCATCGCCGAGGGAGCGAGCGAGGAGAGTCTCATCCTTCCGGTAGCGGAGCTTATAGAAAAGCTGACTGCCGAGTATGGCAAGGGCCAAAGAATTGAGCTGTATGGCGACCTACTCCCCGAGGTCGAGGCTCACTTGATTGAGCTCCTTCCCAACTCCTGGCGCTGGCGCACTCAAAAAGAACTTCTTTCGTTTGGAACGACCCTTTCCGGCCTCCCCGAACGTTTGATTAAAGCACACGAGGGGCCTATAGTAGAGCCGCGTTACCTCCGTCCACCGAACATAACGCCCGCAAAAAATGTATGAACACTTTTTCAGCATCGTGAGACTGAGTGTAGGAGTAATGCTCCTTCTCTTGGGGATTATCGGCCTGCTCCTTCCCTTTTTGCAGAGCTCGATCTTAATCGTCATAGCTATTCCGCTCATCAGCCCTACGCATGGAAAAAGGATGGCGGACTGGCTTCGTAAAAAACTTCACCTCTCCTAATTCCGCTCATGCTCTCGATCGTCCCGACACCTATTGGAAATTTGGAGGACATAACTCTCCGCGCCCTGCGGACACTTAAAGAGGCTGATTATGTCATCGCCGAAGACACACGACACTCGGGTATTTTGCTGAAACACTTTGAGATCAAGACACCTCAGCTCTCCTTCCACAGTCACAGCGGGCCGGGCCAGGTTGAACGAATCCTCGGCCTTTTACGCGATGGCAAAAACTGCGCGATGATCTCCGATGCAGGTATGCCGGGAATCTCAGACCCCGGCTACCGCCTCATCCGCGCGGTGATAGAGGAGGAGCTTCCCCTCACCGTTCTTCCCGGTCCAACAGCGGCGACCACTGCCGTGGTCGCCTCGGGTCTGGCCTCACACAGCTTCCTCTACATTGGCTTCCTCCCCCTAAAAAAAGGGCGCCAGACCGCACTCACCTCGCTTGCGGAACTTCCCTATACCCTGATCTTTTACGAGGCACCTCATCGCATCGTCCGAACGCTCGAAGACCTGGCCAAGTTCTTTGGTGAAGAGCGTAAGGTAGCAGTGTGCCGAGAGCTCTCGAAGGCCTTTGAAGAAGTTCGTCGCTCTACGCTCGCTGAGGCGTTAGCCCACTTTAAGGAGACCAAACCGCGAGGCGAGTTTACTCTTGTCCTTGAGGGGGCGAACTCCTAACCTCATCGTGATATACTGGCGCTATGCAGCTGAAAAATCGCCCCGGAACGAGTCTTTTGGAACTCATACTAGTCATGACGGTCATCGTTATTCTCACCGGAGCTGCTCTTTTCGGCACGCGCGGAGTCCTACAGACACTGGCTCTCAACAATACAAACGGCCAGCTCGTCTTCATGATACAGCAGGCGCGTAGCTTGGCTCAGTCCGGCATTGGGAGTCCCGAGGTGGGAGCCTATGGAGTGAGTCTTCAGAGTGGCGCGGGGAGTACCGTGCTCTTTTTTGAAGATAAGGAGCCCTTCGACAAGCGTCCGGCCAGTCCACCGGATACAATGCGCGAACTCCTCCACCTGAGCGATCAGGGATTCAGTCTCAGCGTAAAAGATGAGACCGGGCGGCCCTGCACCAACTACGCCACGGTTCTCTTTAAGAATACAACCGATAAGGTCGAGCTCTACTGCGACAGTCTTGACGATTCGGTCAATCAGCTCCTCTTTTCACTGAACAGCACCGCCCGACCGACCACGGTTCGCACCTTCTCTATTCATCGTGCTGCGGGAGTGGTTCAGCAGTAAGAGGGCGGGCCAGAGCCCATGAGAGACGGAGATCTGCCTCGGCCTAGTAGTTGTGAAGGCGGGTCAGTCGGAGCTTTTCTAATTCGGCTTCACCACAAAACTGACCAGCTTGTTCGGCACGTAGATATCTTTCAGGCGCGTGCCCTCAGAGAGGTACTTCTGAACCCCGGGCAGGGCGGCGGCCTTCTCGATCGCCTCTTCCTTGCTGATACCATGCGGAGCCATAACGCGTGCACGCACCTTTCCGTTCACCTGAACGACCAGCTCGAACTCATCGACGACGAGGAGCTTCTCGTCAAAGGTTGGCCAGCTTGAGTTGAAGACACTCTCCTTCTGCCCCAGAGCCTCCCAGCACTCCTCGGCAAAGTGAGGAGCCATTGGTGCGATAAGCTGAATCATGAGCTTTTTTGAGGCAGCCGAGATTCCCTCACGCTGGGCAAGGGTTGTCAGCTCCATCAAGGTCGAGAGGGCCGTGTTGAAGTGGAAGCTCGAGATATCCTCCCCTACTTTTTTGATCGCCGCGTGGAGAGAGCGCGCAACGGCAGGCGTATCATTCTCCGCGGAGGCCTCATTCATGAGGCGCCAGAGCTTGTCTACGAAGCGGGATATTCCGGTGATTCCGCGATCGTTCCAGTCGCCGCCGTCGGTGAAGGGGCCCATGAACATGAGATACATGCGGAAGACGTCGCTGCCGTACTTCTCCACAAACTCATCGGGCGAGACTACATTCCCCTTCGACTTACTCATCTTGGCTCCGTCCTTGGTGATAAGCCCCTGGTGGACGAGGCGCTTGAAGGGCTCGGCCTTGGGATCCTCCATAAGCACTTTGTGGATAAAGCGGGCGTAGAGGAGGTGCATGCAGGCGTGCTCGGGGCCGCCGATGTACATGTTGACCGGGAGCCAGTTATTGACCATTTTCGGATCAAAGGCGGCCTCTTCATTATGAGGAGTCAGGTAGCGGAGGTAGTACCAGCTCGAGCAGACGAAGGTGTCCATGGTGTCCGGCTCACGCTCGGCGGGGCCGCCACAAGTTGGGCAGCTCGTGTTCATAAAGTCCGGCGAGCTGGCGAGCGGTGCCTTCCCCTTGGGCTTGTAGTCGACACCTTCCAGGGGAAGAACGACGGGAAGCGCCTCCGGTGGGACGGGAACCTCACCACACTTTTTGCAGTTTACGATTGGGATTGGCGCGCCCCAGAAGCGCTGGCGAGAGATCAGCCAGTCGCGGAGCTTGTAGTTTGTGGTGCGCTTTCCCATGCCCTTTTTCTCGAGGAAGTCCAAGATATCTTCGCGAACCTCTCCCCACTTCCTACCGTTAAACTGCTCGGGCTGAGTAAGGATCGCCTCGGGATCGTGATGGTAGGCGTACTCGAGATTGCGCACCTTCTCGGCCTCCTTCTCATCTTGCGGGAACATGACGGGGCGGAGCGGGATGCCGTACTTTTTTGCAAAGGCGAAGTCGCGCTCGTCATGAGCACTACAGTTCACAACTCCACTTCCGTAATCGGCGATCACAAACGAGGCGACCCAGATAGGCAGGTCGCCCGTTCCAAAAGGATTTTCGATATAACGACCGGTGAAGATTCCCTCGACCTCCTTTTCCACATTGAACTTGTTCGCGACCTTCTTCTTCTTGATCTTATCGGCAAACTTCAGCACGTCTTTTTCCTGCTCGGTGCCGGCAATCAGCTCGGCAAGACGAGGGTGATCGGGCGCGATGACGGCAAAGGTCTGGGCCATGAAGGTCTGAGGAACCGAGTCGTACGACTGGAACTCCATAGCGAGATCCTTCACCTTCTGCGTGTAGGTAATTCCCTGGCTCTTTCCGATCCAGTTCTGCTGCATCAGCATCGTCTTGTTCGGCCAGTCGAGGCCGTCGTAGTCCAAGAGGTGCTCGGCGTAGTCGGTAATCTTAAAAAACCACTGCGCAAGGTCCTTCTGCACGACCTCGGTATCGCAACGATCACAGAGCCCCTCTTTTACCTGCTCATTGGCGAGCACGGTCTGACAGCTGGGACACCAGTTAACCGGAGCGGTCTTCTTGTAGCAGAGGCCGCGTCTGTAGAGCTCGAGGAAGATCCACTGAGTCCAGCGGTAATACTCGGGGTCGCTCGTCACAACCATACGATCCCAGTCGTACATCGCACCGACCGCCTTGAGCTGGCGGATCATCTCTTTAATATTGCGGGCCGTCGACTCTTGCGGAGCGACGCCGGTCTTGATTGCAAAGTTCTCCGCGGGAAGGCCGAAGCTGTCGTACCCCATCGGCTCAAAAACCTCGTATCCCTGCATCTTCATAAAACGGCCGAAGCTGTCGGAGGGGGCGAAGTTATACCAGTGGCCGACGTGGAGTCGATCACCTGAAGGATAAGGGAACATCACCAAATTGTAGTAGTGCGGCTTTTTTGAAGAGAGGTTGGTCTGGTAGAGTTTCTGCTCGGTCCATCGCTCCTGCCACTTTTTCTCGGTTGTACTGGGTTGATATCTCATAGCATCCACCAGTGTACACCAAAGTTGCCTTCTGTAAACCGGCTGCGCTATACTCAGCTCAACATGTTCCAATCCCCCGGTTCAACTCTTTTAGAGATCGGCCCCCTCACACTACGCTGGTATGCGATTATGATCGTTACGGGGATGATTCTCGCTTATTTGTATGTGACAAGAGCGGCGAAAAAACAGGGACTTTCCGTAAAAATAATTGAGGATATGGCCGTCTGGCTGATCGTGGCCGGAGTACTCGGCGCACGCCTCTACTACGTCATTTTCAACCCCACCTACTATCTGGCACATCCGCTCGATGCTTTTAAGATCTGGGAGGGCGGACTGGCCATCCATGGTGGAATTCTTGCCGGAGCAGCTGCATTCTTTATCTTCCTTCGCAAAAAGAAGGTCTCCTGGCGTGCCTACGCCGACATCATTGCACCGGGACTCATCCTCGCTCAGGGACTGGGACGCTGGGGCAACTTCTTCAACAGTGAGGCCTTCGGTGGCCCAACCAATCTTCCCTGGAAACTCTTTATCCCCCTCGACTCTCGCCCGCCTGAGTTGAGGGAGTTCGAGTACTTCCACCCCACCTTTCTGTATGAGTCGCTCTGGAACATTCTCGGGTTCGTACTTCTCGCCCTCCTTCTCCGAACTTCTTGGGCAAAAAACCGCCGCGGCGCCGTTCTCTTCAGCTACATAATTCACTACTCGGTTGGCCGCTTTTTCATTGAGGGATTGAGAACAGACAGCCTCTACCTTGGCCCCTTGCGCGCGGCTCAAGTAGCAAGCATCGCTCTTGTTATCGGAGGCATCGTCGGTTTGATTTTTGGGACGAGAAGGGATAAAGTGTAAGACACAAACAATCCGTATTTTTTAACCATCACCGCCGTATGCAGACCGCATTTTCTTTCAAGAACGTGTCCGCTTTAGAGCAGGCCCAGTTTGAGGAGTACGTTGCCGGGAAACTGGCGCAAATCGAAAAGCTGCTCACCCATTTTTCACCCGATGCGGTACGCCTGGAGCTGCGTCTTGAGAAGTTCGACAAGCACTCGGCCTTCCTGGTGGAGTATATTCTCCGCGCCAACTCCGACACGCTCAAAGCCTCAGAGACGAGCCACGCAATCACAAAGGCAGTGGATCTGGCAAAAGACCGGCTTGAACTTCAGATCAAAAAAATGACTGAGCAGTCTCGCCGCAATCACCGTGGGATTAAAGCACACACGCTCATTACGGCCGAAGAAGAAGTGATGGAACTATAAAGAGGAGAAAGGTCACCACAACTAAGAGCATCCGTCCGACCGTCGCGCGAGCGTTGGTTAGCGGGTGCTCTTTGATTGTGAGAAGATTGTAGACCGCCCAGCCAAAACTCATAAAGAGGAGGAGGCCTCCTACCAGGAGACCCTTCTCACCGGCCCAAAAACTACTCTGATACGGCACGAAGAGGACCACAAGGAGCAGGACAGAAAAGTGAGCTATCTGGTCCACTAAAAAACCGAGCGAGAAACCCGAGTGATCCCGCTGGAAGACGACCTTCGACTCGTCGATAACCGCGTGCAAGAGGGCGATGATGATAATACCGGCCCAGAGGAGAGCTGTTGTGGGAAAGGTTAAGAGGAGCATCACCAGAGCGTGGATCGAGGCGTGGATTCCTATACCAAACCAGCGCTTCTGCTTGAGCACCACAAGCCAGGTGGGCTGAAGGAGGAAGTCGGCGACAAGATGGGCAACAAACAGTGGATGCATTATCCGTTTTCCTTTAGGCGGCGAATAAACTCCTCAGATATCTTAGCGGCGCCACCGGGCGTCGTTTCCATGAGGGTTGTGAAGGTCTGCTTCTTGAGCTCAAAAACCTCACAGTCTTCGATGACGGTGGCCATGGCGTTGCGTGGCTCGTTCAGAACAAAAGCCATCTCGCCAAAAAACTCATTGTCGGCGAGGACCGCGACTTCTTTCTCGTGCTGGAAGTCATCTTTCCTACTGATCTTCACCATCCCGTGCTTGATGATGTACATGTAGGAGTTTTCGTCTACAGCGTCGCCCTCATTGAAAAAAACGTGACCTACGGGATAGTAGTTCAAGACGATCGCGTTGATAATCGACTGGTGCTGATCCGCAGTCAGATCGGCAAAAAGTGGAATCTTCTGAATGATGGGGAGCATGCTGATGTTTTCCATAGCACGAGTTTTTTAGGGTGAGAGTGCGGCCAGCAATCTCATACCATTATACCATCTTTTGCCGCTTAAGTAAAAAGGGGAGGGGGGG
>Ga0210044_10003412_pt1 | contig 22703 bp, 23 predicted proteins | sample CryGey13umfilter_2_FD_183959 | JGI IMG/M metagenome (GOLD analysis project Ga0210044, IMG submission 183959) | Groundwater microbial communities from aquifer in Utah, USA - Crystal Geyser 4/9/14 3 um filter (SPAdes) (version 2) | ecosystem: Environmental > Aquatic > Deep subsurface >... | reverse complement strand
CATTTTCCAGGCGTAGCCCTGGTGGAGATGGGAATTTTCCTCGGGATCCTGGTGTCGGGCCTGGCCTACGCCTGGAAAATGGGTGCGCTGCAATGGGAATAGTACTCGACAATCTTTCAAAAATAGAAACCCTGCCCGGCGGGGAGATAGCCCTTGCCACCTCCGACTCCCTTATAAACTGGGCCAGGACCTCCTCGCTCTGGCCGCTGACCTTCGGCCTGGCCTGCTGCGCCATAGAGATGATGGCCGCTTACGCCGCCCGCTTCGACTTTGAAAGGATGGGCGTTTTCCCCCGGCCTACTCCCAGGCAGGCGGACGTTATGTTCGTGGCCGGAACCGTGGCCAAAAAGATGGCGGAACCTATTATAAGGATATACAAGCAGATGCCGGAGCCCAAATTCGTAATAGCGATGGGCGGCTGCGCCAACTGCGGCGGACCTTTTTACGATTCTTATTCCGTGGTAAAGGGCGTGGACAAAATAATCCCCGTGGACGTCTACCTGCCCGGCTGCCCCCCGCGCCCCGAAGCCCTCATGTACGCCGTGATCAAGCTCCAGGAGAAGATCAGGAAGATGAAGGTGAAGAACGGCTCGGGGGCCACCCCGCTCCAGGCCACCGGCTCGAGGAAACTGTCCTGATGACTACGGAAGAAATACTTGCCAACCTGCAGACCTCCTTCCCCGGACTGGCGAAGGCCGAGCTCCCTATAAAGAATTACCCCACCTGGACCGTCCCCGCGCAATCGCTGCGCGTTGTCTGCGAGCGGCTCCGCTCTAAATTCTCATTCGACTACCTCGACGTGGTAACCGCCACCGACTGGTCCGGCCCCGCCAGCCCCAAGGGCTACCCGCGGTCCCCGGCCGTCACCCCGGGCGCGACTCCCGCCGCGGGCGCGCTCGCCAGGGACGTCTTCGAAGTGGTCTATATCGTCTCCTCTCTTTCCGCAGGGCTGCGGATCTGTCTCCGCTGCGAGATCCCCAGGACCGAGGGGGCTTCGGTTCCCAGCCTTTACGGCATCTTTATGGCGGCCGACTGGCAGGAAAGAGAAGTTTACGACATGTTCGGCATTAAATTTGAAGGCCACCCCAACCTTATAAGGATACTGACCCCGGAAACGCAGCAGGGCTATCCTTTAAGAAAAGACTACGAGCATATCCCGGACAAATTCGACTAATATGACCAAGGAAACCTCAACGGCCATAAAAGCCGACCAGATGTTCATAAATTTCGGGCCCCAGCACCCGAGCACGCACGGCGTGCTCAGGATAGCCCTTACCGTGGAAGGCGAAGTCGTCATAAAAGCCAGACCCGACGTAGGCTACCTGCACCGCGGGATGGAAAAACTTTTTGAAGCCAGGAACTATTCCCAGGCCCTCGTACTCACCGACAGGCTGGATTACACCTCGGCCATGCACAATAACCTGGCCTACTGCCTGGCGGTGGAGAAACTTGCCGGCATAGAAGCCCCGCTCCGGGCCCAGTATATCCGCGTCCTGGTCTCCGAACTTAACCGGATAGCCAGCCACCTGGTGTTCTTCGGGACCTTCGGAGTGGATATGGGCGCTTTCACCCCTTTCCTTTACGCTTTCCGCGAGCGTGAAATGGCGCTGGACCTTTTTGAAATGCTGTGCGGCGGGCGCCTGCTTTACTCTTATATGCGCGTAGGCGGCGTAAGCGCCGACCTGCCCCCGGGCTGGATAGAGAAATGCCGGGAGTTCATAACTTTTTTCAAGCCCAGGCTTAAAGATTACGACACTCTTCTCACCTCGAACCCCATTTTCAGGAGCAGGACCGAAGGAGTAGGCGTCATCGGCGCCGAACGGGCCGTCTCCTGGGGCCTTTCCGGCCCCTCTCTCCGCGGCAGCGGGGTCAACTTCGACGTCCGCAAGAACGATCCGTACTGCGTCTACGACAAAATGAATTTCACCGTTCCGCTGGGCAAGACCGGCTGCTGTTTTGACCGCTATTACTGCAGGATGCTGGAGATGGGCCAGTCCGCGGAAATGGTCCTCCAGTGCCTTGACGCGCTTTCCGGCGCGGAGCTCAACCCCGGGGAAGTAATGGCCAAGGGCGTTCCCAAGATGTTCAAACCCGCCGCCGGCCAGGCTTACGCCCACGTGGAAGCTTCCCGCGGCGACCTCGGTTTCTTCGCGGTTTCCGACGGCGGCCTGAACCCCTACCGGATGCATGTCCGCGGTCCTTCTTTCATTAACGTGGCCATACTCCAGGAGATCCTCGCAGGCTGCAAAATTGCTGACGTAGTAGCCGTCCTGGGTTCCCTGGACATAGTCCTCGGCGAAGTCGACAGGTAAGCCAAGCAATACCATGACTGAAGAAACAATACAGCCAAAGCTTTCCGAACCGGTTTTCAACCACTCCAACGGCAGGCTGCTCATGCCGGAAACCCGCTACTGGCCCACTCAGATGTGGAAAAGCCCGTGGAGCCTGCCCACCTACAGGCGCGGCGCGGCGGTACTTGCCGGGCTCATAACCGGCATCGCGGGAGCGGCCTGGTTCCTGGGCGAAGCCGGCCCCAGGGTAGCCCCCCTCTATTCCGCGGCCGAACAGTTCGCCCTCTCCAAAGGCGTCCCGGCTTTTATCATCTCGGTCCTGTGGACTTTCATAAAGGGCGCAATTCTGCTCGCCGCCCCGCTGGTCAATGCGCTGTTCGCGGTCTGGTGGGAGCGCAAGATCTCCGCGCATATCCAGTCCCGGATGGGCCCGATGTACGTGGGCTGGTGGCACGGCGCGCTGCAGACCGTAGCCGACGGCCTCAAGCTTTTACTTAAAGAAGACATCATCCCCGAAACCGCCGATAAATTCGTGCACATGATGGCCCCCGTGGTAGTCGTAATTCCCGCGATCCTGGCTTTCGCCCCTGTGCCTTTCGGCAATGAACTCGTTTACGCCGACATAGATATAGGAACCCTGTACGTGTTCGCCGTGGGCGGCGTTTCCGTAGTGGGGATCATAATGGCCGGCTGGTCCAGCGGCAACAAATTCTCCCTGCTGGGCGGGTTGCGCTCCGCGGCCCAGCTGGTTTCATACGAGCTGCCCCGGACTTTCGCTGTGGTGCCCGTTATTATGCTGGCCGGCACGCTCAATATTTCCGCTATTGCGGGGCTGCAGGCGGGTTACTGGGGCGGCATAATCCCGCGCTGGCTCATCTTTTACCCCGTAGTCGGGCAGATCGCTTTCATAGTTTTCCTTATAGCTTCCGTCGCCGAAACCAACCGCATCCCTTTCGACATACCGGAAGCGGAATCCGAACTGGTTGCAGGCTTCAACACCGAATATTCCGGCATGAAATTCGCGCTTTTCTTCCTCAGCGAATTCGCGTACGTGCTGCTCTCCTGCCTGCTGATGGCCTCCTTCTTCTTCGGCGGCGGCGCTGCTCCGCTGCCTTTCCTGGATTTCCTGCCCAGCTGGGCCTGGTTCCTGGGGAAAGTCCTGATCCTGATGTTCTGCTTCCTCTGGTTCAGGTGGACCTTCCCGCGTTTCCGGGTGGACCGCCTTATGGATTTCAATTGGAAGTTTCTGCTGCCCGTCAGCCTGCTTAACATAGCGGCCGCCGGTCTCCTGATCTGGTTTCTATCATGACGAAATACCTTTCTTTCGTATTCGACGCTTTCTGGAACACCCTTAAAGGGCTCTGGGTCACCCTCAAAGTCCTGTTCCTGCCCTCCATTACGGTGCAGTACCCCACCGAGAAGATAGTCCCTTATGCCCGGTTCAGGGGCATGCTGGCCTACGACGCGCAGACCTGCATAGCCTGCGGGATGTGCGTGAGGGCCTGCCCCTCCAAGTGCATCGCCCTCGCCAAGGCGGCTCCGGTTCCGGCCCCGGCCCCCGTGGAAGGCCGGCCCGCGGCCCCGGCTGTCAGGGTAGGTCCAAAGATAGACTGGTACACCATAGATTACGGAAGATGCAATTTCTGCGGGCTCTGCGAAGAGTCCTGCCCCACCAAACCCCGGAAGGCGCTCTGGCATTCCCTGGACTATGAGGCTGTATTCAGCACCAGGGAAGAAATGGTCCGCAAATGGAAACCCGGGGACGGTCTTTGGGGGACCTCGCGCAATACCGCTGACGGCCAGTACGGCCCGGTAGCGGACCAGCTGCATATCCAGAGCGTACCGGCAAGAAAATGACAGAACAAATAATATTTTACATGCTGACGGCGGTTGTACTCTTTTCGGCCCTGGGGGTAGTCCTGCTGCCCGGAGTCATGCACAGCGCCCTCTGCCTCGGCCTCTGCCTGGCCGGAGTCGCCGGGCTGTTCGCCGCGCTGGGCGCGGATTTCATCTTCGCCGCCCAGATACTTGTCTATGTCGGCGGCATCGCCGTCCTGATACTTTTCGTGGTGCTCCTGGCCGGGACAAAAGCAGACCTTACAACCCGCCAGATCAACGACGCCTGGCTCCCCGCGCTGCTCATCTGCGCCGCGTTCTCCTGGTCCTTCGACAAAATAACCAGGTACTTCTCCGGCATAATAGCCACCACCGCCCCTCATCCCACTATCCGGGCCATGGCCGGGGCGCTGCTGGGAGATTACGCCGTACCTTTTGAACTTGTTTCCGTAGTGCTCCTGGCCTCAATGACCGGGGCCGTACTGTTCGGTAGGAGGAAGGCCGAATGATGCTCTCCCATTACCTCGCTGTTTCAGGGATCCTTTTCACTATCGGGCTTTTCGGCGTGCTGACCCGGCGCAATATAATCGGGATACTCATGTCGATAGAGCTGATGCTGAACGCCGCGAATATAAATTTCGCCGCCTTCAACCGCTTTCTTTACCCCGGCCAGCACCTTGGCCAGGTTACGGTTATCTTCATTATCACGCTGGCCGCCGCGGAAGTGGTTGTGGGCCTGGCGCTGGTAATGGCTATTTACAAGAACCTCAAGACCGTTTACGTTGAAAAGTACAATATCCTTAAAGGATGATCGCAACTCGGAATAAAGCAGAACCGGAGAATTTTAAATGCTGGAATACGTTTTCATACTGCCGCTGCTGAGTTTCGCCGTCGCCGGAGTGATCTTCGCCGTCGGCAAATGGCTGCCTATAAAAGGCGCTTCCGCCGGCATAGCCGTGGCGGCCTGGGGCTTTATCCAGGCGGCCATGCTGTTTGTAAAAGCCGTCAGGGGCAGCATCGCCCTTCCTTACGAGGCGTCCATCCCCTGGTTCAGCGTAGGGGCGCACCAGCTTTCCCTGGGCGTATACGTTGACGGCCTGACCCTGGCCATGCTCCTGGTGGTCACCACCGTCAGCCTCCTCGTCCAGATCTACTCCACCGGCTATATGCACGGCGACCCCCGCTTCAAGCGGTACTACGCCTACCTTTCCATTTTCACCGGCTCCATGCTCTGCGTCACCCTCACCAGCAGCATGCTGGTGTTCTTTATGGGCTGGGAACTGGTAGGCGTCTGCTCCTACCTCCTCATCGGCTTCTGGTTCGAAAAACAGTCGGCGGCCTATGCCGGCAAAAAAGCGTTCATAACCACCAAGCTCGGAGACCTGGGTTTCCTGTTGGGGTTGCTCACCCTGTTCTACGCAGCCGGAACCTTCGAGATATCCGCAATAATGGAAAAAGCCCAGAACGGGCTCATCCCCGTTGCCCTGGCCGGCCTCGCCGGTATCCTTATGTTTTTGGGCGCCGCCGGCAAATCGGCCCAGTTCCCTCTTTTTATCTGGCTCCCCGACGCGATGGAAGGTCCTTCTCCTGTCTCGGCCCTTATCCACGCCGCCACTATGGTCGCGGCCGGTGTTTACATGGTAGCCAGGCTCTACTCGGTTTACACGCTCTCCCCTATAGCGATGGACGTAGTGGCCTGGACCGGAGCTATCACCGCTTTCATGGCCGCCTCGCTGGCGCTTACCTGCTTTGACCTTAAGCGCGTACTGGCTTTCTCCACCGTCTCGCAGTTGGGCTATATGATGCTCGCTCTGGGCGCCGGCGGGTTTACCGCCGGGATGTTCCACCTCACCACCCACGCCTATTTCAAAGCCCTGCTCTTCCTCGCGGCCGGCTCGGTGATCCACGCTGTACACACCAACGATATGCGCGAAATGGGCGCGCTGCGCCATAAAATGCCCATAACCTACGTGACCTTCCTGCTCGGGACCCTGGCCCTCTGCGGTATCCCTCCTTTCGCCGGCTTCTTCTCAAAGGACGAAGTGCTTGTAGCCGCGCTGTCGCGCAGCCCTTTTTTATTCGCCCTGGGCGCAATGGCCGCCGCGATGACGGCTTTCTATATGGCCCGCGCCCTCGTAATGACTTTTCACGGGAAGCCGAAAGACGCGCATAAACACGACCACGCGCACGAAAACCCGCTGGTGATGACCATCCCGCTGATGTTCCTGGGTATCGTTTCCGTGATCTCCGGCTGGGCCCTGACCCGGCACGAAATATTCGAGCACCTGGTTAACTTTGAAGGCGCTCTCCCTTTTGAGCTGCACCATGTCTCCCACAGCACGGTGGCGCTGGTTTCCTCGCTGGTGGCCGTGTTCTCAATGGTCTTCGGACTCTGGCTTTATAAATCCCGGCCCGATATCCCCGCCCTGCTCAGGGAAAAGTTCTCCCCGATAGTAAACATGCTGGAGAAGCGCTACTGGCTGGACGCTTTCTTCCTGAAAATAGTAGCCTGGGCGGACTCACTCAGCGTTGTCCTGTTCAGCGTCGATTTCAACTTCCTGGACCAGATAGCCATAGACGGCTGGGGCTGGCTGACCATAAAGCTCGGCAAGATCCAGGGGTGGATAGACACCTATATCGTGGACGCGGCCGTGGACGCCTTCGGCACGATAACCCTTTACTCGGGCAGGGCTGCCCGGCTGGCGCAGACCGGCATCATACAGAACTATCTTCTTTTCGTAGCTGTCGCCGTTTCAATTTTTGCGGCGATAGCGTTTGCAGGCTAGGCCGCAGCCGGCCATTGACCATATTAAGGCAGCAATAAGCTAGGAGAACTTAAACATGTCACTATTGTCCCTAATCGTTTTCGTACCGCTGGCAGGAGCATTGGCGATACTCGCCATCCCGAAAACAAAAATAAAAGCCATACAGGGATTCGGCATCGCCGTAAGCTCCGTCTGCCTGGCCCTGACCGGCTACCTTTACGCCGCCTTCGACAAAACCACCGCCGGAATGCAGTTCATTGAACAGCTCTCCTGGATCCCGGCTTTCAATATCAATTATTTCGTAGGCGTGGACGGCCTTTCCGTGGCCCTCGTTATCCTTACCGCCCTGCTCACCCTGGTTTCCCTGATCTACTCCCTCAATATAACCCTCAGGGTAAAAGAGTTCTTCTTCTGGTTCCTCCTGCTCGAGGCCGGCATGCTGGGCGTTTTCGTTGCGCTCGACTTCTTCCTTTTCTACGTGTTCTGGGAGCTCACCCTGGTCCCTATGTACTTCCTTATCGGAGTCTGGGGCGGTCCTAAAAAAGAATACGCCGCCATAAAATTCTTCGTCTATACTTTATTCGGCAGCCTGTTCATGCTCCTGGGCATACTCGCGCTTTATTTCAACTCGGCCCCTCATACGTTCAACATGATCGAGCTGGCCCGGCAGGGAAGCCTGCTCCCGCTGAACATGCAGATCTGGATCTTCCTGGCCCTCTACCTCGGTTTCGCCATAAAGATCCCGGCCTTCCCCTTCCATACCTGGCTGCCGCTCGCCCACGTTGAAGCGCCCACCGGCGTCAGCGTGATCCTGGCCGGTATCATGCTCAAGATGGGAACCTACGGCATAATGCGCGTATCTTTCCCCACGCTGCCTGCCGCGACCAAATGGTTCCTGCCTTTCCTTATAATAATAGCCGTGATAAATATAGTCTACGGCGCTTTCTGCGCCATGGCCCAGAAAGACCTCAAGAAAATGGTGGCCTACTCCTCTGTTAACCACATGGGCTATTGCATGCTCGGTATGACGGCCATGACCACTATCGGCTTCAACGGCGCGGTGCTTCAGATGATCACCCACGGCCTTATAACGGGCTCATTGTTCCTCCTGGTTGGCGTTATCTATGACCGGGCCCATACCCGCGACATGGACGCCTTCGGCGGCCTGGCAGCGCGGTTCCCCATTTTCGCCGGCCTGATGATAATACAGGTTATGGCCTCCCTCGGACTGCCCGGGCTGGCCGGCTTCGTTGGAGAATTCCTCTGTTTCCTCGGCGCTTTCGAATCATGGCCGTATTATGTGGCTGTTTCCACCATCGGTATCCTCGTAACCGCCGCCTTCTTCCTGCGCATGATAGAGAAAGTCTTCCTCGGGCCTTTCAACGAGAAATGGGCCGGCTTAAAGGACATGAACGCGCGCGAGCTGATAGCCATAGTCCCGCTGGCCGTCCTTACGCTGGCGATCGGAATCTGGCCCAGGGTCTGCCTTGACTGGATCAACCCCACTATTACCTACCTGGCCGGCTTAATGAAATAGCAAACAATGACAAACATCCTCCTACTGAACCCTGAAATAATACTGGCCTGCGCGGGGCTGCTCATCCTGCTCAGCGGGGCCTTTATTTGCGAGAGCCGCGCAAAGCTGCTCTACCATCTCGGGATCATCAGCACTATAGCCGTGCTCGGGATGATAATAACCCAGGCCTTAATGGCCGGTTATGGCACGGGCACTATGTGGGTGATAGACCCCGCCGCCCAGTTTTTCAAATTCATCGTGCTTGTCGCCACGGTTTTCACGCTGATGCTGTCGGTGAATTATACCGGTATCCGCGCCAGGCATATAGGCACCTATACGGCCCTCCTGCTCTGGGCGAGCTGCGGAATGATGCTCCTGTCCGGAGCGATGGACTTTATCTACCTGCTTATATCCCTGGAACTTATAAGCATCTCCTGCTTTATCCTGACCGGTTTCGAGCAGAAGAACCCCAGGTCCGCTGAAGGCGCCATAAAGTATTTCCTTATGGGCGGCCTTTCCACCGCGGTAACCATATACGGCATTTCGCTGTTCTACGGCGCTACCGGGACCACCAACCTGTTCAACTACGCCACCGCCGTAGAGCTCCATATAGGCGACCCCGCTTATATCATGGGCATGCTGTTTATCCTCGTCGGCTTCGGCTTCAAAGTCTCAATGGTCCCCTTCCATTTCTGGGCCCCTGACGCTTACGAAGGCGCGCCCACTCCCGTAACCGCTTATCTGTCGGTAGCCTCCAAGCTGGCCGCTCTCGGCGCGATGATGCGGATATTCGCCTCGGTAATTCCCCACCAGGAAATAAATATTACAATGCTGATAGCGATCCTGGCCGCTCTTACAATGACCCTGGGGAACCTCACCGCCCTGTTCCAGACTAATGTCAAAAGACTTCTCGCTTATTCGTCCATCGCGCAGGCCGGTTATATCCTTATCGGTCTCGTGGTCGCCGGCCCTATCGGCCGTGAAAGCGTCATGTTCTACTCGCTGGCCTACCTGGTAACCAATATTGGCGCCTTCGCCGTGGCGATGGTAGTGGCCGGGAAGACGGGCTCTTACGAGATCGACGCCTACAACGGCCTGTCAAAGCGCTCCCTGGGCCTCTCCATAGTAATGGTGATGTTCCTGCTCTCGCTCGCCGGCATCCCGCCCATGGCCGGTTTCGTGGGCAAGTTCTACGTCTTCGCCTCAGCGGTCAATACGCAGCAATTCCTGTGGCTGGCCATATTAGGCGTAGTTAACAGCGTGATCTCCGTTTACTACTACATGGGCATAGCCCGCCGGATGTTCTTCGTCGGCAGCGAGGACGAATCCCCGGTTGAAACGGATATCTACGCCGCCAGCGTAATAGCCGTCACCGCCGCCGCCACGCTCCTGCTCGGCATCCTTCCGGAAACCGTAATGCGGATTGTTAAAAGCTGCGTCGCCTTCCACCTCTGAGCCGGTTTCAGGCAATAAAAAACCGCGGGACAAACCCGCGGTTTTTTATTTGTTCCCGGCTGCCCCTAAGCGGCCAGCTCGAACATTTTTTCTATGGATCTTTTCGCGCGGACCGCTATCGCTTCGGGTACCGTAACCTCCTGCGGCGCCGGGTCCTTAAGCAGGGCGAGCACGCTGCCGAGGGTGATAGACTTCATATAAGGGCAGAGCCTGCACATCGCTATGAAATTCTTTTCAGGGAACCTGATCCTGGCCAGCTCTCCGAAGCCGCACTCGGTCACCAGCAGGTAGGCGGACGCATTGGTGTTCTCTACATAGCGCATCATGTCCCCGGTCCCGCCCATAAAATCCACCGCCGCTATCAGGTCGGACGGACATTCGGCGTGGGCCAGCGCCACCAGCCCGGGATATTTCTGCTTATAGACCTTTATCAGACCGGGGTCGAAGTGCTCGTGCACGATACAGGTCCCGTTCCACAGGATAATGTCCTCGCCAGGCGTCTTGCCCAGCGCTTTAGCCAGGTTGACCCCCATGAACCGGTCTGGAATAAAGATCACCCTGTCGTGCTTTTCATACATCTTCCGGAGGATCTTTTCCGCGTTGGCGCTCGTCACGATGCAATCGGACTCGGCCTTTACTTCGGCAGAAGTGTTGATATAGGTGATGACCGGGAGCCCGGGGTGATCGGCCTTAAGCTTGCGCACGTCGGCCCCCGTAACAGCTTCGCTCAGGGAACAGCCGGCGTTGATAGAGGGGACATAAACCTTCTTTGACGGGTTCAGGATCTTGGCCGTCTCGGCCATGAAGTGCACGCCGCAGAAAACGATGATATCCGCGGGCGCGTTCCTGCAGTCGTCAGCCAGTTTGTAGGAATCGCCCACAAGGTCGCCTATGCCCAGGATGATGTCCGGGGTCTGGTAGACATGCGCGCAGATAACCGCGTTCTTTTTCTTCTTCAGGCGGTTTATCTCAAGGGTCAGCCCGGCCACGCGTTCAAGGTCGCCCTCGGCGCAGCGCCGGTGCAGGCCCAGGGAAGTCAGTCTGCTAATTTCCTCTTTCAAAGCGGTTTCCATATCAGCCTTTTAAAATCCACTCTCCCATTATGTCCGGGTAATTGCTGAAGATCCCGTCCACGCCTATGCTGCTCATCTTCAGCGCGTCTTTCTTCTCGTTGACGGTGTAGACGCAGACCTTAAACCCCGCCTTTTTAATGCGGGACACGTTCAGTTTAAAAGCGATGCGCAAAGCCAGGTGAAAATTGACGGCGCCAATGGCCTTCGCCCTCTTGATAGCCGGCAGAAGCAGCATTGTGCTCAGCCCGTGGCCGAGAAAGCCCAGCTTGAGGCGGGGGGAAAGTTCCCGGAACCTCTTGAGCGTCCCATAATCAAAACTGGAAACCACCGACTTCTCAAAAAGCCCGGGCTGGCTCTCTAGAAAAGCCAGGACCTTGCGCTCTATGCCCGGGTAGATGTTCCCGTGGTTCTTTACTTCAAAATTTAGCCAGTCGCTCCCCGGGCCCACAATATCCAGGACCTCTTCCAGGCGGGGGACGCAAAGAGCCTCTTTCTCCGGCCTGAAATAGGCCGCGACATTGAACTTCTTCAGTTCGGAATAATCCAGGTCCGCTATAGCCGCCTCTTTGCCGGCGGTGCGGAGCAGGTCGAAATCATGGTGAGCCACCAGTATCCCGTCCTTGGTCTGGTGCACGTCGAATTCAAAATCTTTAGAGCCCATCTCTACCGCCAGCCGGAAAGCTTTCAGGGTGTTTTCCGGAGCGTAGCCGGAGGCTCCGCGGTGCGAGATTATCTTCATATAAACAGTTTCTTTATCTCGGAAAAATACTCGTCGGAATATTCGAACCCGGACATTTTGTCCCGCTCCGAGCCCGGGCCGTGGAAATCCGAGCCGGCGGTCACAAAAAGGCCGTGGCGCGCGGCCAGGCTGACCAGGTCCCGGGTAGCGGCGCCTGTATGGGCGGGGTAAAAAGCTTCTATCCCGTCCAAACCGGCCGCCTTCCAGGCGCCCAGGTCCATTATTTTAGATACTACGCCGGGATGCGCCAGCACGGCCTTCCCGCCTGCGTCCTTTACCGCCCTGATAGCTTCCTCGATAGCGGGCCCGTTGGGCGGGACATAAGCGGGGGCTCCCGGGGCGAGGTAGCGCTTGAAAGCCTGGCTCCTGCTGGGAACTACTTTACGGGCCCGCATAGCGTCGGCCACGTGCGGCCGGCCCACGGCACGGCCCTCCGGCACGGGCAGTTCCTCATAAGCTATATCTACGCCCAGGTCTTTAAGGAGCCCGAGTATGTTTTTTATCCGTATCACGCGCCTGCCGCGGAAATCGGCGAGAAGGGCGGAGAGTACAGGGTCGGCGATGTTTATGCCGTAGCCCAGGATATGCAGGTTCTCATACTGCCCCGTGCTAATCTCCACCCCGTAGCAGTATTTGATCCCGGCTTCTTTGAGCGCGGGCTCCATCTCGGCCCAGCCGCCGGTCATATCGTGGTCCGTAAGGGAGAAATAAGTTATGCCGGCGCGCGCGGCTTCGCGGGCCAGCGCGGCGGGAGCCAGGGTCCCGTCGGAGAAAGTGGAATGGTTATGGAGATTGATCAGAGCCATACAAATAATTACACGGATCAAAGCCCGTCACACCGGCCCGGAAATCTGTGCAATCGTTCCCTAATCCGTGCGATTTAAAAGCTGTTCCGGGTTTAGCCTACAACAACTTCTTTAACTTCCGCGACTTCTTCCTTTAGCATGCGCTCTACTACGTTCTTGAGCGTCATGGTGGAATGCGGGCAGCAGCCGCAGGCGCCCGTAAGCCTTACGGTAACTATCCCGGTCTTCTCGTCCACTCCGACAAGCTCTACGGAGCCGCCGTCAGCCGCCAGCATGGGTTTAATTCTCTCTATAACTGCGGTTATTTTGTCTTTCATATGGTGTACCTCTGGATAAATTATACCATTCCTCAAAGAACTTGCGGGCGCGCGCGCACTAGTGAACCCCGGGGCGCAAGTATTGTAGAATCTACTCATGCTGAAAGAAGAAAAGAATGTGCGCCAGATAGAAGGCGACCCGCGCCGCCGCTGGTTCGCGGACGAATATTTTGACCTCATAGTCTGGTTTGACAAGGACGATTCGATCTTGGGTTTCCAGCTTTGTTATGACCGCGAACGCAAACCCAGGGCGCTCACCTGGACCAGACAGTACGCCTATAAGCACACCGGCATAGACAACGGAGAGCATGTCTGGGGAACATCCCAATGCTCGCCGGTACTGGTGGAAGACGGTTTGTTCGACCCGGGGGCCATAGGCAAAAAGCTGGCCGCGGCCTCGGCGGAACTGCCGCCGGAAATAAGCGCTTTAGTGAGGGAAAAAGTAAGAGAGTTCAAGCTTTAATGCCGAAGAATTACAAACCCAAAATAGGCGCCGGCGACCTAGGCTTCACCGACCTGTTCGGCGGCGGGCGCGTACCCAAAACCCATTGCCGGGTAAAGCTCAACGCCCTGGTGGACGACCTGTCTGCCCTGCTCGGCCTGCTTAAAGCCGGGATAAAAGATACGAGGATAAAAAAAGAGATCTCGGCGGCCCAGACCGCGCTTATCCGCGCCTCCGGGCTGATAGCCTGCATGAAAGGGGATTTAAAAAACGAAACCGCGGCGCTTGAAAAACTGATAGAACTCCGCGCGGCCTTAATAAAACCCCCGAAGAAGTTCGTGCTGCCCGGCACAAATAAAACGGAAGCCCTCGCTCACCTGGCCCGTGCAAAAACCCGCGTCTGCGAGATCCTGTCCTGGGAAATAAAAGCCAAAGCGCCGGCCGTCTATCTCAACCGCCTCTCCGATTACCTTTTCCTTATTGCCCTCGCCTGCGCCGGCAAATAATCAAAAAAGCATAAAAAAAATCCCCGTCATAAGACGGGGATTTTTTATTTAACCCGCTAAGCCTTTTCAGGGGCGCGCGCCGCCTGCATAAGACGGAGAGGAAACCCCGGCTCCCTGCATTGCGTCTATTATCGCGTTCAGCGCGGGGCTGGGGCGCATCGCCTTGCCGGTTTTAACCTGGTCGGGGTGGTAGTAGCCGCCCATATCCACCGGTCTACCCTGGGCCGCAAGAAGCTCCTTGTTTATCTTTTCCTCGCTCTCTTCCATTTGTTTAGCTATGGCGGAGAACCTGGCCTGGAAACCCGCATCCTTAGACCGCGCCGCCAGGGCCCGCGCCCAGTAAAGGGCCAGGTAAAAATGACTGCCGCGGGCATCTAGCTGCCCCACCTTGCGGGCGGGTGATTTATTATTCTCCAGGAACTTCGCTATAGCCTGGTCGAGGGTCTCGGCCAGGATAAGGGCTTTATCGTTCCCGAAAGCTGTGCCCAGGTGCTCCAGCGAAGCCGCTAGCGCGGAGAATTCCCCGAGGGAATCCCAGCGCAGGTAGCCTTCGGCCTGGAACTGCTGCACATGCTTCGGGGCGCAACCCCCGGCTCCCGTCTCGAACAGGCCGCCGCCGGCCAGGAGCGGGACCACGGAGAGCATCTTTGCGCTGGTCCCGAGCTCGAGGATAGGGAAAAGATCGGTCAGATAATCGCGCAGGATGTTCCCGGTGACGGAGATAGTATCCAGTCCTTTGCGTATCCTGTCCACCGAGTACTTCATAGCTTCTTCAGGGGTCAGGATCTTTATCTCCAGCCCTGAGGTATCGTGGTCCTTAAGATATTTTTCCACCTTGTTTATAACCTGGGCGTCGTGAGCCCGGTTCCTGTCCAGCCAGAAAACTGCGGGGGAGCCGGTAGCCCTGGCGCGCTTTACGGCCAGCTTGACCCAGTCCTGCACAGGAATATCCTTGGCCCTCGACATGCGCCAGATATCCCCGGCCTCCACCTTATGCTCCATAAGGACTTTGCCGCCGTCGTCTACTACGCGCACGGTTCCGTCGGAGGGGAGCTCGAAAGTGGTGGGGTGGGAACCGTACTCTTCCGCTTTCTGGGCCATCAGCCCCACGTTGGGCACGGAACCCATGGTAGCGGGATCAAAAGCGCCGTTCCTGCGGCAGTCTTCTATGATCTCCCGGTAGATGGTGGCGTAGCAGCGGTCGGGGATCATCGCTTTCGTGTCCTGCAGTTTGCCTTCCGGGTTCCACATCCTGCCGCCGTCGCGAATCACAACCGGCATAGAAGCGTCCACTATTATGTCGCTGGAAACGTGAAGGTTGGTGACGCCCTTGCCCGAATCCACCATAGCCAGCGCGGGGCGTTTGGAGTAGACGGCTTTTATGTCCTCATGGATCTCTGCCTTCCTGGCGGCGGGAAGGTCGTGGATCTTCTTATAAAGGTCCCCGAGGCCCATATTAGGGTTCACTCCCAGCTCCTTGAAAGTTACGGCATGCTTTTCGAAAACATCCGCGAAAAATACGGAGACGGCGTGGCCGAACATCACGGGGTCGGAGACTTTCATCATCGTAGCTTTAAGGTGCAGGGAAAGAAGCAGCCCGGTGCTCTTCGCGTCGTCTATCTGCGCCGAGTAAAAGCCGCGCAGCGCTTTTCTGCTCATGAAAGTTCCGTCCAGTATCTCGCCTTTGAGCGCCTTAAGGCCGCTCTTAAGGACTGTGGTCTTGCCGTCAGCGCCGGCGAGCTCAATGCGGAACCCGCACCCTTCTTCAAGGCAGAGTGATTTCTCATTGCCGTAGAAATCCCCTTCAGTCATATGGGCGACATGGGCCTTGGAGTCCGGGCTCCAGGGAGCAAGCTTATGCGGGTTCTTTTTAGAAAAGTTCTTTACCGAGAGCGGGGCGCGGCGGTCAGAATTGCCTTCGCGGAGCACGGGGTTAACGGCGCTGCCCAGAACTTTGGCATAGCGCTCTTTCACTTCTTTTTCCGCCGGGGTCTTCGGGTCCTCGGGATAATCGGGCAGAGCGTAACCCTGCGCTTTAAGTTCGGCTACGGCGGCCTTCAGCTGGGGGACGGAAGCGCTTATATTGGGCAGCTTTATTATATTGGCGTCGGGGTTCAGGGCCAGCTCGCCGAGCCGGGCCAAATTGTCCGGCATCTTCTGGGCTTCGGTCAGGTTTTCCGGGAAGTTGGCTATTATCCTGCCCGCGAGGGAAATATCGCTGGTCTCCACTTCTATGCCTGCGCCGGCCGTGAAAGCCTTGATTATAGGCAGCAGCGAATAAGTGGCCAGGGCGGGGGCTTCATCTGTTTTGGTCCAAACGATCTTATTTGAGGGCATGGTATCTCCTGGATGCGGTTTTAAGGTTGAGGAACGGGAAAAAATCACGGAGCAGAACAGTCTCTTACGGGCACTGACCCTGATGCGTTAATATTTAGATTATTGAAAAAGCGCTTATCTTGTCAAGTAAACCGCCCACGGAGACAGGAGGAAAAAATAATTCAGGCCCCGCAAGATGCGCCGGCGGGCGCAATTATTGTAGTATTTACGAAAGGGGAGAGCGAACGGGAAAAATTAATGCTGAAAATTCTGGCGGTAGAGGATAATCCCGCTATACTTGATTTCTACAGGGAGTTTTTTACCGAGGCTGGCTTTGAAGTCCGGACCGCGGAGGACGCGCTGTCCGCGGTAACCAAGCAGCAGCAGTTCAAGGCCGACCTGATCATACTCGACCTGAACATCCCGGCCGGGGGGGGGATGAAAGTCTTTGATACGCTTAGGACCCGCATGGCCGACCCTGTACCCATAATTTTCTCTACCGGGAAGCCGGAGATGCTCCCCGACCTGTCAAAACTCCACAATGTCTCGGTAATAAGCAAGCCCACCGACCCGGAGAAACTGCTGGCTGAGGTAAAAAAGCTGCTGCCCGCGGCCTCTAGCGCGGCCATGGACCCTAACCCGCCGCCGCCGCCCCCGCAGGCGCAGACCGCCCGGCGCAAAATACTCATAGTGGACGACGATACCTGCGTCCTGGAGCTCTATTCCGAAATACTCTCCAAAGCCGGGTTTGAAATACAGACCGCCGAAGACGCCATAGGCGCCGTAACAAAAGCCCAGGAATTCGGGCCGGGCCTGATAATCCTGGACGTGGATATGCCCGCCGGCGGCGGCAGGAAAGTTTTTGAGCGCCTGCGCCTGCAGCTCGCTATCCCGACTCCTATACTGTTCTCCACCGGCTCGCCGGAAGCCGTGGCCAGCCTGGCGAAGAACATGGACGTGATCGTGCTTAAAAAACCGCTGACCGCGGAAACCCTCCTGACTGCCGCGAAAAAACTGCTCAAGCTGTATTAAAACCGGGCATAAAAAAACCGCGTTAAAACGCGGTTTTTTTATTTACCCGTGCCGGCCTACATTCTTTCCGGCGCCGATACTCCCAGGAGGCGGAGGCCTTTGGCAATAATAGCCTGCACATGCCTGAGCAGGAACAGCCTGTAGGCTGAAATCTCCTTATTCTCCGGGTCCAGGACCTTGCACTTGTCGTAGAAAGAATGGAAAAGCGCCGCCAGTTCCGAAAGATAAGTAGTAAGGTGGTGGGGAGAAAAATCCCGGGCGCAGTCCGCCAGGGTCTTCTCCAGCCAGAGCAGTTTGAGCATCAGAGCGCGCTCCTCCGGCCTGATAAAGATCTTAGCCCGGTCGAACCCGGCCGCCGGGTCCAGCCCCTTTTCCGCCGCATTGGCGAAAATAGAACTGATCCGGGCGTGGACATACTGCACATAAAAGACGGGGTTGTCGTTGCTTTTCTTCTTGGCCAGGTCCACGTCGAAAGTAAGATGGGTATGCGGACCGCGCGCGGCGAAAAAGAAACGGCAGGCGTCAGTCCCCACGTCTTCCACCAGCTCTTTGAGCGAGATAAAATCCCCCGCGCGCTTGGACATCTTTACCAGTTCCTCGCCGCGCTTCAGCGCGACCTGCTGGTGTATTATCACTTTAAACACGCCTTTGCCGGCGCCCAGCGCCCCCACCGCCGCCTCCATGCGGGGAACGTAGCCGTGGTGGTCCGCCCCCCAGATGTCTATAAGGCGGGTGAAGCCCCTGGAGTACTTGTTAAGGTGGTAAGCTATATCGTTTAAAAAATAGGTATTACGGCCGTCGGCCTTGACCAGGACGCGGTCTTTGTCGTCCGACTCCAGCTCGGTGGAGGAACCGAACCACACCGCATTCTCTTTCTCGTAAACCATGCCGCGCTCTTTCAGGGCCGCCAGCGCTTTTTTAGGTCCGCCCTCGGCGTGCAGCTCCGACTCAAGAAACCAGCGGTCGAACTCCACCCCGAAAGACTTCATGTCCGCCCGGTGCAGTTTCAGCATTTCGGTAACGGCGTATTCGGAGAACCGGGCGTCGGTCCAGTCAGCTGACCCCTGGGGAAGGCTCGCGGCCATTTCCTTAAGGTAAGCTCCCTGGTAGCCGCCCTCGGGGGGCTCGGCCCCGTCGCGGCGGGCCTTCAGGGAAAGCCCCAGCAGCTCCACCTGTTTGCCGACATTGTTCACATAAAACTCGGTGGAGACATCGGCGCCGAGGGCCCTGAAAATCCTGGCCAGGCTGTCTCCCAGCGTGGCCCCGCGGCCGCTGGCTAAATGCATGGGCCCGGTAGGGTTGGCCGATACGAACTCAAGATTTATTTTTTCGCCCTTGAATTCCGGGCGCGCGAAGCAACCGGGGGCTTCCAGGTCCCGCAGCGCCTCGAACAGGAAGGCGTCGCTGAACTTAAGGTTCACAAAACCGGGAGGGACGGATTCCGCTTCAAAGGGACCGCCGAAATTGGCCGATTCCGCCCATTCAGGCCCGAGGGCCGCTTTGAAATCCTCCGCTATTTTAAGCGGCGGTTTCCGGAGAAGTTTCGCCCCGGCTATGGGCCAGGCTATGGAAACATCCGCGCTGATATGCGGGGGCGGAGCGGCCAGGTGAAAGCCCGCTATCGCTCCCTCTTCCAGGGCAAAGGCCGCCGCCGCGCGGCTTTTAAGGCCGGCTTCAAGGGTTGAAAGCTTCATTTTTTCCTGGAGTTCTTTCCGGCTTTTTTAACCGGTGCCGCTTTCTTCGCGGGCTTGGCCTTTTTAGCAATAACCTTCTTCGCCGGTTTCGCCTTTTTAAGCGCCTTCCCGGGCGAAGTTTTCTTTTTTGAGGCCTTCAGCGTTAAAACTTTCTTCACGGCTTTTTTCCTGCCGGCAGCTTTCCCGAGCGCGGTCTTTTTAGCCGCCGTTTTTTTAACGGCGGGCTTCTTCGCCGCAAGTTTCTTGACCGCGGGCTTCTTCGCCGCGGGCTTCTTCGCCGCGGTTTTCTTCGCCGCCGGTTTTACGGCCGCCGCTTTTTTAGCCGGCGCTTTTTCTTCGGGCGCCGCTTTTATTGCGGGCGCTGCCGCTTTGGGAGCCTTCGGCTCGCCCCATTCCACGGTTTTATAAGCGTCGTAAACTTTGTCGATAGCGTAGAACTCGGCTTCTTTGCGGTCGTAAATATGCACCAGCACGCCGCCGTAATCCAGGACTTTCCAGTTCTTTGAATTGCTCCCGTCCTTGTGAAGGCAGTAGACGCCCCGGTGTTTGAGCCTTACCTGCACTTCCTGCTCTATAGCGTCCATCTGGGGGGGGGAATCCGCCACCAGCAGCACCGCGTAATCGGCGACAGGGGATTTGCCCACCAGGTCGAAAACGGTGACAGGGCGCGCCTTTTTGGAGTCGCCGGCCAGGGCAGCTTCGATCGCGATCTTCTTAAAGCCGTTTTTTGATATCGTCATATTGTATTTTTTCTGTTCCTTAATTTTTCCATCATTGCGGCTTCCGCCTGGTGCTCTATATTGATCATAGCGGAGCCGGCGATAGATGATATTGTATTAAATATGGTGGCGAGGTTGTTTTTCTCCACCCGTGAAAGCTTCTCCGAGCGCTCGAACAGCGCGCAGGCCAGCTGACGCCCTTCCGCGGAGCAGATCATAGTGTAAACGCTGTCCTCCGCCCAGCCTTCCTCGGGCCGGCCCTCTAAAACGCGGGGCCCGCCTTCCCTGGTAAAAGTCTCGCGGGAATAAACCTCTTCATATTCCTCGTTGAACACGTTATAGATATAGGCTTTTACATTCCAGTCGCCCTGCATGTAAATCCGCATCTCCTCCATGATAGCCGAGAAAAAAGCTGCGGGGGATTCGTGCTGCACCAGCAGCAAGCGGCTGAGGTCGAACAGCATAGTGAGCTCGCTCGAAGTATGCTGCAGGCGGCGGAAAACAGTGCGCATGATCTCGCTCACCACGCCCATCCCGGTCTCGGGATGCTCTTTTATGAACGAGAAGAACTGCCGGCGGCTTACCTCGTAAAGCACGCTGTCCCCCGAAGCGCGGGCCTGGGCGAAGCGCGCGGCCCCGTCTATCAGGGCCATCTCTCCGAAGAAATCTCCGCCGCTCAGGATGGCCAGGGTCTTGAAGTTGCGGCCCTCTTCATCCATGGCTTTCTCTATGATCACTTCTCCGGACACAATTATAAAAAGGGAATCGCCGCTGTCTTTTTCCTTAAAAACCACGTCCCCGGGCCCGTAGTTCGTCTGCATGAAGCTGCCCGAAAAAGCCTCGAGCATAGAGTCGGAAAAATTCCGGAACATCGGAACTTCTTTTAACTTTTCTATATCAGACATGGTTCCCCCTTAAATCCCGCCCGCGCTGCACAGCTTCTTGAACGCTTCCTGGTCGTGCGACTTGGCCGCCGCGACCTCGAAGGCCACGAGGTTCTGCTTAACCAGCATCGCCATGGCCCTGTCCATGGGTATCATTCCGTATTTAGCGCCGGTCTCTATGGCGCTGTAGATCATATGCGTTTTACCCTCGCGGATAAGGTTCTGTATGGCCGGAGTGATAGTCATGATCTCCCTGGCCGCCACGCGGCCCCTGCCGTCCTTGCGGGCCAGCAGTATCTGGGAAACCACTCCCTGCAGGGAGGCGGCCAGCTGCACGCGGACCTGGGTCTGCTGGTGCGGCGGGAAAACGTCTATTATCCGGTCAACGGTGGACGGCGCGTCCTGCGTATGCAGCGTGGCAAAGGTCAGGTGACCCGTTTCAGCGGCGGTTATCGTCAGCTGTATGGTCTCCAGATCGCGCATTTCGCCTACCAAAATCACGTTCGGATCTTCGCGCAGCGCGGCCCGCAGGGCGTTATTGAAAGAGCGGGTATGCTGCCCTACCTCGCGCTGGCGCACCACGCAGGAGTTAGCTTCGTAGGTGAATTCTATGGGATCCTCAACCGTAAGGATATGCCCTTTGCGCTTTAAGTTTATCTGGTTTATGAGCGCTGCCAGGGTCGTGGACTTGCCGGAACCGGTAGGCCCGGTCACCAGGACCAGGCCCTTGGGCAGGGTTGAAAAATTAACCACGGAGGGCGGCAGGCCCAGCTCTTCCGGAGTGGGGATCTTGGAAGGGATCACGCGCATTACGGCTTCTACGCCGTTGCGGGCAACCAGGACGTTAAGGCGGAAGCGGGACACCCCGGTAACGGCGAAAGAGCAGTCCAGCTCCCAGTCTTTCTCGAACTTGGCGCGCTGTTCGTCGTAGAGCGTGGAGTAAATAAGGGATTTGGTCTGGTCGGCCGTGAGCGGGGCTATGCCTTCCGCCACGGGGATCACCTGGCCGTTTAGGCGCATCATGGGCGGCTTATTTACGCAGATATGTATGTCGCTCGAACCGGCCTGCACCGCCGTCTTCAGAATAGTAACCATGTCCATAGCAGCCTCCAATAACCTTTAATTTACTTCCCGGGCAAACCCGGGGCTATCTTCCCTTTTTCTGCGGCTCAAAATCCCTGCCCAGGATCACCGCGGCGCCGGCCACGCTCTTCTGGGAAGACTTTACATGTATCTCAAGTTCCTCAAGACCGAGGGCCTCCCGCAGTTTCAGCGCCACCCCCGTGTCGCTGGAAAACCCGTGGATCATGGTCTGTTTTTCCAGCGTGGGGTAAGACTTGGAAGTGATCACGTCAAAGCCCATAGACCTCAGGCGCTTGGAGGTCGCCGCGGCCAGACCGGATCTGCCGGAAGCGTTAAAAACCTCCACCATCGGGGCGGGGAGAAGTTTCGACTCTTCCCGCTCCTCCGCTTCCATGGTCCCGCGGGAAATATCGGTAAGGATAAAATTAGATGAACTGAGCTTGGAGAATTCTCCCGTCAGACAGAACAGGTCGAACCCGGACAGGTTGGTGGCGCTGCCGGACCTGAGGCCGAAAAGCCAGGAGACAGCCGGAACCAGGAGACGCGGTTGCGCCCGCCAGTTATTAAGGGTTCCCCAGAGCGCCTCCATGTCGGGCGCGGAGGGCAGGGCGATAAAGAAAATGTTTTCCCCGGCCACGGTACCGCCGGCAGCCTGCTCCAGCGCCACGGCCCTCCGCCAGCCGGTCTCCCCGGCCCGCGGTTTGCGGTGGGAAACGGTAAAAGTGTTTACGGTGCTGGAAAAAGGGTGATAAACCAGCAGGGCGGAAGCGCGGTCCCCCAGGAGCGCGATCCTGACGTCGCGCCCGGACATCAGCTCCCGCGAAGCCGGCGAAAAGAACTGCAAACCCGCCACGGACAGCGCCAGGGCAAGCCCGGCTGCCAGCATCAGTCTTTCTTTTTTTCCAGAAGTTCGTTCCATAGTGATACGCTCAGCGGATGGACCCAGCCCCCGCCGGAAAACGCATAAACAAGTTTAACATAATTAGCCGCTTTAAAAGCTTCATCAAGGTCCAGGAAAGCCAGCTTTCTAACCAGCCCGGCTTCGCCGAAAGAGCGGTCCCGGTTTGCCATATCGCAGATATAAATAAGCCTGGCCAGCGGCCCCATCCCGGGCCCTCCCGTCGCGTGCAGGCTTATAGCTTCCAGGACCTCCCGGTCTTTTACCCCGAACTTCTCTTTCGCCAGGGCCGCGCCCGCCCAGGAATGGGCCAGCACCGGGGCTTTTTCAA
>Ga0210044_10003411_pt1 | contig 22705 bp, 40 predicted proteins | sample CryGey13umfilter_2_FD_183959 | JGI IMG/M metagenome (GOLD analysis project Ga0210044, IMG submission 183959) | Groundwater microbial communities from aquifer in Utah, USA - Crystal Geyser 4/9/14 3 um filter (SPAdes) (version 2) | ecosystem: Environmental > Aquatic > Deep subsurface >... | reverse complement strand
AACCAAAAGTTTAAGTTTAATTGTGGATGATCCGGACGCGCCCAACGGGGATTTTGTCCACTGGGTGATCTGGAATATCGGAGCGGAAACAACACAAATTAAAGAAAATACGAATCCGGCCGGGGCGGTCGTGGGTAAAAATGATTTTGGTAAAAATAATTACGGCGGGCCATGTCCGCCAAGCGGAACCCACCGCTACCAGTTTAAGGTTTATGCCTTGGATGTGAAGCTGGATTTACCGGCCGTATCGGGAAAAAAGGAACTGCTTGCCGTCATGAACGGCCATATTTTAGACCAAGCTCAGCTGACCGGGATTTATGGTAGAATTAAAATATGAAAGCTAAAAATTGGACTCATTTATTTCCTAAATTTGCCGGGCTCTGGGTAGCTTTCGGTAAAGATGAAGAAACAGTCGTCAGCAGCGCTAAGTCATTAAAAAACACCATTAAAAAAGCAGGAGAAAAAGGCCTTAAAGCTCCGTTATTGTTTAAAGTTCCGGCGGAAAGCCTACCTTATGCCGGATCATGTTAAACTAAAATTTACCTATACCGAATTAGGGGCTAAGCCTTTTCCCGCTTCCAACCGATTAGTAAAAATCTTCCGTCCATTAATCCCTATAACCTTAATTAACAAAAATAGATTTTGCCATATGGCAGTTTTGTTAGATTCTGGGGCTGACTTTAATCTAATACATGGTGACGTGGCTAGTTACCTAGGATTAAACTTAACCTTGGGATCAAAAAGAACAATTAGTGGCATCAGCGGACAAATCAGAGGGTACAAACATAAATTGCAATTAAAAATTGATAATTATCTTTATAAAACAACTGTGATCTTTTCTAACCAGTTACCAAATAATGCCATTGCCGTTTTAGGCAATCAGGGATTTTTTGATAAATTTGCGGTAAAGTTTAATTACCCAAAATTAATAACAATTACCCATTTTAATTATGGCAAAAGATAAATACAGCGCGGTGTGGGTATCACATTCATCTATTTCTGACTGGCTTTCTTGTCCGCGGGCATATTTTTTAAAGAACGTTTATAAAAATCCCTTAACCCGCAAGAAAGTGGCCATTGTCAGTCCGCCTTTGTCTTTAGGCCAGGCAGTCCATGAAGTGATTGAAAGTTTGTCGGTTTTAGCAGTAGACCGGAGATTGGCGGAACCGCTTTTAGCCAAGTTTAACCGGACCTGGGAAAAAGTTAAGGGCAAAAAGGGCGGATTTTTAACTGAGGAGGAAGAGGCAAAATATAAAGAAAGAGGCAAGGAAATGCTGGGGCGGGTGGAAAGAAATCCGGGGCCGTTAAAAAACCTGGCAGTGAAAATCCAGATGGAGTTGCCCTATTACTGGCTGTCGGAAAAAGACAATATTATTCTTTGCGGCAAGATTGACTGGTTGGAGTATTTAAAAGAAGAAGAAGCGGTCCATATCATTGATTTCAAAACCGGAAAAAATGAGGAGAAAACAGATTCGCTGCAGCTGCCGATTTACTATCTTCTGGTCAGCCATACCCAAGACCGGCCGGTGAAAAAAGTCAGCTACTGGTACATTGACCGGGAGAGTAAACCGGTGGAGCAAAAGTTAAAAGATCTGGAATCAGCGGAAGAAAAAATTTTAAAAATTGCCAAGGAAATGAAGCTGGCGAGACAACTAAAGCGGTTTAAGTGTCCGCAGGGCGGTTGTCGGAACTGTTTGCCAATGGAAAGAATTCTGCAAGGCGAGGGCGAGCTGGTGGGAATAGATGGAATGGACCGCGAGGTGTATATCTTAGCGGCGGCGAAACAAACAGAAAAACAAAGCAAGATTTTGTAAGAATTTTAACGCTTCGGGGATTGCTTCTGGCGGCGGGATTTGCCGCCCATGCCGATCATGCGGCGCTGGCGGGTGCGGGGGTCGCGGGTTAATAAACCGCGCTTTTTTAAAAGGGGACGGAAATCAGGATTAGCAATGGTTAAAGCCCGGGATAAACCATGAATAACGGCGTCCAGCTGACCGTACTTGCCGGAACCGACCACTTTAACGGTAAAATGGTATTTGTCTAAAACATTGCAAATTATCAAAGGCTCTTCGTACATCTTTTTGGCAATCGCCCCGGGAAAATATTTGGCAATCGCTAGATTATTAACCAGAGTTTCACCGGATTTTTTAAACAAACGGATGCGGGCAACAGCGGTCTTTCTCCGGCCGCGGGCATAAATAAAGGCGGGTTTTTTGGGAGTAGATTTCGGCATAGTTTAAGCTTTCTGGATTTTATCTTGATAAGGATGCTGATCATTTTTAAAGATTTTCAGGCGGGCGAGCCTTGGGTCGCGAAGTTTATTTTTGGGCAGCATTTTGGAAATAGTTAATTTTAAGGCCTGGCGGGAGTCTTTTTTGAGCTGTTCACCGATGGTGATCGATTTAAAACCGCCCGGGTAATTCGAGTGACGATAGTAACTTTTCTGGTCTTTTTTCCTACCGGTGACCGCTACCTGATCGCTGTTAACAATGACAACGTAGTCGCCGCAGTCCAAATGAGGAGTAAAATAAGGCTTGTGTTTGCCGATCAGCTTGACGGCAACCTGAGTGGCCAGACGGCCTAAAACCTGATTTTTGGCATCGAATAAATGCCAGGCTCTTTTAATATCGGATAGTTTGGTGGCGTAGGTGGTCATTTTTTGGCCTCTTTCTTAATTTCGGGCTTGGCGGCCGGCGCCGGCCGGTCGATCAGTTCGACCCGGGCGATCAGGGCATTGTCGCCCCGGCGGACGCCTAAGCGGATTAGTTTAGTAAAACCACTGGTTTTTGTTTTGGTTCTTTTGGCAATATCGTCAACCAGTTTATTGACGGCCGGCCGGCGATTAAGAAAAGCCACGAGCCGGCGCCGCGAGGCCAGGGTGTTTTTTTTGGCCTGGGTGATTAATTTATCCATTAATCTGACTAAAAGCTTGGCTTTGGCCAAGGTGGTTTTAAGTGATTCGTTTAAGATCAGCGCGCCGGCCTGCTGTTTAAACAGAGCTTGGCGCTGATGAGTGTTCCGGCCCAGTTTGGAGTCGGTTTGACGATGGCGCATAAATTACTGGATCTCAATCCCTTTATTTTTTAATTTTTTGAGAATAATATCAATTGATTTGCCGCCTAAGTTTTTAACTTTGGCGATTTCTTCGCGGGTGACGCCGTTAAAGTCTTTAACATAGGCATAGCCGCCTTTTTTCAAAGCATTGGCAATCCGGGTCGGCAAATCCAACTCTTCAACCGACAGCTTTAACACTTCATTGTCATCAGTTTCGGCCACGGCCTTTTTGGCTTGCTTGGCAAAAGTCGGGTGAACGACTTGAGTAAAATAGGCAATGAGAATCTCGGCGGCATCTTTTAAAGCCTTGGCGGGCTTGAGGGAACCGTCAGTATAAATCTCCAGTACCAATTTATCTAAATCGGTGCTGCGGCCAACCCGGCTGGCTTCCACCAGATAATTAACCCGGACAACGGGGGTAAAAGCGGCGTCGAGCACAATTTCCCCGAGCTGGGCGGCGGTCCGGTCTTTGGCCGGAGAATAACCATAGCCGGAATTGATTTCCAACTTAACATTAAGGCTGGATTTTTTGTCGGCTAAGGTAGCTAAAACCAAATCTTTATTAACGACTTTAACGGTGGCGGGAAGTTTAATGTCTCCGGCTTTGACTTTACCCGGACCGGCGGCAGAAATAGAAGCAGCCACCGGCTTATCCCCTCGGTATTCAAACCTGACCTGTTTTAAATTTAAAACCAATTCGACGATATCTTCTTTCATACCCTGAAGGGTAGTAAATTGATGGGTCGCCCCGTCAATCAGAATACTGGTGACTGCCGCCCCGGGCAAACTGGTTAATAAAACGCGGCGCAGAGCGTTGCCTAAAGTTAAACCATAGCCTGTTTCCAGGGGGCTGATTTCAAACTTGCCAAAATCTTTGGTTTCGGCAACGGCAGTGATTTTAAAATTGGCTTTAAACATAAAGCTCCTATCTTGAGTAAAACTCAACAATTAATTGTTCTTGAATATTAACATCGATTTCTTCCCGTTTGGGAAAGCGGTCAAACTTGGCGGCAATGGCCTGGCGCTTGAGCCATTTAGGCACATTAAGATCTTTGTTTTCCAACATCTGTCTGACCAAAGGAATTTTGGCGGCTTTGGTTTTTAAGCTGACGACTTGGCCGGGTTTGATTAAGGCCGAAGGCACGGAGACTTTTTTATTATCGACTAAAACATGGCCGTGATTGGTAAGCTGGCGGGCAAAGGCCCGGGTGGGGGCAAAACCGGCGCGATAGATTAAGTTGTCCAGGCGGGACTCAAGAATTTGCAGTAGTTTTTCACCGGTAGCGGTTTGCGTTTTGCGGGCGGTTTTAAAGTAGCCCCGGAATTGGGCTTCACCGACATCATAAATGGCTTTGAGTTTTTGTTTTTCTTTTAATTGATGGGAGTAATCAGAAAAGCGGCGGCGGAGTTTTTTACCATGCATTCCCGGCGGCTGAGGTTTACGGGCTAAAATTTTATCAAACTTTTTCTGGCCGAAGATGTTTTCGTTGAATTTTCTGACAATTCTGGAGCGGGCGCGGATAGTTCTTGACATAGTTAACCGTGGTGTCGCTTTCTGGGCCGGCAGCCGTTGTGAGGCATCGGGGTGATATCCGCCAGCAGGGTGATTTTTAAACCACTGGCTTTGATGACGCCTAAAACAGCGTCGCGGCCGGAACCCGGACCTTTAATAAAAACCTGCAGGCTGGTTAAACCCATTTCTTTGGCTTTTCTGACGGTGGTTTCAATTGCCGTGGTGGCGGCAAAAGGAGTTGATTTCCGGGCGCCCTTAAAACCGCTATGGCCGGTTGATCCCCAGCAAACCACATTGCCTTTAAGATCGGTAATCGTGGCCAAGGTGTTGTTAAAAGAAGCGGTAATGTATAGATTACCGGATTTAATATTGGCAATGGTGGGTTTTTTCGGCATAATAATTTATTCTTTTTCCTTTTTGGCAGTTTCAATTTTGGCGGCATCTTCTTTCTTTAGGGCGCCAACGGTCATGCGCTTGCCGCGCTTGGTGCGGGCATTATGGCGGGTGTGCTGGCCGCGGGAGGGCAGATTATTACTGTGGCGCAAGCCCCGATAAGTGCCGATTTGTTTCAGGCGTTTGATATTATCTAAAATACTGCCTCTTAAGGGGCCTTCGATGGAAATAGTATCAGTGGCTTTTTGCAGGCGGCCGATCTCGTCGGAAGTTAAATCTTTAGCCCGTTTGTCAGGGTTGACGTTGGCCAATTTGAGCAATTGGCCCACATTGCGGCGGCCGACGCCAAAGATATAAGTTAAGGCAATTTCGGTGCGTTTGGCGGCAGGAATATCGACACCGCTGATTCTTACCATAATTAACCTTGACGCTGTTTATGGCGCGGGTTGGTGCAAATCACGTAAACCCGGCCTTTACGGCGGACTATTTTACATTTCAGGCAGCGTTTTTTGACTGAGGCTTGAACCTTCATAGGCAAGAAAAAATCAAGGAGATAGTCAATCGCTGACTTCTCCTTTGGTTTAAATATCAAAACTAAATATTATTATACACCTATTTGTTGCGGTAAACAATACGGCCTTTGGTGGTGTCGTAGGGGCTTTGCTCGATCTTGACTGAATCGCCGGGCAGGACCCGAATCCGGTAAAGCCGCATTTTCCCGGCCAGATGACAAAGGGCGATTTTAGCGGAATTGTTAAGTTTGACTCTGAAGGTAGCGTTGGGCAAAGCTTCTAAAACTTCACCTTCGACTTCGATTATTTCTTTGGGATCGGCTATTGGCATGAGATATTAATCAGTATTATAGCAAATAGTTTGGGAATTGCCAGAGGGGAATTTTACCTGCGAGGAGTCTCCTCGTAGGTCAACGCCTTAGAGGCGGAAAAACTATCTAATAAATACTCTACCCCATACTGAGTAAAATAATCATCTTTAACCCCTTTTTCCCGGCGAAACCGAGCAAATTCGGTTAAACACGCATCAAACATCTCTTTTCCAGTTGTCATAATCCCCTTAGCTCTTTCCTCAGCATTAACAGGAGGTCCTACGGCTAATGTCCAGTTTTTTGAAGCAGGACTCTTGGCTAAATTTTCCAATCCCTGAAAGCCGATCTCAACCCACACTAAAGCTTCAAAAGCCCGCTTACTACCTCTCCTATACCTTTTTTGAAATTCTTCCGGAGAATATTTTCCGTGTTGCTCCAATAAATAAACGATATCCCTAGCAGTTATTACGGCACTATCTACCCTTAAGTAAGGAAACACAACCCTTCCTTCTGTTTCCCCAGGAGTACTAGAAAAAAGTTCCCATAAAACATCAGGCGGAAGAATTGTACTTATTCTTTCCACAACCGGAGCTAATTCTTCTCTAATCTCTATCTCAACCCCAGAATCTTTTTTGGGAAGAAAATTAGCTAATGAAAAAAGTGTTTCACTCATAGTCTTCCTATATTATAACCTATATTTTAAAATTGACTAGTTGGCTCAAGAAGCTTAGGAAGGTTACAAAGGTTACAAAGGTTACAAGGATGTTCCTTGAAGGTTTGAAGGTTCTGGGAGGAATTTTACCTGCGAGGAGACTCCTCGTAGGCTTTTTAAGGCTTTAGTTAATTCCTGGTGAAAGGCGGGAATTGAACCTTCGTTGATAACCAGATAGTCGGCCAGGGCGATGGGCTCGGCTTTGTTGAGGTTATTTAATTCTGCCAGATCGCGGGCTTTGGCCTGGACTTCGGTTAACGGCCGGATCGGACGCTTCAATAAGCGTTGGCGGCGGATTTCCGGCCGGGCATAGATGCCTAAAAGTTTTAATTCGGGAAATTTGGCTTTTAAATAAAGATATTCTTCCCAGGAATACAGGCCGTCTAAGATTACCACTCCGGGGTGGTAACTTCCGGGGTGGAATGCGGCTCTGATACGCGGCTCGATTTTAATGGCGTAGGCGGCCATGCCCAGTTCTTTTCTTAAGTTTTCCCGGTAACGGCGCTCGTTAGTCTCCTGCAGGGACTGTCCTTGCAGGCGCAGGCCTTCGTCGGTGACATCCCCGAAACGGAGAACCGGATAACCCTGAGATTGAAAATAGTCACAGGCTACGGATTTACCCGAACCGGCCATGCCGACAACGGCAATAATTACTTGGTCCCTACACGGCTGCATATATCCTCAAAAATCTTGGCAATTGTCTGCTCGCCGTTGATTTTGCAAAGGAAACCTTCTTCTTCATAGAATTTTAAGACATCGGCTTCCTGGTCGTTATACATTTTTAACCGCTCTTTAATTTTTTCCGGGCTGTCATTCAAAGAACCGTCCGGATTGACCCTCCCCCGGGCGAGCAAGCGTTTAATGGATTCGACTTCGCTCACCACCAGATAAAAAACATAGTCCACGTCATGACCATACTTATCCAGTTTGTCAGCTAAAAACAAGGCCTGGGTGTGATTGCGGGGAAAACCGTCGATAATAAAACCAGATTGGACATCCGGCTCTTTTAGACGCTGTTTCCATAAAACAAACATTTCCGAGTCAGCGACATAATAACCTTTAGACAGGGATTCGCGGCAGATATTGCCCATAATCCCCTTATCAGCTTCGGCATAATGACGAACCAAGTCGCCGGAGCCAAGATAGGGCAAGTTTAATTTCTCGGCCAGCAGTTTGGCCTGAGTAGATTTGCCGGAACCTTCGGGGCCGTAAAAAATTATGAACATATAACGGTTATAATTATTATAAATGTTATAAAAACTATAAGAAACCTTCGTAATTGCGCATAATTAATTGCGCTTCTAAAGATTTACTGACTTCTAAAATTACCGAGACAACGATTAAAATCCCGGTGCCGCCGATGGTAATAGTGGTAATGCCGGTCAGACCGCTGGCAATTGAAGGCAGGATGGCAATTAAACCCAAGAAGATGGCGCCGGCCAAGGTAATCCGGTTTAAAACGTGGGAGAGATAATCAGCCGTAGGCGTACCGGGCCGGATTCCGGGAATAAAGCCGCCGTATTTTTTAATATCTTCGGAAATCTTGTCCGGATTAAAAGTAACGGCAGTGTAAAAATAAGTAAAACCAATGACCAGAATAAAGTAGATCAGATGATAAGCGACGCGGCCGGGATCAAAAAAGGCCACGATTTTGGCGGCCAGAGCGGCCAGCTGCGGTTGGGCCATTTTTTGCAGATAACTGCCGACCACCGAAGGCATCACCACTAAAGAAACGGCAAAAATAATCGGAATCACCCCGGCCTGATTAACCCGCAAAGGCAAGTAGGTGGTCTGGCCGGTAGCAGTGACACCGGCACGCTGACGGCGGGCATAGCGGACGGGAATTTGACGGACAGCTTCATTAACAAAAACAATGGCGGAGATGACCATTAAGCCAAGAATAGTAAAGGTAATTAAACTCATTAAGTTCAGGGTTTGGCTGATGGCGCCGGTTTGAAGCAGAGAAACCGGCAGACGGCCGACAATGCCGGCAAAAATAAGAATGGAGATGCCGTTGCCGATGCCGTATTCGGTTAATAACTCGCCCAACCACATTAATAAAATTGTGCCGGCGACCATGGTAAAGACAATGCCGATTAAATCCAAAGGACCGCTTAAAACCAAGATATGCTGATTTCTAAGCAAAGCGGCCATGCCCACCGCCTGAATCGTGGCTAAAGGAATAGACAAAAGCCGGGTGTACTGATTGATTTTCTCCCGGCCAAAGTCGCCTTCTTTGCTCAACTCTTCCAGTTTAGGCATAATCATCATTAATAACTGCAAAACAATGGAAGCATTGATATAAGGCCCTAAACCCAAGGCCATGACCGAGAAATTGGCCAGAGTGCCGCCGGAAAAAATATCGAGCATGCCTAACAGCTGGTTGGAGTTAAACAGCTGCTGGAGGGCGATCAAGTCGACTCCGGGAACAGGAATGTGGGCAATAAAGCGAAAAATAACAAAGATAAACAGGGTGAGCAAGAGTTTGCGGCGAAGTTCTTTAATGCGGAATAAATGCTTAAGGGAATCAAGGGTGTGGAGCATTATTTTTTAGTAATGATTTTGCCGCCGGCTTTAATGACTTTTTTGGCGGCGGACTGAGAGATCGGCAAGGCAATGGTTAAAGCCAGTTTCAGGTCGCCGTTGCCTAAGATTTTCACCGGGTATTTGAGGGCGGCTTCCGGCAGAAGATGGTATTTGATTAAGCTGGGGACGGTGACCTCGGTGTTTTTGGGCAAGGAGTTTAGCTGTTCCAGGTTTAAAATCAACGACTGGCGGGCTTTTAAAGATTTAAATTTTAACTTGCCCCGGAGCATAGGAATGCGGCGGATTAAACTTTTTCTCATCTTGGTGCCTTCAAAGTAAAGCGGGCGGTGGCTGCGGATGTTTTGACCTTTGGCCCCCCTGCCGGTAGTGTGGCCGCCCTTGCCGGAGCCATAGCCGCGGCCGACTCTTTTTTTGGCAGTGGCAGTAATTTTGGGGCGTGTTTGCAGTTTCATTTGGACTCCTTAAGACTTTAACAATTTAAGCGCTTTAATAGTAGCATAAACATTGGAGGCTTTGTTCCGGGTGCCTAAAACTTTACTGGAAACATCATTGATGCCGGCGGCTTCCATGACGGCCCGGACGGCCCCGCCGGCAATCACGCCGCTCCCGGGAGGAGCCGGTTTTAATAAAATCCGGGCGGCACCGAACTTGACCTGAATATCATGAGGGATGGTGGTGCCGGTCATGGCCACAGTGAATAAGTTTTTCTTGGCGCGGCGGATGGATTTTTTAATGCCGGACAAAACATCCGGGGCTTTGCCTAAACCGACGCCGACCCGGCCTTTTTTATCGCCGACGACCATCAGAACAGAAAAACCAATCTGGTTGCCGCCTTTGGTTTTTTTGGAGACCCGGTTAATCTGAATAATTTTTTCTTCAAACTCTTTTTTTTCTTCGTAGCGGGGCATATTAGAATTTTAAACCTTTCTGTCTGGCGGCGTCGGCCAAGCAACGGATCCGGCCATGATATTTATAAGCGCCGCGGTCAAAAACTACGGCGGAGATTTTTTTCTTTAAAGCCAAGGCGGCGATTTGGCCGCCGACGGCTTCCGGGTCTGACCCGAAAGCGGCCACTAAAGTAATCCCCTGGGCATCATTGATAATTTGGGCGTAAATATATTTTAAGGAACGAAAAACCGTTAAGCGCGGCCGGAGGGCTGTCCCCTTAGTTTTCAGGCGGGAGCGATACAGTCTTTGCAGTTTGGCGTTTTTATATCTTTTGATCATATTTTTAGGCTTCGGCGGCCTTAGCGGCTTTACCCGGCTTTAAACGCACCAGTTCGTTAAGGTAGCGGATGCCTTTGCCTTTGTAGGCGTCCGGCGAGCGGAAGCGGCGGATATTGGCGGCAACCTGGCCGACCAAATATTTATCGGCGCCGCTGACAATAATAAATTTAGTATCCTTAATTTCCAGCTTAATGCCCGGGGGCGGGTTAAAGACAACCGGATGAGAATAACCCAAGGCCAGTTCCAGGCCGGCCCCTTTGGGAGTAACCCGGAAACCAGTGCCCTGGATTTCCAAAGTCTTGGTAAAACCTTTGACCAGGCCGAAGATCATATTGGCAATTAAACTTCTGGTTAAACCGTGCAAGGCTTTGCTTTTGCGGCTGGTCCGGACGACTTTGACAAGCAAAGTATTGTCTTTTTGGCTGACCTGAATATCCCGATGAATTAGTTGGGTTAATTCCTGGGCCGCGGATTTCACGCTGATTAAACCGCGGCTGATAGTGACGGTCAGGTTGTCAGGAACAATGATGGGTTGAAGACCGATTCTGGACATAAGTTAATTAATTTTACAGATAATTTCGCCGCCCAGGCGCTGCTTTCTCGCCTCTTTGGCGGTCATCATACCTTGAGAGGTGGAAATAATGACCAGGCCCCGGCCGATGGTCAATTTTTTAATATTGAATTGATTAACATAGTGGCGGACGCCGGGCTTAGAAATTCTTTTGATTTGGGCGACGGCCGGCTGTTTCCGAACATATTTTAAGGTAAGGTTTAAGTTTTTTTCTGCCGCTTGGTTGCCTTCGACCTGATAGTCAGTTAAGTAGTTATTGGTAATTAATATTTTCACCAAGCTTTCTTTAAGGCGGGAGTAAGGCACCAGCGTAGTTTTATGCTTGGAGCTTTGGGCATTTTTAATTCTGATTAATAAGTCGGCAAGCGGATCGGTCATATTTTGTTTACCAACTGGCTTTGGTGACTCCCGGCAATTCGCCTTTATTAGCTAATTCCCGGAAACAGAGGCGGCATAAACCAAAGTGCCGCAAGTAGGCCCGGGGGCGGCCGCAAAGCTTACAGCGGTTTTGTTTGCGGGAGGAAAATTTTGGCTGTCTTAATTGTTTGTTAAAAAATTTAACTTTGGCCATACTTAGCAAAGGGCAAACCTAATAATTCCAGTAATTTTAAGGCTGTCTGATTATCGGCGGCAGAAGTAACCAGGGTCACTTGAAAACCTCTTGTCTGGTCGATTGTATCATAACTCACTTCCGGAAAAATAATCTGTTCTTTAAAGCCGAGCGAATAATTACCGCGGCCGTCGAAGCTAGTCCGGCTGACACCCTTAAAGTCGCGCACTTGCGGCAAAACTACTGAAATCAGTTTGTCTAAGAAAGCGTACATCCGCTCGCCTCTTAAGGTGGCCATGACACCGATGTGGTCACCGGCACGGATTTTAAAGGCGGCTTCGGCTTTACGGGCTTTGGTGACAATCGCTTTTTGGCCGGCAATTAAACTCAGGTACTCGCTGATTTTTTTAGCCACGCCTTTATCGCCGGCGCCTTCTTTAATCCCCATGTTAATTACAATCTTTTTCATTCGGGGAACGGCTAAGTCATGCTGAAGTTTAAGCTCTTTTTTAAGGGCGGGAACGATGGCGGTAAAATATTTTTCCTGTAAACGGTTCATAAGGGTTTTTGGCATTTTTTACAAATTCTGACTTTTTTCTTTTTGGCCCCCTGAAAACCGATTCTGGTCTGAAGATGGCAGTGGGGGCAAATTAAGGCGATTTTGGATAAAGCTAAGGGCCGCGCCAGGTCCAGAATACCGCCCGGCTGTTTGTCACCCTGTTTTTTAGTGTGCTTTTTATACATGTTGGCGCCGGCAACCACCACCTGATCGGCTTTGGCTAAAATTGCTTCAATTTTGCCGGTTTTGCCCCGGTCTTTGCCGAGAATAATTTTGACAGTGTCGTTAAGCCTAAATTTCATAAGTTTAAAGCACCTCCTGGGCTAAAGAGGCAATTTTATTGTACCCCAGATTTTTGATTTCCCGGGCAATCGGACCAAACACCCGGCTGGCTTTAGGTTCTTTGGTGGCCACATTTTCTAAGATCACGGCGGCGTTGTCGTCGAAACGAATATAAGAACCGTCAGCGCGGCCGTGTTCTTTTCTGACCCGGACCAAAACGGCTTTAACTATCTCGCCTTTTTTAACCTGGGCGTTGGGGCCGGCTTCATAAACCGAGCAGGTAATCAGATCGCCCAGATAACCAAAACGTTTTTTGGAACCGCCATGAACCAGGATAACGCGGAGCTTTTTGGCCCCGGAATTATCGGCGACATTGAGAATTGAGCGTAGTTGAATCATATTTTTTTAATAACTTTCCATTTTTTACGTTTACTGATCGGCCGGGTTTCCTGAATTAAAACTTTGTCGCCGGGCTTAAGTTCCAACTGATTATCACAGAGGTATTTTTTCTTTCTGGTGACTGTCTTTTGGTAAAGCGGGCTGGTCCAGCGGCGGGTAATCTGAACCACGGCAGTGCGCTGCATCTTGGTACTGAAGACAATGCCTTTTAACTGTTTCATAGAGACTTTTCAGCCATAGGCTAATCAGCCTTTGGCTGAGATTTCAATAAAGTAATTTGATAACGGGTTTTTTTAAGCTGGCTGGTATCTTTAAGTTTATTAACCTTTAAATCCAGTTTTAACTTGACCAGTTTGGCTTGCAACTGGGGCAGAGTGAGTTTATCGGTGGTGCTTTTCATAGATTAATTTTTAATAACTACTTTGGTTTTTATCGGCAGTTTTTGCGCGGCTAAGCGGAATGATTCAACGGCGATTGATTCGGGGACGCCGGCGAGTTCAAACATAATCCGGCCGGGCCGGACAACGCAAACATAGCCTTCCACCTCGCCTTTGCCGCCGCCCATGCGGACACCGGCGCCTTTTTTAGTGTAGGTTTTATCCGGAAAAATGCGGATCCACAACCGGCCGACCCTTTTGGTGTGGTGGGCGATGGTTTTCCGGGCGGCTTCGATCTGACGGGCAGTAATCCAACTTCTGTCCATAGCTTTAAGGCCGAACTCGCCAAAGCTTAAGGTTGAACCGGCTTGGCTTAAGCCGTTCAGCGAACCGCGGAAGCTTTTACGGTATTTTTGGCGTTTAGGCTGAAGCATATTCTCCTTTATAAACCCAGACTTTAATCCCGACATAGCCGTATTTGGTAAAAGCCGGCTGTTGAAAGTAGTCAATGTTCGAGCGGATCGTGCTTAAAGGAATACTGCCGGAAATAAATTTTTCTCTCCGGCCAATTTCCGCGCCGCCGATGCGGCCGGAAAAAAGAATTTTAATGCCTTTGGCGCCGGAAGCCATGGCTTTTTCCATCACCTGAGCGGCGGCCCGGCGGTGGGGATAGCGTTTATTTAACTGTTCGGCTAATCTTAAACCAATTAAGCGGGAAGATAAATCCGGGTTTTTAACTTCAATAACCGAGAGTTCAAATTTAGGGGTTTTGCCGGATTGCTTGTCGATTTTTAATTGTTTAGTAATCAGCTTTTTCAGCTCTTCCAAACCGGAGCCGCCGCGGCCGATGACCACGCCGGGACGGGTAACGTAAAGGGTAATTTTCAGGGTATTAATCGAGCGGTCAATCTTGACCTCGGTAATGCCGGCCAGTTTTAGTTTTTCCAATAAAAAGGAGCGCAGCTGAAGATCTTCTAATAAGAAGCGGTGATAATCTTTGCCCTCGGCATACCAATTAGAGGCCCAGCTGAAAATGGTACCGAGACGAAAGGCAAGCGGGTTAACTTTTTGGCCCATGTGACTCCAAAATAATTTTTATATGAGAACTGCGTTTGAGAATCGGGTGGGCCCGGCCCCGGGAGACCGGTTGAAAACGTTTTTGAACCGGGCCGCCATTCACTTCAATTAATTGAATTGTTAAAGAATCTTTGGATAATTTATAGTTATTAACGGCGTTAGCGACGGCTTGCTTTAAAACCTTCAAGACCGGCCCGGCGGCCCTACGCCTTAAATGTTTTAAGGTAGTCAAGGCTTCTTCGATGGCCATCGGCCGGATTAAATCAGCCACTAATCTGACTTTTCTGGGCCCTTGTTTTAAAAATTTGGTTTGAGCGATGATCTGCATAAATATTTTTAAGTCTTGGTCATCAGGCGTTTAACCATCTTACCGTGACCGTGAAAGGTCCGGGTATGGCTAAACTCGCCTAAGCGATGGCCGACCATGGCCTCATTAATAAAAACGTCAATAAATTTGCGGCCGTTGTGCACCGAAAAGGTGTAACCGACAAATTCCGGAGGAATTTGGCTGGCGCGGGACCAGGTTTTAATCGGTTCTTTTTTGCCGCTGTCTTTTTGTCTTTGAATTTTTTTCATTAGTTTTTCGTCCACATAGGGACCTTTTTTTGAGCTGCGCATAGTTTATTTAACCCGCCTATCTTTAATAATAAATCTGGCTGAATATTTTCTTCTGTTTCTGGTTTTCTTGCCCAGGGTTTTCTTGCCCCAAGGAGAGACAGGCGAGGGCCGGCCAACGCCGGAACGGCCTTCGCCGCCGCCATGCGGGTGAGACCGGGGGTCCTGGGCCGTGCCGCGGACAGTCGGTTTAATCCCCTTATGGCGGCTGCGGCCGGCTTTGCCCAGTTTAATATTTTTAATTTCCGGGTTAGAAACTTCGCCTATTGTAGCATAACATTCCAAAGACACCTGCCGGACTTCACCGGAAGGCAGTTTGATAATGGCAAATTTATCTTTACTCTGTAAAACGGCGGTATTGCCGGCGGAACGGACGAGCTGGCCGCCTTTGCCGGGAGTGAGCTCAATATTATGAATCAAGCTGCCCACAGGAATATTTTTTAAAGCCAAAGCATTGCCGGGTTTAACGGGAGCATTTTCGCCGGAAAAAACCAGGTGATTAACCTTTAAGCCCTGAGGGGCCAGGATGTAGCGTTTTTCCCCGTCGGCATAGTAAAGCAGGGCAATGTTCGCGGTGCGGTTGGGATCATATTCAATACTGGCCACCCGGGCAGGAATGTCATGTTTGTCGCGTTTAAAATCAATAATCCGAAACAGCCGTTTTTCCTGACCGCCGTGATGGCGAACGGTTAATTTCCCAGAGGAGTTGCGGCCGGCCCGGTATTTAATGATGGTAGTTAAGGTTTTTTCCGGCCGTTTAACAGTCAAGTCAGACCGATCAAGATCAGTGCGGTGGCGGCGGCCGGGCGTGGTGGGTTGATGGCGGATTATCATAATTTTTTAAGTTTCTTTAGTTTCTTAGGTTCCTTACGAGCCTTCGGCAACTCAAAATACTCAATAGTTTGGCCCTTTTTAAGAGTAACCATGGCTTTAAAACGGTTGGCGGCTAAACTTAAAGTCCGAACGGAAACGACATTCACCGCAAAGAGTGATTCGATTTCCGTTTTAATTTGGCTTTTAGTCATGGCGCGGGTGACGCTAAAAGTAAAGCGGCCGGTTTTGGCCTGGGCCATGGATTTTTCGGTAATTATTGGTTTAAGCAGCATAGTGGGCCTCAAAAGTTTTTAAAGCAGATTTGGTAAAAATAAGGTATCGGTGGTTTAAAACCTGATAAGTATTAAGAGAAGCGGCCAAGTGAAGATTTATATATTTAAGATTATTAACGCCTGTTTTAATATCCGGTTGCGGCTGATCAATTAAGAGAAGGAGTTTTTGAGGCTGTTTGACCAAGACGTGAAAGATTTTATCAAAAGCTTTGGTTTGAGGCTTGATTTTTTCCAAGCCAGCGACAACTAAAATTTCCCCTTCTTTTAATTTAGCAGTTAAAGCGCTGAAAAGACTGAGCTGTTTCATTTTCTGAGGCAATTTCAAGTAAAAATTCTGGAAACCGGACGGACCATGGGTTTTTGAGCCGCCGACAAAAACGGGGGCATTGCGGCTGCCGTGGCGGGCCCGGCCGGTGCCTTTTTGACGCCAGACCTTGGCATGGGTAACGTTAATGTCGTTCCTATCTTTGGTTCTGGCGCTGGCCAGCCGCTGATTGGATAAATAAACCCTGACAGCCTGATTCATCAGGCTGGGATTGATTTTGGCGTTAAAAATTTTAGCGGAAACACTAATGGTCGCTAGTTTTTTGGCGCTGGTGGATAAAACGTCTAGTTTCATAACTTAAGCAGCTTAAGAAGTGAGTTTTTTGATCCCGGGACAGTACCCGAAACTGTCAATAAATTATCTTCAATTTTAATTACTTTTAAGTTTTTGACAGTGACTGTTTCCACGCCATAATGGCCGGCCATTTTTTTGCCTTTCCAGACCCGGCCGGGAGTGGTACGCATGCCGATAGAACCGGGAGCGCGGGAGCGGTCAGACTGGCCGTGGGTTTTGGGGCCGCCGCTAAAACCATGGCGCTTCATGACGCCGGCAAAACCCCTGCCTTTAGAAAGCCCGGTGGCTTTGAGCAGATCACCGGGCTTAAGAATATCCTGGCAGTTAATTTGGTCGCCGGGCTTGAGGTCAGCGGCATTAGGTAGCTTAAGTTCCTTAGGTTGCTTACGAGCGGCTACGCCGCAAACCAAAGCGTCATAACCGTCTTTTTCGACAGTCTTAATCCGCTTAATGGTTAAAGGCAAAGCTTGAAGCTGAGTGACCACTACCCGATTACCCTTATCATCAAAGGTTTGACTGGTTTCCAATTTGGTGGCAAAAAACTGATCAATCATAAACTTACATCCTCACTTCAATTCCCACGCCGGCGGGCAGTTCCAGGTGCATTAAACTATCAATAGTTTTGTCAGTGCAGTCGATAATGTCAATTAAACGTTTGTGGGTTAACATGGCAAAATGCTCCTGAGCGTTTTTGTCAGTATGGGGGCTGGTCAGGACGCAAACTAACTTTCTTTTGGTGGGTAAAGGCACCGGGCCAACCACCTGGGCGCCGGTAGCCATAGCCGTATCGAGGATTTTCTGGCAGCATTCATCGATGATCCGGTGATCATATGATTTTAATCTGATCCGTATGCGGCCTTTTGGCATAATAAAGAAAGTGACACAGTGTCACGGTGTCACTATTCTTTGATAATTAATATCTTCGACTTACTTAATAATTTTGGTGATGGCTCCGGCACCAACGGTTAAGCCACCCTCGCGGATAGCAAACCGCAAGCCTTCTTCCAAGGCCACCGGCTGAATGAGTTTGACAGTCATCTTGGCATTATCGCCGGGCATGACCATTTCCACTCCTTTTTCTAAGGTAACATCGCCGGTCACATCAGTGGTCCGGATGTAAAACTGGGGTTTGTAACCAGTGAAAAAGGGAGTGTGCCGGCCGCCTTCTTCTTTGGAAAGAATGTAGACTTCGGCTTCAAACTCGGTATGAGCGGTAACGGAACCGGGTTTGCATAAAACCTGGCCGCGCTCAATGTCGTCTTTTTCAATCCCCCTTAAAAGAATGCCGACATTGTCTCCGGCTAAACCTTCGTCAAGCTGTTTCCGAAACATCTCGACGCCGGTAACAGTGGATTTTTTTGGAGCTTTAAGGCCGACAATTTCCACTTCTTCGCCGACTTTAATCTTGCCCCGGTCAATCCGGCCGGTAGCAACCGTACCGCGGCCTTTGATCGAGAAAACGTCTTCGACAGCCATTAAGAACGGCTGATCCAGCGGCCGTTTGGGTTCGGGAATGGATTCATCCAAAGCCTTTAATAAAGCTTCAATCGGCTTTTGCGCTTCGGCATCGCCTTCCAGGGCCTTTAAGGCACTGCCGCGAATGATGGGAATGTCTTTACCGGGAAATTCGTACTTGGTTAAGAGTTCACGAATTTCCTCTTCCACCAAATCAATCATTTCTTTGTCATCAACCGCGTCACATTTGTTTAAAAAGACAACCAAGGCCGGAACGTTAACCTGACGCGCCAAGAGAATATGCTCTCTGGTTTGAGGCATCGGGCCGTCAGTGGCGGCGACGACTAAAATAGCGCCGTCCATTTGGGCCGCGCCGGTAATCATGTTCTTGATGTAGTCTTTGTGCCCCGGACAGTCAATGTGGGCATAGTGGCGTTTTTCGGTTTCATACTCTAAGTGAGTAATGGAAATAGTAATGCCGCGCTCGCGTTCCTCCGGGGATTTGTCAATATCCTCGAACTTCATGGCCTGGGCCATGTTTTTCTTGGCTAAATACTGAGTAATGGCCGCAGATAAAGTGGTCTTGCCATGATCGACGTGACCAATGGTGCCGACATTTACATGCGGTTTCGTGCGTTGATAGGTTGCCATAAAGCCTCCTTAATAATTTAATTGATATATTTTAACCGTTTTTGGCAGATTTGGCAATAATTTTTTGGGCAATGTTATTGGGCACTTCCTCGTAGTGGGACGGCTCCAGGTAAAAACTGGCCCGGCCTTGAGTCATGGAACGAAGAATAGTAGCATATTGGGGCATTTCTGCCAAGGGGACTTCGGCGTTGATGATTAGCATCCGGCCGCGTTTGCCGGTGCCGAGAATATGAGCGCGTTTTTTTGACAGGTCGCCGATAATCTCACCCATGAACTCTTCCGGAGAAGAGACTTCGAGCTTCATGATCGGCTCTAATAAAATCGGATCAGCCTGGCGAACAGCCGACTGAAAAGCCATGGAACCGGCAATTTTGAAAGCAATTTCGGACGAGTCGACATCATGGAAAGAACCGTCGTAGACCGCCACGAGAATATCGACGACAGGAAAACCGGCAATGACGCCGTTTTCGGCGGCTTCTTTAGCGCCTTTGCCGATCGGAGGAATAAACTCCCGGGGAATATCGCCGCCGGTGATTTCGGAAATAAACTCAAAACCCTCACCGCGGCTTTTAGGCTCAATCCGTAAGAAACAGTGACCATACTGGCCGCGGCCGCCGGATTGGCGGATGTATTTACCTTCGGCTTCAGCCACTTTTTTGATGGTTTCTTTGTAAGCGACCTGGGGTTGGCCGGTATTAACGCTAATATGAAACTCCCGTTTCATCCGGTCGACTAAGATTTCCAGGTGCAGTTCGCCCATGCCGGAAATAATGGTTTGACCGGTTTCCGGATCGGATTTAATGGTAAAAGTAGGATCTTCTTCTCCCAAGCGCTTTAAGGCAAAACCCATTTTTTCCTGATCGGCTTTGGTTTTCGGCTCAATCGCCAAAGAAATAACCGGTTCGGTAAAAGTAATCCCTTCCAGAATAATCGGGTGGCTGTCATCGGTTAAAGTATTGCCGGTAGTGGTATCTTTTAAACCCACCAGGGCGACGATTTCGCCGGAAAAAGCTTCGGGAATTTCTTCGCGGTCGTTGGCATGCATTAAAAGCAGGCGGCCGACGCGTTCTTTTTTATCTTTGGTGGAGTTGTAAACATAACTGCCGGATTTAAGGGTGCCGGAATAAATGCGGACATAGGTTAAGCGGCCAACATGAGGATCGGATTGAATTTTGAAAGCCAGACCGCAAAAGGGCGCTTCGCTGTTGCAGAGGCGGATTTCTTCCGCCTTGGTTTTGGGGTGGACGCCTTTGACTTCATGAAGATCGACCGGGCTGGGCAAATATTCAACCACGGCATCAAGCAAGGGCTGAACGCCTTTGTTTCTTAAAGATGAACCGCAGAAAACCGGCACCAGTTTGTAGGCAATCGTCGCTTTTCTTAAAGCGGTTTTCAGCTCCACCACGGTCGGTTCTTCACCAGTTAAATATTTGTTTAACAAAGCATCGTCATGCTCGGAAATTTGTTCGATTAATTTGGCCCGGTATTCTTTAACCTGATCAGCCATATCTTCGGGAATATCAACAATGTCATATTTGGCGCCGGTTTCATCACCCTTCCAAATAAAAGCTTTTTGATCTAAGAGCAAAACTATCCCCTTAAACGAAGACTCGACCCCAATCGGCAGAGTCATAATGGCCGGATTGGCGCCGAGACGGTCGCGGATATCCTGAACCGTGGCGAGAAAGTCAGCGCCGAGTTTGTCCATTTTATTAACAAAACAAAGGCGGGGCACATTGTATTTATCGGCCTGATGCCAGACGGTTTCCGATTGGGACTGGACGCCTTCTTCGGCGTCTAAAACCGTGATCCCGCCGTCTAAAACGCGAAGGGAACGTTCAACTTCGGCGGTAAAGTCTACGTGGCCGGGAGTGTCGATAATATTAATCCGGTATTCGGCCTGGGAAACAGCGCCGGCGATGACCGGGGTCCAAAAAGCAGTCGTGGCGGCGGAAACAATAGTAATGCCCCGCTCGCGCTCCTGGGCCATCCAGTCCATCTGGGTCGTGCCTTCGTCAATGTCGCCGAGTTTGTAGGTTTTGCCGGTATAGAAAAGAATCCGCTCGGTGGTGGTAGTTTTGCCGGCATCAATATGGGCAATAATGCCGATGTTGCGGATTTTATCCAGAGGCACGTGGCGTTTTTTGGCAGTGTCTGATTGAGTAATTGACATAAAAAATCGCTTCTTGAAGAAGCGATGGCTTTCAAGAAAACTTGGTAAATAAATTAGTAAGAGGATTATAAAGTAAAAAAATGAGGTTGTCTATAAGAGGCCACCTACAAGGTTGGACCTTGAAGGCCACTGCTAGAGCGGGTCATCATCAGGCTCATCAACGTCAACGTCGGAAGATTGATCATATCGATTCATATAAAACGGCTCAGCGGGGGGAAGCTGGTCGGGGTAATCACCGCTTTCAGGAACTGAAGGATTTGTATCTACGCCTACTTCCGCCGCTTTTGATCCTGGTATAACAACTTCTGACATACGAACCTATAGTACTCTTTCTCTCTGGAAAAAGCAAGAGGAGAAAAATAAGGGGGGGCTACAAGGTTGGACCTTGAAGGCCAACGGTCGTGGAGGCTAGGTTGATCAAAAAAACCGTTTTGGCCTAAAATTATCGGTGATTTTACAGGAATGCTTTTAGAAAAATAAAAATCACAAAAGTATTTTTTGCCGCTGAAAAACATTTTTATCCTTTCCTTAAAACCGCTAAATTGTTCGCCATTGGCGGCAGTAAAAACTTTTTGCGGCTGTTTTTTAAATTTAATCCCCAACCACTGCCCGATTTCCAAACAACACAAACAACTGTCGGCGCCGGAATCAATCAGGGCCCAAACAGGCAAGGTTACTTTATGGGTTTTGGGATAATCAAGACTAACGCTAATCCAAGGCAGATAAATATCTTTGTCTTTCCCGGGAATAACAATGTAGGGAAATTTAGCCATGAAAACGAGTTACCAAGCCTGAGTAATCGCTAGAAGCAGGCATTAAAACAATCTTGTGTTTTAGTTCGTATCTGTCGGCCAGGGTTCTAAAATTTTTAGCGTGACCAACAACTTTAAAATTTTTGTTAATTGCCACCCAACCAGACTGATATTTAGCTAAAGTTTTTTTCAAGTTAATTGTTTTCATATGAATCTCAAACTTAAAGCCATTATATATAAAGATTTAAGGGTTGTCTATAAGAGGTGCCTACAAGGTCGGACCCTGAAGGCCAACGGTAGCTTTAACTTTATTAAGAGCCCAAGCTAACCAGCCTGAATGACCGTCTGCGCCCATTACTATTTGTTGATCGCCGATTCTTGTGGCTGTTTCTTGTCCCATTGAGCCAAATCTTACTCTCTCTCTGGAAAAAGCAAGGCCTACGGGATCGGAGACTGGAGGTCGGCAGAGGAAGTGGCAGAAGGAAAAGGAGAAGGAGAAATAACTACGGGAGTGAATTTAAAAGTAGAGAGGAGGAGGTCGAAAGTGGTTAAATTGGCTAAATAGGCGGCGGTCCCCTTTTCCGCTAACGGATAAGTCAGATAAATTTCGTAAGTTTTGTCTTGGTACTTAAAAGTCGGAGAAGAGTCGCTGGCGCTGATTTCAAAGGAGCCGGTGTTGTCATAAAGATTGTCACCGATATCTCTTTTGTATAAATTTAAACCGGCAACAGTAATCGGGGTGGAGGAAACCTGCCTGGCCGTTCCCCCGACGCCTTGAATATTGGCGTAAATGGTAATAATGTAATTGTCTTTAGTGAGGGTGAGTTTATTGTTAATGTCGACTGCGGCGGCGGCTTCATTAATTTGCCAGTCACGGGGATATTGAAAAGAGTAGTTTTGAACTTGGTTATGATAAGCAGGCCAGTCGGCGGTAAGACTGGGAGAGGGAGAGGGCGAAACAACAACCGGGCTGGCGGTGGGGGCGGGCTGATTGAGCTGCTGTCTGAATTTATTAATTTGGAAAATAAAGTAGGCGCTAAGGGGTAAAATAAAAATCAGCAGAGGAATAATTAACCAGGCAGGGGATTTTTTCCTGGGGGGCGGAGGGAAAATAGGCGGTTCGGCAGGCGGAACCGGCGGTGGAGGCAGAGTGGGAGAAATGGAAGGTTGAATGTATTGGTCCATATTATTAATTATTATAACTTAATTTTTGCCTGTCTAATAATAGTGGTCAAGGTTTTTCTTTTTAA
>Ga0210044_10003410_pt1 | contig 22706 bp, 20 predicted proteins | sample CryGey13umfilter_2_FD_183959 | JGI IMG/M metagenome (GOLD analysis project Ga0210044, IMG submission 183959) | Groundwater microbial communities from aquifer in Utah, USA - Crystal Geyser 4/9/14 3 um filter (SPAdes) (version 2) | ecosystem: Environmental > Aquatic > Deep subsurface >... | reverse complement strand
AAACCCTAAAAATAGTAGTTTCATCATCAATTAATGTTTTTAATCTAACTTCTTTAATATCATAAACCAACTCGCTAAAAGTAGAATTATAAATTATGCCGTCTTCAATAAATGCCCCATCAGATAAAAATGAATTTGGATTTTCAAAATAGTGTTAAAAATCAAATCATTGAATCTAACTTATCAAATTTATTTTTCATAAAAATATAGAACTAAATTAGTTTAAAATAATTATCATACTTTTTTACTGATTCTCAGCCAAATGGTCTATTGGTTTTCTGATAGACCTTTTCTATCTCTGATTCTTCTGATAATTTCATCTTTCATTCCAGCAGGAACTTTGTCAAATTCTTGTTCCAACAGCGACGAGCTTCCACGTCCTTCTGTTGCACTTCGCAAATCATTTGACCATCCAAGCATTTCAGCAACAGGCATTTTTGCTTTGATTTTAATAACATTGCCTTCTTGTTCTATGTCAAGTGTCTGTCCTCTTTTGCTTCCGACAAGTTTTGTAATTGTTCCTATATATGTATCAGGAACTTCAATAACATGAACCTGCAATGGCTCCAACAGCGACGCGTCTGCATCTTTCATAGAACCTTTAATGCCCTCGCGAACAGCAGGATAAACTTGTGCAGGTCCTCTGTGAATTGCATCCTCATGCAGTTTAATATCAGCCAAAGAAACTTTCATTTTCATGCAAGGTTCTCTTGCCAACGGCCCCTGGTCCATCACCATTTCAAACGCATCAAGAACCATCTCCATAACTTCTTGTATATGAACTTCACCGCGCGTCTCGTCTAAAAATAAATTACCTTTGTAAATATCTTTTACATTTCTAATATCATCCCCGTCCCAGCCGAATTTAGAAAGAACTTCTGCAATTTCCTGATTTTTCTTCTTCAATCGCCCTTCTGGCAAATCACCATTACGAATTGCTTCATAAATTTCATTTTCCAATGGCGCAACTTTAATAAAAAAACTATTGTGCTTATTTGGACTTCTACCCTCGACAACCTTGCCTTCTTTTCCAACTGTCTCACGATAAACAATAATTGGCGGAGATGTTTTAACCGCAAGTCCTTTTTCTGTTTTGATTCTGTTTTCAATAATTTCAAGATGCAATTCTCCCATTCCAGAAATCAGGCTTTCTCCTGTCTGCTCATTAATTTCAACTTTTATCGACGGATCTTCTTTTGCAACTCGCTTCAGCACTTCAACAAGTTTGGGCAAGTCAGCTGCTTTTGTTGCTTCAATTGATTTTGTAACAACAGGTTCAAATAAATGTTTGATTGCTTCAAATGGTTCAATTTCATTTTTGCTGACTGTCTCACCTACAAAAACGTCACGCAAGCCCACAACACCAATAATATTACCTGCTTTTGCGTCCTCAACAATCATTCTTTGTGCACCCTTGTAAACAGAAACCTGCTGAACACGAACATGCCTCTTCGCAAGATTCATGTAAACATCCTCGCCTTGTTTTATTCTTCCTGAAAATAATCTCCCGCACGCAACCTCTCCGGCATGTTTGTCGACGACAATTTTAATAGGAACAAAAACAGTTTCTCCTTTTGGGTCACAATTTATCAACGACTTCCCTAATTCTGATTCAATATCTCCGTGCCATATTTTTGGAATTCTGTACTTCTGTGCATCAACAGGATTAGGATGGTGTTTTACACTCATACTCAAAACAACTTCATGCAACGGTGCTTTTTTCGCCAGTTCCTTAAAATTTTCATTTTCATAAGCATCAATAACATCCTTGAAAGTAATTCCCTTTTCTTTCATATAAGAAAAACTCAATGCCCAGTTATGAAATGCAGAACCAAACGCGACAGTGCCCTCACCGACGCCGACTTTCCATTTTTCTTTGTAGCCCTCTGGTGCAATGTTTTCAATTAATGAATTAACATGATCAATAATTTTAATGAATTTCGCCTGCATTGCTTCTGGTGTCAGTTTAACTTCTTTGATTAACCTGTCAACTTTATTAATGAACAAAACTGGCTTCACCAGCTCTTTCAATGCCTGCCGAACAACAGTTTCTGTTTGTGGCATAACTCCCTCGACAGCACAAGTAAGAATAACACAACCATCAACAGCACGCATTGCTCTTGTGACATCTCCGCCAAAGTCAACATGCCCCGGAGTATCAATAAGGTTAATCAGATAATCCTCTCCATTAACTTTGTGAACCATTGATACCGACGCTGAATCAATTGTAATTCCTCGCGTCGCCTCGTCCTCGTGAAAATCCAAAGCCCTTTGTTTTCCTGCTGTTTTTTCTGACAGCATTCCAGCACCAGCCAAAAGATTATCAGAAAAAGTCGTCTTTCCGTGGTCAATATGTGCTGCAATCGCGATGTTCCTAATATGATCCTGTTTTTCCATCAACTTCCAAATTTTTTTTGTTGTATCTTCTGCCATACCAATAAAATAAAAATTTCCTTCCAGAAATTTTGATAATAATTAATTGAGAAATTGATTTTTAAATTTATTTGTTGAAGGAAATTTTGAAAAATTTTAATTTTTATTCAGATAATTCTTAACTCTTCAGAATTTTTGTATGCAATCTTTAAATAATCTTCTTCTGGAATTTGCCCCTTTTCTCTTAAAAAGGGGTCAATAATTACTCCTTCTTTTAAAGAGACAATATAATGCATTTTAAAATTTCCTTCGATATGTTCAACTTCAAATATAGGATTATCCCCCCATTGATTTTTATTATTAATTATTTTTCTTAATATTTATATTATTTCAAATCTTTTAAACTTTTATCTCGCACTATCAGCCTGTGCCTCGCTTTCCTTTTTTTTCTTCATTGCAAAACTTTCTCCGTTTTGTTCAGAAGCCAAAACAATTTCGTCAGCAAGTGTTTGTGCAATTGTTTTCTTTTTGTTAAATGCTTTATCAGATGCACCTTGAATCAGCCATCTTAAAGATAAATTAACTCTTCGCAACGGCGACACATCAACTGCCTGAGGATAACGCGCACCGCCGTACTCAATCACTGTAACCTCGTCGCGTGGCGCAACATTTTCAATTGCCTTAACCAAAACAGCAACTGGATTTTTGCTTGTTCTTTTTTCAATCATTTCAAATGCTTCCAAAATAATATTCATATTTTTTGAATATTTTCCAGTAGAATGTCCGAGAATAATTCTGTGTTTTTTTCCACGATGTCCTGCAGTCGCAAGCCGATTCATTAATCTTTCAACAACATTAACTTTTGTTTGCCCATGTTTTCCAACATTTCGCCCAAAACTTTTCAAAATTAATTTTGGTTTAAGATTTATTGCATTTTTCAATCCCTCTTCTTCAACTTTCACTTCTGACAAATCATACTTGTCGAAAATTTTAAAATTTAATAATTGAATTTTTTGTTCTGTCATTTTAACTTCTCCAATATTCTCCTATTAAAATTATTTTCTATCATTTCATCTTCTACCCTTTTCAATCTTGCCTTTAACTAACAAGTGTAATGGTTGGTCATTTATTTGAATAACCTGAAAACGAATTCCACGAATATCTCCTTTTGCTCGTCCTTGTTTCCCGCCGATTCGTTCAATCAAAACCTCGTCGTGCTCGTTGATAAATCTTTGTGCAAGATTTCCAGGGATAAAAGCACCCACTGTTTTTCCGTTTTTCTTTAACTGAACTCTGCAACATTTTCTCATCGCTGAATTTGGCTGTGCTGCTTCTTTCTGGAATTTTGAAAGCACAATTCCTTTCGCCTGACTCGCGCCTTTGAGAGGGTCTGATTTTTTAAAAAGATTCAGTGTCCTAATCTTGTATGCTCGGTCTTTCCATCTAAATTGTTTTCTTTTCTTAACTAATTTTGTTGCTGATTTTAATCCCATATTTAATTCTTAAAGAGAAGAGTTTTTAAAACTTACTAAATAATTTTATTCTTCTATTTCAAAATGAGCTTTTTTATTAGTTGGGTCAAAAAATAATTTTGCTTTTGTTTTAAGCATAAAATCTACTCCAAGTAATCTAGGTTGAATAGCTTTTTCTTCACCTTTTATTGGAACATCAACAGGCATTTCAATTTCTAATTCCCCAAATTTTAATTTTGCGTTATTAAGGATTTTTGTGAACATTTGTGAACCCCCGATATTAATTGGTTTATTTCTTCCTTCCAATCTTTCTCGTTGAAGTGGAGAGAATCTTATTCTTTTTACATCTCTTGGGCCAATTATAGTTATTGGACTGCCAGTATCTACTATTGCCTCTATTATTGCAAATATTTTTGGGTCATTACATCTTAAAAGAAAACGAGCTATTATTCTAAGATTATCATCATAATGACAAACTTCTAATGGAATTTGTTTCATTTTAGAGAATTATAATTTTTCCTTTAGGATGAACAAATTCTATAAAGATATAAGAAGGGTTTTGATTTTTTGCTTCAATCTCTTTTATAACTAAATCAATGCTTTTCCCAAATGCAATTGGTTTGGATTCTTTTACTGCTACAAACTTATTTGTAAATCCTTCATTTCTTAATTTATTTATATTTTTATGAAACCATTCACTATCCTTTTCAAATTTATGTAATAATTCTAATTCTTGATCCATCTTATTTTTTGTTTAAAGATTTTAATATTTATAAATATTACTTGTTTTTTAGATTGGTGCACTAAACAATTCGCACATCTTTGCTAAAAAAATCTTTAATAATTTTTTGCAATTCAATTAATCTTCTTTTATCTCGCCCAATCAGCGACGCCTTGCTTTGCCGGTTTGCAGAAATAATAATCTCATTTCCCTGAATTTCAACATTGTTGAATTCAATTGGTTCAACAATTTTCTGAATGAAAAATTTTACATCCCCCAACCCGCGCGGACTTGGGATAATCTTTATTTTTTTTCTTAAAACACTGCTTATTTTTTTTACATTTCCTCCGTTCTCTCCGACTGCTTTTGAAATTAATTGTTTTGGAACGCAAAAAATAAGAAAATTATTATATGAAAAACAAAATTTCGTCGGGACACGCGTAATTCTCCCGAATAAATTAAGATGTCGAATGCCCTGCATGTCCAATGTGTTTACCATCTTTTGATATTTTTGTTAGAAATAATATGTTTAAAACCTTTTCGCTTTTGCATTTCAAGTAAGAAAAGGATTTAGTAAAAAATTTGTTTTTACTCTATAAATTTATGTGATTTTAAATTAATAATTTTCAGGTTCTCCATAATCCCTTATAGGATAATCATCACAAAATCCTAAGCATGAAATTAATCTCTCTATATCTTTTTCTGCGAGTTGTATCGTCTTTTCGGTTATACTATCGGGGGGTTCTTCATCGTCTTTATTTACAAGTGATTCTTCAGAAAATCTATCTGTAATATCTTTTTTAAATTTAAAATCCAATCTTCTGAAAATTATTTTTCTAGAACAATTAAATGTTTCGTTCATATATATGAATTATAATCCCCTTATCTTTTTAAATTTATTTGTTTGTCGCTTCAACAATTTTTTTCTCTGCTGTTTTTTTGTCGCTTTCTTTTTTTGTAAGTGAACCAATAACTTTTACAAGAAGCCCTGGAAGCCCGGTTCCAATTGGAACTGGTTGATTCAAAATTATGTTTTCAATCACACTTGATAATTTTTCTTTTTGTCCTTTCACCGAAGCATTCACAAACTGCCTGTCTGGTGTTTCAAAAGTTGCCCTCGCTAAAATAGATGATTTTTGTGCAATAATTCCCATTCTTGTAACACCTTTTATCTTCCCTGTATTTGTCATAGCGTCGGCAATTAATTTAAAATGTCTGCCATCAATATCAAGCCCCTGATTATCCAGAACACTTTTTGCTTCGTCTATCACAAGTTGTCTTGCCGCTTCAATACCAAACACGTCTGCAAATTCATATAAATCATTTGACAAAATTTTATCTTTATTCACTTCTTTCATCTCAATCATATCTCTCAAATTTGTTCCAAGAGTCATTATAATATAATCTCTTTCTTTTTTCACAATTAAAATTTGCTTTATTCCCTTGACGCCAGAAATAACTGTTCCTTTTAATTTTTCTTTTAATTTGTAAATCTCCCCGAATTTCATTTTTGATAAATTAAGAATAACCCCGTCTCCTTTGTCCTTTGCATTAATGTTTGAAGATTTTAATTTGTCCACAATTTTAGCATTTGTGACGCCGGTGTTTTTCATTTTTCCCTTATCAATTTTGATTTCCATTTTCTTTTCACTAAAATCAATATTAATTTCAGAAGCAATTTGTCCGAGGGTAATTTCTTTTATTTTTTCTGCAAATTTCCTTGCTGTATCTTCGTTATTATATTCCTTGTTTAGGTAAATTTCCATTTTTGGGGAGGATGGTTTTTTACGCGCGTCAAAAATTTCAATCAGTCGTGGAAGCCCCATTGTGACCTGCATTTCCGCAACACCAGCCATATGGAAAGTTCTCAGAACCATCTGTGTTGACGGCTCACCAAATGATTGTGCAGTTATGATTCCAATTGCTTCACCTGCTTCAATTTTTCCTTTAATGTGTGCTTTAGAAACATCAATTCCGTCGTCGCCATATTGAAATTGGATGATATTATTATTTCCATCTCTAACTGTCCCGTCATATTCAACTCTCAAATCCTGCAATGCATTTGATAATCTTCTGTATAAGTAACCTGATTTAGGAGTTCGCAGTGCAGTATCCATGAGTGAATCACGTCCGGTAATTGCACCAAAGAAAAATTCATCTGGTCTTAATCCTTTGATAAATGAATCATAAATAAATCCTCTTGCCCTCGGTGTTAAGTCATCTTTTTTGAAAAAAGAAAGTGTTCTTCCATTATAACCAAAGTCAATTCTTCTTCCGCTCATTTGTTGCTGTCCGACACAACAAGCCATCTGGGTTATGTTAAGCATATTACCTCCGCCTCCTGATTTTATCATGTGATTTACAGGATTTTCAGCAGGAAATTCATCCTGAACGATTTCTCCTATTTTTGTTCTTGTTTCATTCAAAACTTGCAATATTTTTATTTCCCTTGATTCTTCTTTTGTTTTTCCGGGAATAATTTCAAGAGTATCATTATCATATGATTCTAAAATCTCTTCTGTCTTTTTTTCTGCTTTTCTAACAACGTCTTTGCTCATTTCAATAACTTTATCATCCATGTCAAGATCTTCAAGAGCAATTGTAATTCCTCTTTCAGAAAGATATTTTATTCCAAGGTGAAATGATTTTTTGATTATCTCAAATGTTTTTTCTCTTCCTAAAATTCTGTCCAGTTCTTTTATTAAAACCCCGTCGCCACTACCAAATGTTCTTTTGTCTATTTTACCTTTCACAATTTTGCCGTCTTTTATGCTGATTGTCTTGTTTGAAAAATTCATTTTTGGCAAAATCATCGAGAATAATTCAGTTCCTTCAATTGTTTTTTTTGAAACCTCTGCATCAATTCCAGATTTGTACAAAAGATTATTCGCGTCTTCTCTTGTGAAAGTATCCCTTCCAATTAAGTAGTTTCCAGTATTTGTATCTTTGACGCCCCCGATAAGATTTGAATTATTTTTTGGAGATATAAGGTGCTTTTTTATGTCAAGCAAAATTTTTGTTTCTGTTCTTGCTTCTTCTGTTTGAGGAGAATGGATATTCATTTCATCTCCGTCGAAGTCCGCGTTATAGGGGGCAGCAACAGCAGGATGCAACCTGAAAGTTCTTCCTGGCAGTACTTTTACAAAATGTGCCATCAAACTTCCTCTGTGCAAACTTGGATGTCTGTTGAATAAAACAATATCTCCGTCAATAAGATGCCTCTCTACTTTGTAACCCTGAGCAAGTTCTTCTATAATTTCTTCTTTTAATTCTTCTGTAATTTTCTTTCTCTTTCCATCAGGACGAATAATATAATTTGCACCAGGATATTCAGAACCTTTTTTTATTAATCCTTTTAATCTTTTAAGATTCAAGTCATTTGCTGTTTCTAAAACTGTTACAATTTTTGCAATTTCATAGGGAACACCAACTTCATTCATTTCAATCAGAGGATCAGGAGAAATAACAGAACGAGCAGAATAATTAACCCTTTTACCTGCAAGGTTTTTTCTTATTCTTCCTTCTTTTCCTTTGATTCTTTCTGTGATTGTTTTTAATGGTTGTCCGCTTCGGTGTCTTGCAGGAGGAATTCTTGTAACTGTGTTATCAAAAAATGTAGTAATATGAAATTGCAACAAGTCCCACAAATCCTCGATAATAACTTCTGGAGCACCTGCATTCAGATTTTCCCAAAGTCGCTGATTTGCGCGAATAATATCTGAAAGTTTGTGCGTTAAATCATCTTCACTTCTTTCTCCTGATTCAAGAATAATACTTGGACGAATTGTTACTGGAGGAACAAGTAAGGAAGTCAGAATTGCCCATTCTGGTCTTGCGGTTTTTGGATTTACTCCAATTTTTCTCAATTCCTCGTCGGGAATATTCACAAGCATCTCTCGCAGTTCTATTGGAAAAAGTCTGATTTTCCCCCTATAAAAACTAGTTGGCTTGTCAAGGCGGATTTTTTCCTGCACTTCTCCACAATGCGGACATTTTTTAGCATCTTTTGCTTTTTTCGCCCTCTGACTTGCAGAATATTTCTCCATATCTTTGTCAGCAATTTTCAATTTCCCGCAATTATGACAAAAACATCTTAATCCCATTTCAATAAGGGCAACATATTTAAGATGAATAACTGCTTTTGCTAAATCAATACTTCCAGAGTGTCCGAGGCATTCTTTTATTCTTCCCCCACATGTTCTGCATCTAACTCCTGGGTCAATTGCACCAAGACGTAAATCCATCAATCCTCCATCAACAGGATAGCCGTCAATATTATATAACTCCGGTGTCACAATTTTTGTAACAGATAATTTTTTTATCTGTTCAGGATTAAGTAATGAAAATCTTATTTCTCCGATTTTTTTTCTGATTATTTTTGGTTCCATTTTAAATTTTTAAATAGGGATTATAATCTCCCCAAATTTTTTTGTTTGATAATCAAGTGGCGGTTTAGCGAGATGTTTTTTATTTTTGCAAATTTTCTAGTATTTTTTGAAACGTCTTCAACACCTCTTCTAAGACGTTGTTTTTCACTTTTTTCAATTTCTTCTGGGGTTTTATCTTCTTCTAAATAACTCCTCAATCTTCCTATTTTTTCTAAATCTTTAATTACCATTTTATTCGTATTTGTTTTTTAATCCAAAACTTGTTGCAATGTGCAGTCCTTGCAATTCTTCAAGTAATAATTTAAATGCATATGAAATTTCAATATATTCAATTTCTTCGCTATTGCACATAGGACAAATAACCCTGTTTCGAATTGTGTCGTCGATTCCAACTGTTCCGCACTTTGAACAAATTGGCAAAACCACCTTGTCAGAATCATATCTTTCTTTTAACAACAATGAAGCACCATGTGCAACAAGTGCCTGCTGTTCCATTTCACCAAGCCGCAATGCACCTCCACGTGCTCGTCCTTCTGTTGGTTGTCGCGTAAGCAATGCAACTTTCCCAGACGCTCTTCCATGAATTTTGTTTCCAACCATGTATTTTAATTTAAGATAATATAAATTACCCACAAAAATTTTGCTCCTCATCATTTTTCCAGTAATAGGATTATACATTGTTTCTTTTCCGTCATATCTAAACCCAAGTTCTTTTAATTGTTCCTCAAGTTCTTTTTTGCTCACACCAGAAAACGGAGTTCCGTCGATAATTTCTCCCTTAAGGCAGCCAACTTTTCCTGCAAGAAGTTCAAGCAAATAACCCACAGTCATACGGCTCGGAATACCATGCGGATTGAAAATAATATCAGGGCGAATTCCTTCTGAAGTAAAAGGAACATTTTCTTCCTGAACAATTAGTCCAATAACTCCTTTTTGTCCGTGTGACGTCGCGAATTTGTCACCAATTTCAGGAATTCTTTGGTCTCTTGTTTTTACATGAACAATTTTGTTGCTTTCTGAATCAATTGTAACAAAAACAGCCTCGACAATTCCTTTTTCTTCCTGCCTCATTGTAACACTTGTTTCTTTTTTAGTACGGACAGAGATTTCCCTTGCTTCTGACAAGAATTTTGGAGGTGAAACTTTTCCAATAAGAACTTTGCTTTCTTCAACACTTACTTCTGGGGAAATAATCCCGTCACTTTCCAGAAATTCATAATCACTTTCCCTTTTATAACCAGAAACATCTTTTTCAGGAACAAGAATTTCATCTTTTAATCCTCCTGCATAATTCATTTCAATTGCAGAATAAGGTCTGAAATAAAAACTTCTTCCAACGCCCCTGTCTAAACTTCCTTTATTTAAAACAAGTGCATCTTCCATATTATAACCTTCGTGTGGCATTATAGCGACGACAAGATTTTGTCCGGCAGGATATGTTTCAAGTGTGTCATAAACAAAACTTCTTACAATTGGTTTTTGTGGATATTGTAAAATACTGACATCTGTATCAAGACGGCATAAATAATTTGCAGCGTAAAGTCCAAGTGCCTGCTTGAATGTTTTGCTTCCCCTCATTAATCTCGAACTCTGGTCATGGTTTGCATAAGGGACTGTGCTTGTCACAATACCAAACAAATCAGTTGGGTCAATTTCAAGATGAGTGTGTTCTGGAGTCAGTTCATTTTCAAAAAGAGCAACAAGATTATTTTCTTCTTCAGCAGCGTCAATATATTCAATAATTCCTTTTTTGATTAAATCCTCCCATTTTAATTCATCATTTTCAATTTTGATAAGATATTCAGCAGTAAGGCGCGATTTTCCATCATCAACGATTATTAAAGGACGAAGAACTCTTCCAGGTTCAGTAGATATCAAAACAGTATTATAATCATTATCTTCTTTTATACTCATTTGTGCAGGAAATATATTTGTTCTTCTTTTATTTCTCAGTTCTTTTACAAATTCAGACGCATTTTCAACACACCCAATAAATAAACCATTAAAGAAAACATCAAATTTTCCTTCTTCTTTCATTCCTCCTTTTTGAAGGCCCTTAATAAATGTTGTTTTGTCAAAATGAACTCTCGTCGATACTTTGCTCAGTATGGAAAGATTTTTTCTTAATCCAATTTCTGTTCCTTCTGGTGTTTCAACCGGACAGAATCTTCCGTAATGTGTCGGATGAAGTGTTCTTGCAAGAAAATTTTCCTGGTCGCTTTTCAGCATGCTCGCAACTCTTTGCAACTGCGAGATTGTATCAAGATAATTTGTTTTTTGCATATTTTGCGTTACACCACTTCTTTCTCCTGTCCAACTCCCGGTTGCAATTGCTGACTCAACTCTGTGCGAAAACAGCGTTGATTTTGCAATAACTTTTATTGAAAAAAATTTCCTCCTTTTGGATGATTTCTGCAAGGAATATTGAATATCTCTTATGAGAATTCCAAGATTAACTCTAAACAGCGTCGTGAGCAAATCACCAGAAAGTCGCACCCTTTTATTTGCATAATGGTCTTTATCTGTTTGAAGATTAGGATTGCTCTTTACAACAAGAAATTGTTTTATGAACTTGCAAAGTGTCTCGGCTTTTTTTATTCTGTCTTCTTTTTTTTGCCCAATATGTGGAAACAAGTAAGAATCAATTCTCTGATTTACTCTGTCAAGTATTTCTTTTTTTGTTCCTTGTAATTTTGTTTGTTCTGCAATATGCATCATCGCGTCTTCTTTTGTGGAAATGCCCACAAACTCATAAAGATTCACAATTACATTGTCTCTTTCTTGTCCGATATATTTTGCGATTTCTGATTCTTTTGTCATTCCAAGTGCTTTTAATAAAACAACAGCAGGAATATTTTTCAGGCGACTAAATGAAACTTCAAAAATCCCTTCTTTATTCTCGCTGATTGTTACGGGAATTCTATAAGTTCCTCTTAGAGAAAATAATCTTAAATTTAATTCTCCTTTTTTATTTTTTTCAATAAATGGCTGGTTTTCTGCTAAATCTTCTGCCATTACCATTACTCTTTCGTTGCCTTTGATAATAAAATATCCCCCGGGATCTTTTGGGTCGTTGTAGTCTTCAATCATCTTTTTTTCAGAACTACCGAATGTGTTGCACACCTCGCTTTTTACCATTATGGGGATTCTTCCAATTTCTACTTCTCCTGAATCAACTTGATCTCCTTTTTTGACTGTAATCTCAAGTGTAACTGGGGCAGCATAGGTTATTTTTCGCAATCGTGTTTCATAAGGCATTATTCTCGACGAGCTTCCGTCTGCTTCTGTGAGATCTGGTCTGCCAACTTTTATTTTACCAAGCTGAATTTCAAAATTTTCATTATTTATTGTTTCTGCAATTTCATCAACAATTTCCTGCATTCGGAATTTTATAAAATTATTAAAAGAAATAATATTTGATTCGACAAGAGAGTGCTCATCTAAAAATTTTTTGACAACAAGATGTTTATTTTTTTGTTCCATCATACAACAACTCTGTGAAAAATAACAGAACCCCCTTCTTCTTTTCTTTCTATTTTTATTATATCTCCTATTTCACAACCCTCTGGAAGTGCAGGGTCATCTGAAAATATCCTCGGTAATTGTACCTTGGAAATATTTAATTTGCTTAATAATTCGTCTGTCTCTTTTTCAGAAAGCTTTGTGTGTTTTGATTGGAGAATGTGCATTTTATTATAAATAGTTGCATAGTTTATAATAACTTTAACAACTTTGGAATAATAAAAAATAACAAAAATCGGTTTAAAAATCTTTTGATTCAGTATTCAATTGCAAAAGTTTTTACGTCGAGCACCAGTGTTTTGTGGGCATTTAAGCTTTTTGTTCGGGAAGTTTTTTAAACTTATATTTTCTAAATTCATTATGGCTCTGTAGCTCAGCCCGGTTAGAGCACTTGACTTTTAATCAAGGTGTCCAGGGTTCAAATCCCTGCAGGGCCATATTGCATTTTATTAAAAAAATCTTAATGCAATTAATTCTGAAAGAATTTGTATTCAGTTAAATTCACAGAGTTTAAATTCCAGGGTCGAGTGATTTCGTGGTAGAAGTATCGTCGGTACAGAACTTCGTGCGAGGTCAGGAGCAAAACAAACTTTTTGTGTTGATTGCGAAAAACATGATAAATGTTTCAAACATTCGGATTGGTTTACTTATTTTATTGAGAATTATTCATAAAAATTTCTATTTCAAAAATTTTCCCAACCTTTTCTCCAGTTCTTCTTCTCCCAACGCCCCAACAAATTGTTCAATAACTTTTCCCTCTTTTAGAACAAAAAAATTCGGAATAGAACTAACATTAAACTTTCGCGCGATTTCTTCATTATCCCCGACATTAACCTTGCAAAATTTTATTCTCCCCTTGAATTTTTTACTTAAATCATCAATAATCGGCGACATCATTATACACGGCATGCACCATTCTGCAAAAAAGTCAATAAACACCAAATCTTTTTTTACAAATTCATAAAATTCTTCTCCACCAATTTCAGGAACATTTTCAGTCATATTTATACTAAGAAAAAGTATTTATAAAATTATTCTATTAAAAATTTTCTCTCTAATTCCTCCCTATATTTTTTCAAGTCAATTTTTTTTCTCGCAACTCCGGTTTCAATTCCTGCTTTTGCAACTGCAAGAGAAACTTCAACAACAACATTTTTGTCAAAAGGAGAAGGAATAATATAATCTTTTTTCAAACCATTTTTTTTAGCAATATCTGCAAGTGCCGTCGCTGCTGCAATTTTCATTTCATTATTAATCTCTCTCGCGCGAACATCAAGAGCCCCGCGAAAAATAAATGGAAATGCAAGAACATTATTTATTTGGTTTGGATAATCACTTCTTCCTGTAGCAACAATAACATCATCACGAACAGAATGAGCAAGCCCTGGATTAATTTCTGGTTCGGGATTTGCCATTGCAAAAACAATCGGATTTTCATTCATTGACTTTAACATTTCAGAACTCAAGGCATCTTTTGCAGAAACACCAACAAAAACATCTGCACTTTTTATAGCTTCTTCAAGAGTTCTCAAATTTGTTTCAATAGCAAATTCTTCTTTTTGCTTGTTCAGATTTTTTCTCCCCTGGTAAATAACACCTTTACTATCACATAAAATTATATTTTCTTTCTTGACTCCTAGTTCTAAAAATAATTTTGCACAAGCAATTCCTGCTGCACCAGCCCCAAGGAAAACAACTTTTATCTTATTAATTTTTTTATTAGTAACTTCAAGAGCATTAATTAATCCAGCAGAAGAAACAATTGCAGTGCCGTGCTGGTCGTCGTGAAAAACAGGAATGTCCAATTCTTTTTTTAACCGTTCTTCAATTTCAAAACATTCTGGTGCCTTGATATCTTCTAGATTTATTCCTCCATACGTCGGTGAAATTAGTTTAACAACATTTACAATTTCTTCAATATTTTCAGAATTTATCAAAATATCTGTTGCATTAATATCACTGAATTTTTTGAACAAAACAGCCTTTCCTTCCATTACTGGTTTTCCTGCAAGAGCACCAATATTACCTAAACCTAATACCGCGGTTCCGTTTGAAATTACAGCGACGCTGTTTCCTTTGTTTGTATATTTATAAGCAAGTTCTTTATCTTTTGCAATTTCCAAACAAGGAAAAGCAACACCCGGCGTGTAAGCCAGAGATAAATCTTCTGCATTTTTACATGGTTTTGTAATTGCAGTTCCAATTTTTCCTGCTCGTGAATTTTCATTCGCTTTATGATAATCAAGTGCTTTTTGCTTTAGATTTTCTTTCATTTTCTAACTCCAACAAATTCAAAATATTTATCTGCAATTTTTTTTAATTCATTGAGGTAATTTTCAGCTGAATCCTTTTTCATTTTATAATTCTCATCTATAAATTTTCCATTATTCTTAAAACCTTGCAAATAATATTTTTTTGGTTTTCCCCCACAAGTTTCATTAATCCATTCTCCTACTTTTCTGATTTCATCAGCGTCGTGAAATTCCTCAATTATTGTAGTTCGAAACTCATAATTTCCAAAATTATGGGCTGTCCTAAAACTCTCTTCAATTTTATTCAAATCAACTTCTGCATTAATAATTTTTTTATATTTTTCCTTGCTCCCCTTAATATCTATTGAAATAAAATCAACTAATCCTTCATCAATGATTTCTTTTAATTTTTCAGGAAAACTTCCATTAGTATCAACCTTTATTTTGTACCCCAAATTTTTTATTTGCCTTAAAAAATTTTTATCCAATGACAACAATGGCTCGCCACCAGTTATGCAAACTCCGTCGAGGTATTGCTTTCTTTTTTCTAAAAAATCAAAAATTTCTTTTTCTGTATAAATTTTTTCTGGCTGTTTTATAACCAATTCTGGATTGTGACAAAACCCACATCGAAAATTGCATCCATGCAAAAATAAAGTACATGCTATTTTTTCAGGATAATCAATTAGTGTCAATTTTTGAATTCCGGCGATTATCATATTATTCTCCACTTACATTAAATGTTTTCCTAATTTGGAATTCTGCAGATTTTCCTTCGTTCCATTGTTGCACAGGCCTTATGTAACCGACAACTCTGCTGAAAATTTCGCATTTTGTTCCTTCAAATTCCATTTTACACCTCCTGTTGTGGGATTCCACTTGTTTAATTATTTCATTGTTCTTGCCTCTGGCAATTCCGTGCTCCTTGTCACAGATAGGACAAAAATCATGCTCGCCAGACAAGTAACCATGAATAGGACAAATTGAAAAAGTAGGAGTGATTGTAAAATAAGGAAGATTAAATTTTTCTGCAATTTTTTTAACAAGTATTTTTACTGCTTCTTTTGGAAGTCTCTCGCCAACATAAGTATGAAAAACAGTTCCCCCTGTATATTTTACCTGCAACTTGTCCTGCAATTCAAGTGCATAAAACAAGTCATCTGTATAATCAACAGGAAGCTGAGTTGAATTAGTGTAAAAAGGTTTTGCCTTATTTTCTTGAACATATCTTTCATTAGCGACGATAATTCTTCCAAGTCGTTTCTTGTCTGCTCTTGCAAACTTGTATGAAGTTCCTTCTCCTGGCGTCGCTTCTAAGTTATAAATATTTCCTGTTTCTTCCTGAAACTCTTCAAGTTTTGCCCTCATAAAATCCATTATTTTCAATGCAAATTCCATTCCTCTTTCTGTTGCAATATTTTCTCCAGGCATAAAATTCATAATTGCTTCATTCATTCCCAGCAATCCAATTGTAGCAAAATGATTTTTCCAGTATTCACCAAATCTCTGATGAACTGTTTTCAAATAAAATTTAGAATAAGGATAAAGTCCCATTTCAGTAAATCTTTCAATTGTCTTTCTTTTTATTTCCAAACTTTCTTTTGCAAGTTCCATAAGAGATTCAACTTTTTTAAGAAAATCGTCCTCGTCAGTTGCAGTAAATCCAATTCTTGGCATGTTGAGTGTGACGACGCCGATACTTCCTGTTAAAGGATTAGCGCCAAACAATCCCCCTCCGCGTTTTCGCAATTCTGTCTGGTCTAAGCGAAGACGGCAATTGTGAGTCAAAATTCCTGTTGTTCCGACGGTAAAAACAGGCTCGCCCCCACTCACTTCAAAACAATAAGCAGTTGTATTTATTAGTTTTTTTATTTCCTTTATTTTCACCCAGATTCTATTAGAATCTTTGAACCAAATATCTCCATAGTTTTTTCTGTTGAGTTGATAAATTAAAACAGCATAATTCGGTTCTTTTCCTAATCTCCCTTCCCTTTCATCTTTATAGATACTCGTTGTTGTTCCAAGAGTCGCAGCTAACATATTTAAACTTTCAACCATTTTTTTTGAAGAAGTATAGATTCTATTTCTATTTCCCCCGTCAGTTGCATAATGTCCCTCGATAACCCCTCTTCTGAATTCCTCGCCCATCCCAAACAATCTCGCTTTGTAATGTTTTTCTCTTTCTTTTCCCTCGACAAAATCCCTGCATAATCCAACTGCTGCACGCGAGTTAACTCTTAATGTGACTAATTTTGATTTTTTTGACTCAATCACACTGCAGTTCGCACCAAAATAATTTTCTGATATCTTTTTAATTTTTGTTATTAATTCTTTTTTATAATTTCCCTCTAATGAAAAAACTACTCCTGTTTCCCCGTCGTAACTTCCATCTCCTGCATATGCTCCCACAAAAAACCCAAGATTTTTATCTCCTCCCTCTCCATTATAAATATTTAAAGAATAAGGAAGATACATGCCCTTTTCTAGCTCTTTTCCCTCTAAAATTACTTGGTTAGAATTTTTTCCTTTTTTTACAAAATTAAGATGTGCTTCAGAAATTTTTAGTTCATGATTATTTTCTAAAACTACTTTTATCATTTTCTGGTTCTTGAAAGAATTAAATCTCCCTTTTACAAATTTTCCATCAGAATAAATTTCATACTCTTCTTTTTTTGAATTTCCTCTAAAAATATTTTTTATTTCTCCAAATTCTAATTTTCGTCCTCTAGAAGATTTTATCAAAACTTTTTCATCTCCTGCAAGAGGGCACATGCTCCGTGCGTCCTCGGGATTCATATCTGAATTAATAAAATTAGAAAAATAAGGAATTCCATATTTTGCAGTCATCTCCCAAATCATGTCGTATTTTGTACTGTCCCAATCAAAATCTTTTGTAATATTATAAGTTGGAATTGGAAAAGTAAAAACATTACCATTTGCATCACCTTCCATCATACACTCTGCAAATGCTTTATTTATTGTATCCATCTCGTCTTGAAATTCTTTGTAAGTTTCTCTTTGGGGTTTTCCACCGACGATAACTGGCTCGTCTTTCATATAACCCGGAACTTTCAAATCCATTGTGATGTTTGTGAAGGGAGTGTTCCCTGTAATAAACACTTTGCCATTTCTCCTCGCTATAACTGTTTCATTGTCTGTATTTGGACACCAGATAATCCCTTCATAATTAATTTTTTTTATTTCATTAATTAAAGAGTCCTCAAAATAATTAATCTTTTTTTCATTTGTAGTAGGAATATAAAATTGTTTATCTTTTATTTTTTCTATTGGAATTAATTTATATTCTTCGTTTTTTCTAAACTTATAAACAACTCGGTGATTTGGAGAAATTAACTGATCCTGAATTCTATTTTTCAGATTATACATAAGTCCTTTATATTCTCTTTTGAATAAATTTTTTATTGGTTTATCTTCAATAATCTTTTTGTCGATGTTGAATGTTTTTATTGTGTCTCCCTTTTTTAAGGTTTCATAATTAGCCCAGCCGTTTGGAGTAAGAATTTCTGTATCTTCTGACATACATTGAAAACCAACTCTCGTCGGAACAGCCATGTTAAATAAAAAAGATTGCATGCATGCCTTTACTTCTTTATAATCTAATGAATCATATCTTACAAACGGTGCAAGAAGAGAATCAAAATTTGAAAACGCCTGCGCACCTGCTGTTTCCCCTTGCAGAGTGTAGAAAAAATTCACCATTTGTCCAAGTGCCGACGACAAATGTTTTGGCGGACCACAGACAACTTTGCCTGGCACACCTTTGAAACCCTGCAATAATAAATCTTTCAAGTCCCAGCCCACGCAATTTCCAGAAATTACAACTTTTCCTTCACGCATTACAACAAGGGTGCTATTTGGAACAGAAAAATCATAAACTTTTCCTTTGTATTTTTTCTTTAGGATTTTTTTTCGGTAAATCGGAGTCAGATGATTATGCTGGACATCGACGACAAAAATGTTATTATCTTTTCTTTGCCATAAAGTGCCGCACAATCCTATTTTCAGCAAACATTCAATAACATCCTCTGCTAATTTTTTTGAGTTTGTGTAATATTTATACAATTTGCCGTCGGAAAAAGACCCGTCTCCTTTAAATAATGCAATCAAGAATTTTTCTATTAATTCTGGTTCTAAACTCTTTATTTCATTAGGAATATATTTCTCGTTTGATTTGCCAAGAATCTTCAAATGATAAAATAACTCTTTCGAGTGCAAATGAATATTAAATTCTGATTGGATATTATGCGAAAGATTCATCTTCTTTAATAGACGGCAAATTTCTCCTCTGTATCTTTTCTCAGATTGTGCAATGCTTATCCTGTAATCTCCTTTCGCAGGTTCGTAAACAGAGCCCTCAGAAATATACCAGCCCATAAATTCAACATAATCCTGAATTTTAAAATTACCAATAATCTTTTTTCTGTTTCCTCCCTTCACCGACGGAATTATAAAACTTTTTGTTTTTTTTCCTTTCCAGGATAACTTTTTGTCAAACTCCATCCCATCTCTGAATTCAGGAGGATTTACAAATTCCCACACTTTTTTTCCTTTCCTTCTTATTAAAAGACGATGTTCTGGCGTAACAAGAAGAGAAACACTCCTTCCTTCAAAAGAATACATTTCCCCGTCGTAATCATAGATTTGCTTTGCATAAGGAATCTGAAATTCCAATTCACCTGTCTTTAGATTTTTTGTAGCAACTTTCTCGTTGTTTTTAACATCCTTGAAAAATTTCCATCCGCTTTCTGTTAGAATTTTTGTCTTGTCATCAAAACAATACGCACCGAGAGTATCTAAATCGTGAAGATGCAAATTCCCGTTTTCATGAACCTTTCTGATAGCTTCAGGATAAATTCTTCGCATCCAGTAATTAGAAATAATCTTCGTCGCAATATAATTATTCAGCCCCTGCAATGAAAAACTTTTGTTTGAATTTTCCTTAATCATCCAGTCATTCATTCCAATATAATCATCGACAGCTTCAATTGTGTCAAACAATCCCTTAACGTCCCTAAGTTCCTCGTGGCTTTTTCTGTAAAGGATATATGCCTTTGCGACTTTCGCATGCCCCTCTTCAATCAGAATTTTTTCAACAGCGTCCTGAACTTCCTCAACTTCTGGGATTTCATTTTCTTTATGTTTATTACTGATATATTTCACAACAATCTCTAAAATCTCTTTTGTTCTTTCTTTATCTGTTCCACCGACGGCTTTTACTGCTTTCCAGATGGCTTCTGAAATCTTATCCTTGTTAAATGGGACAACACTTCCATCTCGTTTTCTAATTTTAGTTACCATTTTATTTTCCACTTCATTTTATCATATCCCTGTCAACATATTTATAATCAAATCCTTCAGGAAATCTTGCTTTTAATTTTTCAATATTTTGTTCTAAAATTTCTTGAATATCCCAATTGAAAAATATACCAGAGCATATTCCCGATATTTTCTTTAATTCCGTCTTTAACATCTTTTTTATGAGCAAATGTTTTTTTTATGCACGAGGCAATGTCGCCGGCTTCTCCTGTAACTCCAAGCCCCCAGCACATTATTTCTTCTTCCTTTGTCTGAAAATCTTTTTTCGCAGTTGTCTTGCAAATCTCCTGATATTCCTTTAAATTCATTTTAAATTTTTTTTAATTCTTTTTTAAAATCATTTACATCCTGAAAATCATGATATACTGACGCAAATCTGATATATGCAACATTGTCAATTTTTTTTATTTTCTTCATTATAATCTCCCCAATAACTGAACTCTTTATTTCTTTTTTTCCTTTTTTTATTAATTGTCCTTCAATTTCATTGATAAATTTCTCAATTTTTTCTTTTGATACAGGGCGCTTCTCAAATGCTTTTTCAATTCCGCACTTTAATTTTTCTCTGTCAAATTTTTCTCTCCTTTTATCTTTTTTGATGATGTAAAGGTTATTTTCAGAAACTCTTTCATATGTTGTAAATCGTTTTCCACATTTCAAACATTCCCTTCTCCTCCTAATACCTTCAGGGGATTCTCTTTTGTTTGTAACTTTTGAATTTTCATTTGAACAATAAGGGCATTTCATCTTAATTTTTAAAATTTAATAAAATACAATATGTTGTATATCGTTGCATATAAAATGTTATTACTTGTATAGATAAATGGGATTTACTATTTAAATTTTATGAACCCCCAATAAATAGTTACACAGGATAAATCTAAAAATTTATAATTCACAGAAAGTTAAAAGTCCATGGATAAAACAGCGAATTCTATAAAGATATGCTCTGTGTGTAAGAAAGAATTTATTCCTTTCTCTTCTTCAAGGAAGTATTGTGGAATTGAGTGTAGGGAGAAAAACCAGAAACAAAAGAATAGAAGAACCTCTTTGAAAAACAAAAAAATAAAATTCTGTAAGAGATGCAAAGTCAAAAAACCCTTCGCATCTTCGTCATGGTATTGTGCAGAATGCAACAAAATAGTATTAAGAGACCAATACGAAATGCATAAGGGATATGCTAGAAAAAATGCTAAAAAGTTTTATGAGGAGAACAAAAATGATTTTGATTTTAAAATGAAGAGAAATGAAAGGTATAAAATTTATCACAAAAAAAGAAGAGATGAAGATCCTCAATTTAAGATAGCAATTAGATTGAGAAATTTACTTTATAGTGCATTAAGAAAATACTCAAAAGAAGGGAAAGCATTTTCTTCAAAAAAATATGGAATAAATTTTGATAAAATACTCTATCACCTTAAACCTTTCCCGCTAAATTTAGAGGAATACCATATAGACCATATTAAACCTCTGTTTTCATTTAATCTAGAAGATAAAGAACAGATAAGAAAAGCATTTGACCCTAAAAATCACCAGTGGCTAAAAAGTTCTGAGAATATAAAGAAAGGAAATAAATTAAACTGGAATAGTTCATAGGGGTTATTTATCTCATCAACTCGCACTTCTTGCAGACATTTCCCCTCGACGGTTCTCCGCAAATCTTACAATGATTTATTTTTTCTTTTTTTGGCCTAAAATTTTTTTGTATTTTTTCAAAGTTTTTAATCATCCTGAGTTTTTTCTTTTTGTCTAATTTTTCTGTAAATTTTCTCACCTGAATTCTGTAAGAGTCCAACGCGCACGGGCATTTTTCATAAATTACTGGAAGTTTTTTTTGTTTTGAAAACTTGCGGATTTTTTCTTCAGCGACGTAAAACAACGGTTTCACACGAGGAATAAATTTTTTATCTGAAATATTTTTAGTTATAATTCCTGTGTTTGCACTTAATTCCAAACAACCTTTGAAAAGATTTAATAAAAAAGTCTGCACTTCGTCGTCGAGATTATGTCCTGTTGCAATATAATTTGCTTTTAATTTTCTTGCTTCTTTGTTTAAAATCCACTTTTTCAAAACTCCGCAAACCGCGCAATTTTTCAAACCCTGCTTTCCTTTTTTTGACTGAATCGCCGACCGAAGATAACACATTCCAGAACCCATTTCCTTTTTCATATCATAAACATGAAGAGGAATTGAAAGTTGTTTGCATAACTGCTTCACTGCCTGCAAACATTCGTCGCTGTATTTTCCAATTTTTAAATCAAGATGAATTCCCTCGATATTATAGCCGAACTTTTTCAGAAAATACGCAGTTGTCGTCGAGTCCTTGCCCCCTGAAAGCGCGACCAGAATTTTCTGATTTTTTGGAAGATTAATCTCGTCGAGTGTTTTTTTAATTTGGTTTTCAATCATAAGAAGAAAACGAAGGGGGAGTTTTTAGGGTTTTTGGGAAGAATTAAAAATCATTTTCTCTTTGGAGTTTATGAAAATAAAAGATTTGCCTGATTCTTCAAGACCTCGAGAGAGATTTTTAAAATTTGGAAAAGAAGCTTTAAGCGATGCAGAACTTTTTGCAATAATTCTTAGAACAGGAACAATTAAGGAGAATGTTGTTGATATGTCCAATAGATTAATTAAAGAATA
>Ga0210044_10003409_pt1 | contig 22713 bp, 19 predicted proteins | sample CryGey13umfilter_2_FD_183959 | JGI IMG/M metagenome (GOLD analysis project Ga0210044, IMG submission 183959) | Groundwater microbial communities from aquifer in Utah, USA - Crystal Geyser 4/9/14 3 um filter (SPAdes) (version 2) | ecosystem: Environmental > Aquatic > Deep subsurface >... | reverse complement strand
CCGCCGACTTTTGCGCGCTGGTGCAGGGGCTCGGCGCGCAGGTGGTGGGCCAGGTCTTCATCCGCGACCACCAGCCGTTTCGGGCGCGGGATTTTCGTCGGGCAGCACGCACCGGGGCGGAGTTGTTGCTGTGCACCGAGAAGGACGCGGTGCGGATGATCGGTCAGAACGGGAGCAAGGACCTCACCGCGCTGGTGTGTGAGCTCGAGATCCTGAGCGGCACCGAGCGCGTGACCCAGATCGTCAACCTCGAGCGTGCGATGGTGAGGTCGTGCGGATCCTGAGTCGACTCGCCGGTTGGATCCCGGTTCGGTGGCTGCCGTGGCTCGGGGCCGCTCTGGGTTGGTGGCTGCTCAACGTCCTGCGTGTTCGTCGTCGGGTCACGCTGGACAACCTCCAGCGCGGACTTGGCATCTCCGAGCACCAGGCTCTGCAGCTGGCGCGCCGCGTATATCGGCACCTGTGCCAGGGTGCGCTGGAGTTCTTGCGGATCCATCGACTCACCACGACGGATGCCACGCGGATCCTCTCGGAGCCCGGGCTCGAGCGTCTTCGGTCCCACCTCGCGGGGGGCCGCGGGCTGCTGGTCTTGACGGCGCATCTTGGACAGTGGGATCTGCTGGCCTGCGCGGCGGCCCGGGCTGGTTTGGCGGTCAACGTCGTCACACGGCAGATCAAGACGAACTGGATCAACCGATTCTGGATGCAGCAACGTGCGACGTGCGGGGTGAAGCTGCTGCCGGCGCGGGGAGGCGGGCGGGCGATCGTCGAGGCGCTTCGCCGCAACGAGATGGTGGCGTTGGTGCTGGATCAGCACGAGCCGGATGGGGCGGCGGTGCCGTTCTTCGGCAGGATGGCCCGGACCGGCACGGCGCTGGCGCGGCTGGCGAGGATGACGTCGAGCCCGGTGGTTCCGGTGTTTCTGGTCCGGTCGGGCGCTGGATTCCGGCTGGTGGTGGAGGAGCCCGTGGACCTGGGCTCGTCGGGTGATGCGAGCGCCTCGGCGGTCCATGCGGCCACGGCGCAGATGACGCGGATCCTGGAGCAACAGATCCGCTCCCATCCTGACCAGTGGCTGTGGCTGCACCGGCGGTGGAAGCTCGACGATCCAACGCGGTGCGGCGCCGCCCGATAAACGTTTTGGCGGAATAGGACACCAACGACTGGTGGTTGATCGGAGTGACAGAGGAATTCCGTATCAACACCATTGCGTGAGAAGCACCGAATGTCTCGTAGCGCTTTGTAGAAACTTGGCTTTATTGGAGATGTACATGGCAAGAAGGGCCATCCAGTCCCGACCCCACGTCAACCCCAGAAGGGGAAGGCGCACACGCGACCACATGTCGGACACCCACGACCCCCAGGTGACGTTTGAGGAGGAGGAGGTCAAGTCGTCCGACACAGAGGAATCGGCGGAGAACTTCCTTGCGCTCTACTTCAAGGAGATGGCGAATCTGTCGATGCTCAAGCCCGAGGAGGAGTTCGAGACGGCACGGAACATCGAGTCCATCGAGGTCCGGCTGTGGGCGCATCTGCTGAGCCACTGCGGTCTGTTGGAGCCAATCCTGGCGCATGTCGAGCGCGGGATCGACAACAGCGTCTCCGAGTTCCAGCAGCAGAGGCGCGCGGCGCAGGCCCTGCGAAAAAAGAACACGGCGCAGTCACGGCAGGACTACCTTGCGCAGTGCGAGCGGACGGCCAGGGCAATCTACGCGTTGGACATGGACCGCAGGTTGCTGTTGGCCCTTCTGGGTGAGATCCGACGGGTCGCCCGACGAGAGCAGAATCACATCTATCGGCAACGGGTGAACGTCCAGGTGGGGAGCCAGGCGTTCCGCGACCACTACCGCCAGATGGTGGTGCTGTTCAGCCGCGCACAACAGTGCCGGAACGAGTTCGTCAACGCCAATCTGCGTCTGGTCGTCAGCATCGCCAAGCGGTTCAACTATGGCCGCATGGCGCTCGCCGATCTGATCCAGGAGGGTAACATCGGCCTGATCAAGGCCGTGGAGCGCTACGACTACAGGCGTGGATACCGCTTCAGCACCTATGCCAGCTGGTGGATCCGACACGCCATCAGTCGAGCCCTGGCCGACAAGGGCCGGGCTGTGCGTTTGCCGGTGCACATGCTGGATGCCCACCACAAGATAACCCAGGCCACGCGCGAGCTCTCCACCCGCATCGGTCGGGCGCCGACCACCGACGAATTGAGCGCCGCGACGGGCATCTCGGCGGAGAAGGTGGACAAGCTCCAGGGCTACCTCTCTGATCCGTCGCTGTCGCTGGATCGGGCTGTTTCCCTGGAAGACGACCGCCGGTTCGTGGAGATGCTCCACGATCCGGAGTGCGCGACCCCGACCGATCGCATCATACAGGAGTCCGTAAACCATCGCGTTCTGGAGATGATCGGGCAGTTGAAGCCGATCGAGGCCGATGTGCTGCGCAAGCGGTTCGGCCTGTCCGGAGATCGTGAGCTCACGTTGAAGGAGATCGGGGAAAACTACAAGCTGTCCCGCGAACGAATCCGACAGATCCAGGAACAGGCGCTGTACAAGATCCGGCGCGCCCTGGAGCAACAGAACATCTCCTGATCGTTCCCAGTTCGGAGTTCAGACAAGTTGATTCGCGTTGCTCGTCGAGCTACGATCGAGTTCCTTCCAGGAGGTTTCAGATGCGCACGATGGTAACCACCTTGTTGCTCGTGGCGACGTTCTTCATGGTGAGCTGTGAAAAGGGAACCCAGATCAACAGCGTCGAGCCGGGCTTCGGCAACGTGGCGGGCAGCGACGACGTGGTGATCCATGGCAGTGGTTTCAAGGAGGGCATGGTGGTTCAGTTCGGAAAGGCCCAGGTGACCAACGTGGTGATCGACTCGGACAGCCGAATCCGGGTCAAGACGCCATCAGGCGTCGAGGGCAAGACCGACGTGATCATCATCCGTGACGACGGCAAGAGCTTCATCCTCAAGGACGGATTCAGCTACACGCGTGATGCTCCGTCGGGGAAGTGACGGGCGTCGCAGGGCGGTCAGCGGTAGCGATAGTCCGTACGGAATAGCTGCTGTCCAATGAGGATGAAGGAACCCGACGGGACATGCCGTGGCTCGTTGAGCCGAACGAACGTGCCGTTGGAGCTGCCGAGGTCGGTCAGGAAGTAGCCGTCTTCCCGGATGGAGACCTTGGCGTGGGTCCCCGAGACGTACCCGTCGTCCGAGAACATGATGTCGCCTCGCTCCCGGCCGAGGACGATCTCGTCGCCCATCAGCGGGAACGCGCTGCCATCCACGCCGGGTCCGACGATGATGCTGATCCGACCCCAGTAGCCCGGGTTCGGGCTGCCCATCACCTCGGTGCCGTCCTCCAGAGACTGGGGCTCACGGATCACGTCGAATCGCAGCAGCTCCTGGCCGATGCGGAATACGTCGCCGTCGTTGATCGGCTCCTCACGCGTGGTCCTGACGAAGACGCCGTTGAGGCTGCTGATGTCTTCCACCAGCATCTGCCCCTGCGAGAAGGTGAACCGTGTGTGCCGGGGGCTGAGGTAGCTGTCGTTGTCGAACAGCGGACCTGTTCCCCGGCCGATGATGGTTTCTGGCGCGTGAAGCGGGTGTGATCCGCCCTCGCTTCCATCAGGTCGGATCAGCGCGAGCTTTCCGACCTGTGTCGTCTCCGTGGACCGGGACGGCATGGCGCCGCCGCCTGCGATGCCCACCGTCTTCTGTCCAACCTCCTTGAGCCGCCCCCCGCAGTTACCGCAGAACACGAACTCCACCGGGTTGGGAGAGCCGCAGGTCTTGCACAGCTCCATGCCCGGTGGGAGAGGCTCGGGTTTCGGCTCGACGCTGGAGGAGAGGGTGCCCGGCGAGGTGTTGGACGATCGCTCGGGCAGAGACTCGGGCTCGGTGATGGTCAGGGGGGCCACCGGCAGATCCGCGACAACCGGAGAGTATCCAGCAGGCGGTGTGGGGCTCGACTGCATTGTTCCCCGGGCCGCTGGAACCGCGACCGGCTCGGGCGCGCTCAGCTGTGTCCCACATCCGAGGCAGAACTTGTAGCGGTCCTGGTTCTCTTTGCCGCATTTGGAGCAAATGATCACGGGTGTTCCTCGTCGATCAAGTGATCTCGACTCTCAGGAGCTGCTGACCGATGAAGAGGTAGTCACCGTGGGACAGGCGGTGTGGAGCCTCGATGCGAAAGAAGGTCCCATTCTTGGAACCCAGATCGATCAGCTCGAACCCGTCCGGGGTGACAGCGACCCTCGCGTGATGGCCAGAAATGTACGGGTCATCGGGGAAATTGATGTCGTTACCTTCACGGCCCAGGGTGACCGAATCCGATGGTGCGCGATAGATCATGCCGATCTCGGCGCCTCGAAGCAGCTGGATCAGCTTGAATCGCGCAGGTCGTCGTGGGCTGGTGTAAAAGTAGGTCCCCGCGCTGTCGGCATGCGGTTTCTGCTCGTCAGAACAGGGCTCGAATCTCAGGAGCTGCTCACCGACGAGGAAATGCGATTCCGAGATCAGGGGGACGGGCTGGGTGATGCGGACGAAGACGCCGTTGGCGCTTCCCTCGTCCTTCACGATGAGCTGGTTCTGGTCGTCGTAGTAGAAGCAGGCGTGGCGGGGGGAGAGCATGGGGTCCTCCGGGAACAGGATCTCGCCATCTTCCCGCCCGGCCACGTGCTCGGTGGCGTTCAGGTGGTACGAGATGCCATCCAGGCCCTCACCCTTGATCAGGATCAGCTTCGCGCGGTTGGGGGTCTGCATGGCGCCGAAGAACAGCGTTCTTGCGCCACCCTCCGCGGCTGGCGCCTCCGCCTCGAGCTTCGACCCACAGTTCCCGCAGAACCGGAATCCTTGGGGGACTGCCGCACCGCAGGTGGGGCAGGGGACCATCGGCGCCTCCTTGGGACCGTCTCCCTTGCCCGTGGGGACGGGGGATCGGGTCGCCGGGGCCGCTGGCTTGGGCGATGATTGCAGGGATTGACCACATCGCGCGCAGACAGCGGCTTTCACATCGTTCAGTGCATCGCAGTGATCGCAGACGAGGCCCAGATCCATGGTGATTCCCAGCTTGTGGACGAGTTTGCCAGGCGGCTCTGACAAGTTCAATAGATTTTGGCGGCTACAGGCGTCGAAGCGCCATCCGCGCTGCCGTCTGCACCATCCGGCTCGGATCGGTCGTTCGTGCCTGGACCTGGGGCCGCGCCGCCATCACCCGGAGCTGGCCCAGGCTCCAGCAGGCCGCCGCCCGAACATGCGGCACGTCGTCGTCCAGCGCCCGTCGCAGCGCGGCGATGCCCGGCTTCGTCCCCACGTGGCTCAACGCCCGGGCCGCGGCCTGGCGCACGAACCCGTTGGGATCGGTCAGGGCGCGGACGAGCAGCGGGGCGAGCTCCGGGCGCGCGATCTCGCCCGCGACCACGGCAGCGGTCTCCCGCTCCTGGAACTGCTGGCGCCCGAGAGACGTGCCAAGGATCGACGTGGCCTCGGTGAGGCTGAACCTCCCACGCTGCAACGCCAGTCGAACGCCGCTCAGTGCCTTCACCCGAACAGACGACGATGGATCGGTGAGACCGCGCCGAATCTGCAGTGCCACATCCTGTGGCGCCAGCTTGGCATACAGCGAGATGGCTCGTTCGCGGACCAGGGGATCGCGGTGTCCGATGAGCCGAGCGATGTGCGGAGCGAGGGGCAGACACACCGCGTGCACCGACCGGTCCAGCTGCACCCGCTCCCCGGCCGTCAGCCGGTCGCGGTGCGCTGTCAACGGTCCGAGGGACAGCTGGCGCGGGTCGCTGTCCAGGTCCACGAGGACCCGAAGCGCGACGTCACGATGGCGCCCGAGCGCGGCGATCAGTCCCTGGACCAGCGCCTCCCGTTCGCCCGTCACCACGCGGTACAGCGCACGCGCCAGACCTGCACCCTCGAGCTCCGCCACGGACGCCGTGAGGGCGGCCAGGAAGCGATGGCCATCCACCGTTCCGTCTTGCATCACCACGTCAGGAGTCTGCCGCACGGGCGTGATCGGGGCGCCGGTCGCGATCTGGGCGATGGACCACAGCACCACGCGCCGCACATTGCGTTGTTTGCTCCACAGGGCGCGAACCAGCGCCGGCAGGGCCTGGGTTTGCCCCGTGGCTCCAAGCGACCAGGCGGCGCAGCGTTGCAGCTCCATGTCGCCCGACTCGAGCATCGTGCTGAGGCTGGTCGTGCCTCGCCCCTGGCCGCTGGCTCCGAGGCCCCAGGCGCAGCTCGCGCGTACACGTTCGTCCCGCGAGTGGTCCAACATCACCTCCTCGAGCACCGGGCGCATGGATGGCCCGCCGTTCAGCCCGAGGCCGGCGCAGGCCATCATCTGGGCCGTCGCTCGAGGATCCCCCAGCGCCTGGAACAGCGCCTTGGTGCCCGCGCGAGAATCGACCCGGGACAGGGCCCAGGCGGCTGCGTCCCGCAACGGTCCTTCGCGGCTGGAGAGCAGCAGGACCAGTCCAGGCACCGCACGTTCGTCGGCGATCCGACCCACGGCGACCGTCGCCTCCACGCGCAGGTTGACCGCCCGCATCAGCTTCTTGTTGTTCAGGGAGGAGTATCGATAGGGATAGTATCCGGAGGTGCCCCGGATGGTGACCACCGACTCCTCCGGCTCCTTGCTCGCGATGCGCAGCAACGGCACCACCGCGTTGGGGTTCTGGAGGTATCCCAGCATTCGTACCAGCTCCCCCCTGCCGGTGGTCGCGCCGGACAGATCCTCGAGCAGGGGGGCCAGTCCCCGGATCCCGATGCGCTTGAGCTCGTCCAGCGCGGACTGCCGCGTGGCGCTGCTCCCCTGGCGCGCCTGGTCGATGAGCATCGGGACTCGACGGCGGTAGATCTGGACCAGCAGCCGACGATACACCTGAGCGTTGGTGGACATCACCGACAGCGGCACGATCTCTTTTTCCAGCTGCTCGAGCTGGTTCAGGTAGCCGCTGAGCTCGACCCCGATGCGGAACGCCTTCTGGATCAGCTCCGGTGGTTGGGCGGTGGTGATGACCTGGCGATAGAGCTTCTCTGCCTGGGCGTACCGGCCCTGCTGTGACAGCATGCGCGCCAGCGCGAAGTGCACCTGAAACCGGCTTGGCGCGAGCTTGATCGCCTGGCGATAGGCCTTCATCGCGTTCTCGTAGTCTTCCTGCTTCTCGTACAGCTCGCCCAGCTGCTGGTATGACTTGGCGTCTCCGCTCCCCATGGCCAGCGCCTTGTGGGCATACACCAGCGCTTGTTTGTCGTCGTACAGCTGCAGCAGCAGGTCCGCCATGCGCTGGTAGTAGTCCCGGGCCAGCTGCGGCTGGAGCAGCGCCAGTTGCTTCAACAGCTCCACGGCCTGCTGAAGCTTGCGCTGCCGGCGGTAGACCGATTCCAGCGCCGTGAGCGCCTCCAGGTTCTTGTCGTCGATCTTGAGCACGCTGCGGTAGACCTCGGCCGCGTGCTCGACGTCGCCCAGCTTGAGGTACGCCTCCGCCAGCATGAACCCCGCGTCCACGTTGCGGGCCGGCCCCTCGAAGTCCATGCGGTAGACGTTGATCCGTCCGCGCAGCTGGTAGCTTCGATGCAGGATGTCGATGATGCGGGTCCTGGCCTCACGGCTCGCGGCCCGCAGCCCCTCGGCCTTGGCCAGCTGCAGCACCTGATCCCACGACTGGAGCGCCTTGATCACGTGCCGCTTGCGCTCCAGCAGCAGGGCCAGGGCGCGGTGGTACGGTACGTGCTTGGGCTTGAGCTTGATCGCGCGGGTCAACAGATCGATGGCCTCGCGGGTCATGTCGTGCTGACCGAAGATCTCGGCCAGCCGGGCCAGCGCCGCGTGCCGTTTGGGCACCACCTGCAGCAGCCGGCGCCAGGTCTCGATCGCCTTGCGCTTGTTGCCCTGGAGGTAGAGCTGCTCACCCAGGTTGATCAGGTGTGACGGGTCCTGGGGCTCGATCCGCACCAGGATCTGCGCCGCGCGCATCGCGCGCTTCTGCTCCCCCCATCGGGCGTACAGGTCGGCCAGGGCGGAGTGCACCGAGGCGTCGCCGGGGAATCGTTGACCGCAGCGGTCCAGGATCAGGAACGCCTCCTTCTGGGCCCCGGAGCGATAGAGCCGCTTGGCCAGCTCCAGCTGGTACCGCGGCTCGCCCGGAGCGATGCGGGCCAGCTTCCTGTACTCCGCGATGACCTCCTTGTCCTGACCGCTCCGTTCCAGCAACCCGATCAGACGCACGCGCGTGTCCACGGCGTGGGGGGCGGCCTTGAGCGCCGCGTTGTAGGACTTGAGCGCCCGGGCCTCGTCCCCCGTCTCGTCGTACAGTCGGCCCAGCACCTCGTGCTCGAACTGTCCCCGCCGCTTCCAGGTCTGCTCGTAGTGCTCGATCAGCGACTTGAGGTTCTCCCGCTGGCGATAGATCGCGATCACGCGCTCCGTCAGGTCACGGCGCAGCCAGTGTCCGGCGGCGGTGAGACCCATGGCCTTGCGATAGGTCGCCACCGCCTGCTCCACCTTGCCCTGTTTGTGCAACAGACCGCCGATCTCCTTCAGCACGTCCGCCTTCTGCGACGAGTCGCTGGTGCTGTTCAGGATCGTCTGATACTGGGCGATGGCCTCCGCTTCGTGGCCGCTCTTGGCCAGGGCCTGCGCCAGCTCGATGCGAAGCAGGATGTTCTTGGGCTCCAGCGCCACCAGACGGTCGAAGTAGCGTCGCGCGGCGGCCATGTCGTTGGTCGCCAGGGATAGCGTGGCCAGGGCCTTGAGGTAGCGCTTCCGGTCACGCGCCGACTGCGCCATGGTCAGGGTCTGCTCGTAGGACTTCTGTGCGTCCTGCGTCCGGCCCAGCTTGCGGTACATCGCGGCCAGGGCCGCGGGTACGGTGGGGCTCTTGGGGTTGAGCGCCGCCGCCCGCTCGTAGTGCAGGACGGCCTGCTCGGTGTTACCGGCGCTGCGCTGGAGATGGCCGAGGATGACCTGGTAGGCGAAGGACTTGGGGTTGCCCTGCGCCAGCGCGCGGTACTCGGCCACCAGCGCGCCGAGCGACCGGTGCTTGCGATACAGCGCCACGAGCTTGCCCAGCGCGTAGCCGTCGTTGGGCCGGTGGCTCAGCATCGCCTTGTAGCGTGCGACGATCCGTGGGTCGAAGGCGGAACGCTTGACGGACCAGTCGTCAGCCACGGAGGAGCCGACGAGGATCAGCAGCAGTAGGAGGGGGACAAGGTGTCTCATGCTCACTCAGTATACCCGGCGGTGTGGGGGCTGCACACCCGAGCGGACGTATTGCTCGTGGTACGGCGTGGCGGAGGGCGATGTTCCCGATGCGGTCAGCGAGGGGTTGGGCGAGGGCGACGTCCCAGGCGCGAGTGGGGTTCCGAGGCAAGCCCCTGTGCAGCAGGCGCAGGCCAGGCGAGCGGCGTTGCCGGAGCCCAACCGATACTACTGAAGTCGGTTGCGCCGGATGCGGGCCAGCAGCTTGCGGAGCGCCTGCTCCCGGCGCTCCAGCACGTAGTCGCGGATGATGCGTTCGTGCGCGCGGGCCATGCCGGTGAACTCGATGCCCGTGCCGTGGAAGTAGCGGTCCATGGCGTCATACCGGATCTCGCCCCGAGCCCAGATGGTCTCCGAGGTCTCGGGAATCTCGAACTCGAGCCCCACCACCCGATTCTCCCGGGAGAACGGCGTCAGCAGGCGGTTGACGTGCAGCCCCGTGGGGCTGAGGTTCACCGCCATGCAACGATGCGCCCGGTCCCGCACATACTCGTTGAGAAACATCTGGAGCGGGACGCGGTAGGTGGATCGGCGGTTGAGAGTTCCCATGGCAGCCTCCTTGGGTAGCATATGTAGGATATGATACTACCTTGTATTACCTGGCGCAAACTTCCGGGCAACCGACGAGGTCAAGAAGCCGATAATCTCCCATGAAGACACCGTCCGGTTTGATAACTGCTCAAAATTACGTGTTTCAAGCCCTGCGCTCACAACGGCCTGGCCTCGGCTCCGGGATTGGGTTGTCGTTTGGGCAGGTGCTGGCTCCACAGGAGCGAGACGTCGAGCAGGACCGAAGCCCACCCGTGGAACGCGCGCGGGAGCGTGAGCGAGACCCTGAGGTGGAGCGTGCCGACCCACGGCCGGCGCATCGGGTGGAGCCACTCCCCCCGGCGCCTCGCGGTGAGGAGGCGAAGCTCGTAGAAGCCGCCACGCCGACCCGCTCCCCCGTGGTGGAGCCGCCGCTGCAACAGCTGGCGGCCCAGATGATGCGGTCGATCTGCGTTCATCAGCTCGGAGACCAGTCGGGGTTGAAGCTCGAGCTCTCCACGCCCAGGTTGCCGAAGATCGGGCTGGACCTGCGCGTGCAGGCGGGCCGGCTCACGGCGCGGTTCAGCGTGGCCGATCTGGCGGGGCGTGATCTGCTGAGAGCGACGTCGGGAGACCTGGCGGCCGGGCTCGCGGCCAGAGGCATCGATGTGCGGGCGATCGAGGTGGACCTGGCGCCGCCGGCGCGACGGCAGACGGGTGGGGAGAGCCGGCAAGGCCGCGGTCGGGGCCAGCCGCGACCACCGCTCCCGTCGGGCAGGGGGGGCAGGACGTTGTGAGGGTGGGCAGCAGACAAACCACCGCTGGCTAATGTAGAGTAGGGTGGCTTGATCACCCCGTACCCATATGCGCAGCTGCCGCGCCTCCATCGAGCCCAGCTCGAACTTCGCCGACAGCTGCAGATCCATCTCGAGCGGCGCGAGGTGGAAGAGGGATGGAACCGCTGGGCTGCCCGGTATCTCGAGCGCGCTGTTCCACCACCCCGGATGGGCGCCGTGCGCCACGTCGATCCCGACCAGATTCACGCCCTGGAGGCGTCGGCCCAGCTGGTGATCGGGCTCGTGGGCCCCCAAGGTGAGGGTTTGCTGCTGCTGGACCGTGAGCTGGTGGGCGCTCTACTGGCGATGCTGCTACAGGGCGCCGTGGGTCCGCCCATGCCCGTCAGAGACGCGGAGCGGGGGATGGTAATCTACCTCGTGGGCGCCCTGCTGCACGAGACGGAGGCCCCATGGACGGTGGGTCCGAGGAGGGAGCCTCCCAAAGAGCAGAGCCTGGCGGTGGATCTGGGTATCACGCTTCAGGGGGGGGCGATGGGCATGGCGACGGGAGGGGCGATGGGCATGGCGACGGGAGGGGCGATGGGCATGGCGACGGGAGGGGCGATGGGCATGGCGACGCTCGTGTTGCCCAGGCGACAACCCACCGCACCACAGCGCCGGGGCTGGTCGAACCGGGCACGCCTCGGCCTGATCGCCTGCCACGCCCCGGTGGTGGCGGCGCGCCTCCGGCTGACGGTGTCAGAGGTCGATCAGCTGGGGGCAGGCGATGTGATCCTGGCCCCCGGCATCCCCGGAGCGTCCGATGCGCTGCGCGGGTGGCTTTGCGTGGGGCAGGGCAACATCGAGGTGATGGTGCGTGGCGCCGGGTTGGAGGTGTCAGGTTCGTTGAAGATCGGAGGAGAACCGATGGATCAGGATCGCACGCGGCCCAATCCGGGGATCGAGGAGATGGCGGCGGTGGAAGGCCTGCCGGTCGAGATCACCGTGGAGCTGGGACGCGTCCGCATCTCGGCGGCCGAGCTGCTCGAGCTGGAGGTGGGAGATGTGCTGACGCTCGGTCGCCCGACGGTGTCTGCGGTGGATCTCAGGGTGGGGGACAGGTTGCTGGCCCGGGGCGAGCTGGTGGACGTGGAGGGCGAGGCGGGGGTGCGTCTGATCGAGGTCTATGCCTGACCCAGCAGTCCCTGGTACAGCTCGAGATACCGATGGCCCATCAGGTCCAGAGGAAACCGCTGGCGCATCGCGTTGCGCTTGAGGATGTCCCATGGCTTGGCCTGCGAATGGAGCGACACCGTGCGGTGGATCGCAGAGACCAGGCTGTCCACGTTGAAGTTGTGGATCACGATCCCCGTGCCGGTGCCGGTACGGGGGTCGAAGTCGACGACGGAGTCGTGCAGCCGGCCAACCCGGCAGCCCATGACGATGGTGCCATAGCGCATCGCCCTGAGCTGAAGGTCTCCACCCTGATCGTGCTCGAACGGCATGCACACCAGATCGGCCCCGGCCAGCATCCGATGTGCAGCGTCCAGGTCGATCGCCGGGTGGTGCGCCACGTTCCCCGCCGTGGGCTGTGGAACGCGGTCCATCGCCTCCGTTTCACCCCCCACCAGCACGAGCTGGAGCTGGGGCGTCGGCAGCTGGGCGAGCCCTTCCAGCAGCAGGTCGAATCCACGCTGCGGGGTGAAGGGGGCGAAGACCAGCGCCAGCGGGATCTCCGGTCTGGTGGGGAGCTGAAGCTCGGCCTGCAGCGCCCGCTTGCACTCCGCCTTGGAACCCAGGCTGTCGATGTCATAGCGCGCGGCGATGCGATAATCGTTGCCCGGGTCCCACGTGTTGTAGTCGATGCCGTCCATCACCCCACACAGGCGGGGGCCGAGGGCCTGAAACAGGCCATGCAGCCCGGCGCCGTGCTGCTCGGTGCACAGCTCGCGGGCGTGGGACGGGCTCGTGGTGCAGATCATGTCGGCTCCGATCAGGCCCGCCTTGAGCAGGTTGATCTGGCCATGAAACTCCAGCCCGTCGGGTGTGAATAGATCCGGGGCGAGCCCCAGCTCGTCGAGGACGCCGCGGGAGAAGGGTCCGCCGGCTGCCGGGTCGTGCACGGTGAAGATCGTCTTGGACCGGGCCAGGCTGCCGCCGGCCTCGCCCCGTCGGATCATCAGCGGCAACAGCGCCGCCTGCCAGTCGAAGGCATGCACGACGTCCGGTGCCAGCTCCAGCTCGTCCGCGATGGCGGGCGCGCTGCGGCACAGCAGGTTGAACCGCAGATGGTTGTCGGCGTAGGGGCCGCTGTCGTCGCCGTATATGCCGTCGCGCAGGAAGCTCGGCGGATGGTCGACGAACAGGACCTGGACATCGCTGCCCGGGAACTTGCCGTCCAGCAGCCCGACCTCGACCTGCCTGGTGTTTCCGGTGGGAACCTGGAACTTGCGGATGCGCCGGGCCAGCCCGAATCGATCCCCCGTGGCCTCGCTGTAGTGCGGAGTGAGGATTGTGACGCTGTGGCCGGCCTCCCGTACGGCGCGCGCCAGCATTCCGACGTGCTCGCCGGCGGCGCCGTTGGTTGAGAATGGGACGACCTCTGAAGTGACGAACAGGATATGCATTGAATACGCTCGTTACCGGAGTTGCAGTCGCAATCCCCGCTTGAAGGTTGCGCCCGCTGCAATATCGACGGGCCAGATGATGACCAGGGTGGTTCCCTGGTAGGTGCGCTCGATGCCCGACTCCGACTGCGATGCTGTCTGCAGCGGAAATCGGACCAGCGTCGCCTGGGATGTGGGCTTGAGCAGAACAGCCATGCCCGCCAGCGGGTCGGAGATCTCCACCTGGCGGACATCGGGGTGGATCCCACGCCCGGTCACCGAGTCGTGGATCTCGCCGCCGTCCGCCAGGACGGAGCACTGGACGTCGGGGTGGGGGCCAGACGGCATGGTCAGACTGATCTCGGTGGCGAACAGGACGGAGCGGAGCGGCTGCTGTGGTGTGAGCTCATAGTCCACCAGCACCGATTGTTGTTCCAGACGGTAGCTCTTCCTGATCGAGAGGTCGACGTGGCCCGTGGGCGCCCGCACCGCTCCCGCTCGCCCCAGCAGCAGGTGGCCGCTGCCACCCACGGTCTGCAGCAGGTCGAACGGTGCAGTGCTGAAGTCCCCGAGCTGCGGAGCCGTGCAGCGCCAGATCTGCTCCAGATCCAGGTTGGCCGCGAACATCTGGTCCACGAAGGCCAGCCGCTGGTGGGGATCGTAGACCAGCAACTCGGCCAGCCCGTCGTCCTTGAGATGCGTGATGTCGTGAATCGACCGCGGCGTGCCGTCGTCCGGCGTGCCGTCGTCCGTCGTGCCGCTGTCCTGCAGGCCGGACTGGCTCAGCTGCCGAACCTTGTCGTGATACGGCTCGGGCTGACGGGTCAGCACGTCGGTGATGCAGAACTCGCGCTGCATGTCGTCCACGGCCAGCAGTGCGCCCCCCCTGGCAGGAGAGACGATCAGTCCGATGCTCGGCCCGGAAAGGATCACCTCGTCCTGCAGGTCGCCGTCGAGATCACAGCGCTCCATCTGCACCGGCGCGCTCCCACCCAGCACGCCATTCGCGAGCCGATGGGCGCGGATCAGGTGGGTGTGAACGGCCGAGCGGAGCTTCGCCAGATACAGGCCGCCGAACAGGCCGTGCCAGTAGGCGCAATTGCACTGCCCGCGGTACAGCTCGCGGCGCGCTCGCTCCATCTCCCTCTGGTCCGCCGGTGCCGCCATGTCCTCGGCCCGCGCCACCCGATGGCTGACGTAGCACATCCGCTTGTGCATGAAGTTGGACTCGGGGTACTTGGCCAGAAACCCCTGCCAGATCCCGCCGCGGACGAACGGCCCCCAGTCGTCCTTGTGCCCCTCACGCTCGATGTGCTGCATCAGGTCATGGAACCGGCGCTGGGGCTGCAGCGGCAGCGACCACTCCCCCATCTCGTCGTAGGATCCGGTGGGAAGATAGACCCGCCCGCACGGCGTGAGACGCTGCAGCACGTCGCTGAAGGTGGCGGTCTGGATCCGATCGGTGTGCTGCTCCAGCAGCGACAGGAACTGATCGAGCCAGCCCTCGTCCCACACCCACTTCTTGGTGCCGGGCCACATGCCGAACTTCTCGCCGTCGTCGCCGTAGGTCAGGACCAGGTCACGGTCACCGGCGTCCTGCCCCAGACGCAGGAGCAGGTCGATGGCCTCGGTGGCGGGCTTGAACGGGATAGCGTAGCGCAGCTCCATGGAGATGGGGAAGACGCACAGCGGCGTTCCTGCCTTTTCCGTCACGTGGTAGCCGTGCAGCGGACGGGTCATCCCGGCGGCCAGGAAATGGCCGTCGTCCAGCACGGTGTAGCGGTATCCCGCGGCGTTGATCACGCGGGGCAGGTCGGGCTCCCACACGCGTTCTGCCAGCCACATGCCGCGTGGACGTTTGCCCACGCGGTACTCCAGGAACTCCGCCATCAGCTTCAGCTGGCCCAGCGCATCGCGTTCGGGCAGGACCGAGAGCATGGGCTCGTAGAAGCCGCCGCCCATCAACTCCACCTGTCCGGACGCCACCAGCGTGGCCAGGGTGTCGAAGTAGTCCGGATGGTTGTGTTCCAGCCACTCGATCAGCGGGCCAGAGTAGTGCAGCGTGATCCGGATGCCCGGATGACGAAGGATGGCGTCCAGCAACCTGCGGTAGCAATCCTCGTAGCCCTGCTCAAAGACGTGCTCGAAGTTGCCCTGAGGTTGATGGTTATGAATCCCCAAGAGCAGCGTGACGGTGCCCATGGAATCGGTCGCTCCTGGCAGGGGGGGCCCTGCGACTCGACGGCCATGCCGCCGAAAACCTGGTCTGGCGCGATAGTAGGCGGCGGGTCGAAGGGGTGTCAACGCGCCATTGTCTGCTTGCCAGCACCCGGGCCCGTCGATACCCTGCGCTGGAACGTGGAATGGGAGGCTACATGTCCGGGATGGCAACCTTGATTGATGGCAAGGAGCTGGCGAAGCAGGTCCGGGGGGAGGTGGCGGCCCGGACCGCACGGCTGGGGGAGCGAGGAATCAGGCCCGGGCTGGCCGTCGTGCTGGTGGGAGACGACCCGGCCTCGGCGATCTACGTCAGAAACAAGACCAGGGCTTGTAAGAAGGTGGGGATCGAGCACTTTGACCATCCCCTGTCCGCCACCACGACCCAGCACGAGTTGCTCGAGCTGGTGCAGCAGCTGAACCGGGACCCCGCCGTGCACGGCATTCTGGTCCAGCTGCCGCTGCCGTCGCACATCGACAGCGACGCGGTGGTCCACGCCATCGATCCGGTCAAGGACGTCGATGGGCTGCACCCGACGAACCTGGGTCATCTGCTCAGCGGGAGCCCGCGCCTCGTGCCCTGCACCCCGCTGGGGGTGATGCGGCTCCTGGAGCGGGCGGACACCCCGCTGCAGGGGGCGGACGCGGTGGTGGTCGGACGCAGCAAGCTGGTGGGCAAGCCCATGGCGGCCTTGCTGCTGGCCCGCCACTGCACGGTCACCATCTGCCACTCGCGAACGCGAGACCTGGAGCAGGTGATCCGTCGCGCCGACGTGCTGGTCGCCGCGGTGGGGCGTGCAGGGCTGGTGCAGGGCAGCTGGATCAAGCCGGGCGCCACGGTGATCGACGTGGGGATGAACCGCGTGGAGGACCAGCTGGTGGGGGACGTGGAGTTCGAGCCCGCTGCACGACGCGCCCGCGCCATCACGCCGGTGCCCGGCGGCGTGGGCCCGATGACCATCGCGATGCTGATGAGCAACACCGCTCAGGCGGCCGAGACCGCGCGCTGAGCGGGCCCCTCCGGGGGGGAGCCTCGCCGGATCAGCTGAGGCGGTCGGGTTTGCCCAGCACCTCCAGCACGTGTTGACGGAGGAGCTCGTAGGCTGGCGGGTTCTCCATCACCACGGCCGCCCCCTCACGCAGGGCCACGGCCCGCAACACCGGGTCGCTGGACAGGGCAATCACCGGGATTGACGGCTGGGTCTCCTTGCACGCCATCTGGATCAGCATCAGCCCGCTCTCTCCCGCGGAGTCCAGGTCGAGGAGCATGAGGTCGGCCCGATTGGTGAACCCGGTGGCGACGATCTCGGACGATGAGGCCTGCAACACGGTGCAGGTGAGGATGCTCTGCAGGTAGCGGGTGATGCGGTGCAGGGCCGACTGGTCGTCGGCCAGCGCCATCAACCGGACTCCGGCGAAGTCCTGCACCATACCATCGATGATCTTGCCGATGTTGTCTTCGAGGTGGTCGAACTGCAGGCCCAACCCGGGGGGCAGACCCTCCTCGGATGTCTTCCGACGGACCCACATCACCCGGGCCCGCGTCTCCACCGTGTCGCCGGCACCAGGGATGGAGAAGCGCACCGTCAACTCGGTTCCCACGGGAAACAGGTCCGCCGTCTCGAGGAACAGTCCACCCTTGGACAGGTTGAGCGAATAGCTGACCAGGAACGACCCCTTGGTGCGGTAGTGCACCTCCACGGAGAGCGGCGCACGATAGAATCGTCGACTTTCGGGTAGTTCTTCGTTCACTTGAGCAGTATCTCCAGCAAGCGGTCGAGCTCATCGAGCGAGGCGTAGTTGATCTCGATGCGACCTCTGTTTTTGTCGGACGCCACGAGCCGCACCCGCGTCTTGAGCGTGCGTGCCAGCCGTTCCTGCAGGTTCTTCACGTTGGGCGAGGATGGCGTGCTGTCCGCCGAGGGCGGGCGTTTGAGGGCCTTGACCATGGCCTCGGTCTGGCGCACCGAGAGACCACGGTCCACAACCTGCCGCGCCGCGCGGTCGATGAGGGGGGCCTTGTCCAGCGCCAGCAGGGCCCGGGCGTGGCCGGGTGACATGGCCCCCGAACGGACCGCCTGCTGGGTTCGATCGGGCAGCTTGAGCAAGCGGATGGTGTTGGCGATGGTGGTCCGGTCACGTCCGATACGCGTGGCGAGATGCTCCTGAGTGTATTCGTGCTCGTCCATCAACCGCGCGTATCCCAGGGCCTCCTCGATGGGGTCCAGGTCGGCGCGATGTAGATTCTCCACCAGCGCCAGCTCGAACGCCTCGCGTTCGTTGACGTTGCGGATCACGACGGGGACGTCCTTCAACCCCGCCTTCTGCGCCGCGCGCCAGCGGCGCTCGCCCACCACCAGGATGAACGTGTCGTTCTTGCCGGCCCGGACGACCAGCGGCTGGACCAGCCCCTGCTCCTTGATCGACGCCACCAGCTCGTTCAGCTTCTGGTCGTCGAAGTACTGCCGCGGCTGCTTCTTGTAGGGCTTGATCTTCTCGATGGGGCACAGGAAGTAGTCCCCCGATGCGCTCCGTCCACGATCGATGGAGTCGGGGATCAGGGCCGACAGGCCACGTCCAAGAGCCTTGCGCGTCACGGTTTCCTGGTCCTCTTGCTGTCGCCCCGTTTTTTGAGCAGTTCCTGCGCCAGCTGAAGGTACCCTCTCGCGCCGGCCGAGTCGATATCATACAACAGAACTGGCTTTCCAAAGGAGGGTGACTCTCCCAGGCGGACGTTCCGAGGGATGACCGTCTCGAACACCTGGCTGTTGAAGTGTTGTCGTACCTCGCTGGCAACCTGGCGCGTGAGGTTCATGCGCTTGTCGTACATGCAGAGCAGGATCCCTTCGAGCTCCAGCCGGCTGTTGTACGAGCCCCGGATGCGGTCGATGGTGGACAGGAGGTGGCTGAGCCCCTCAAGAGCGTAGTACTCGCACTGAAGCGGGACCAGCACCGAGTTGGCGGCCACCAGCGCATTGAGCGTCAGCAGCCCCAGCGACGGTGGGCAGTCGATGAGGATGTAGTCGTAGCGCCTGGCCGCTGGCCGCAGCGCTTCGGTCAGGCGACGGTGTCGGTCCTCGAACTCCACCAGTTCGATCTCCGCGCCGGTGAGGTCGGGGTGGGCCGGGACCAGGGTGAGGTATTCCAGGTCGGTGGTCAGCTCCACCGCGGCGAGATCCGCGGAGCCCATCAGCACATGGTAGATGTGGCCCTCCACGGTGGACTTTGGATAGCCCAGGCCGGAGCTCATGTTCCCCTGAGGATCCATGTCGATGGCCAGCACACGTTTTTCCGCCACGGCGAGGGACGCGGCGAGATTGACCGCCGTCGTGGTCTTGCCCACGCCGCCCTTCTGATTGGCGATGGAAATCACATGTGCCATGGAGCCCCAGTTATCACTCAAGGTGTCGATCCAGTAAAGCGAAAAAGTTGCTAATAATTTTCATGTGTTTGCGCGATTTTTCGTGAGCTTTTTTGACAGCCGATCCCCCCGGCCGTAGTATGTAACCAAATGTAGGATATAAACCCTCATGTGGTTCACGGTCCTACAGAAAAGGGTGACACAGGTGTCCGCCAAGTCCTCACGCGTTGCGCTCAAGCCACTGTGCTGGTGGGAACTGTTGAACGCCAACCCGCGGCGCTTGCCGTTCATCGGACTGTATCTGGAGCTGCTGGGTGGTGGATTCAAGGGACAGAGGGTCCGGCCAGAGGAGGAGAATTCCATGTATGTGGACAATCGAATCGTCGAACCTGTCGAGGGCTGGGAGCAGTATCTGGGGAGCCGCAGCGCGGGCTGGGGCGACGACCAGGGCCTGATCGAGGACTGGTTCGATGCCGGCGACGCGTTGCAGTTTCAGGACACGCTGTTCAACGAACTGAAGATCGACGAACCCGATCGGTGGGAGCGGGCACGTGACTGGGTTCGATCATTGCTGGTGGCTTCGCGACACCGACCCGCCCGACCCATGGAAGCCGCCACTGGGCGGTGATGGAGGAAGAGATGAGCCTGTTTCCCCGTGTCTATCGTTCCTTCGAGGAGTTCGAGCGTTCCGAGCTGAGGAAGCTGGATCACCTCTATGGGTCAGTGGACGACATGGTCGACGATCTGCTGCTGGCCGAGCTCGAGGAGGAGCAGGCCGACCGGGACGACGGCATCTTGTTCGATGACCCGGAGGACATGTAGTCCGAGGGGCTGAGCCGCCCCGCCCAGCCGCACCCGATACTCGACGCGCCCCTCACGGCGCGTTACCCTCCCAGCATGCGAACCGGTGCGGTCATCGTCTGCGTGGTCTTGCTCGCGGGTTGCGACAGCGAGACCATCATCCGGGGGACCACCGCCCTGGCTGACACCCACGACCGGATCGGGCCCTACGCGGTGGTGTCCGAGGTGTATGATCCCGACGGTGTGGGCAGCGTGAGCCTGCGCTACCGCGCGGGTTCCACCGATGAGATCGAGCTGTCCATGGAGCAGCTGCGGGGCGAGGTCTACGAGGCGTCCATTCCTGGCCAGCCGCCCTTCACCACGATCCACTACTACGTCATCGCCACCGACGCCGGCAGTGAGGTGACGGATCCCCCCGGGGCCCTCCTGTCCGAGCTCAACCAGTTCACGTTTCGCGTCCTGTCCAGCAAGTGCACCGACATTCTGGAGTGCGGTCCGGGTGAGTTCTGCGACACGTCGGGTCTGTGCCGACAGCACCTCGGCCCGTGTACCAAGGATGTGGAGTGCGGGAAGGGGATGCGGTGTGGCCCCGACGGTGCGTGCCGGCTGGCCGCGCGATCATGCGTGCTCGATGAGACCTGCCTGGTGGGGGAGGTGTGCGATGCGATCCTCGACCAGTGCGCGCCGCGGCCGGTGTGTGACGGCACGCTTGGTTGTCCGCTGGACTTCGAGTGCGATACGAAGCTCGGCGTCTGCCGGCGCTCGTGCTTCGGCACGGCCGACTGCGGACCGGGCGAGACGTGCGTGGCGCATGTGTGCTCCGGGGCCAAGTCCTGCACCACGCAGCCGGAGTGCGGGGCGGTGCTGGTGTGCGACACGCTGGGTGGATACTGCCGGCCCGAGGGGGCGGCACCCTGCGCTCCCTGTGTGGGCGACGCGGACTGTGGTGGCCCGACCGACTTCTGCCTGTTGCTGACTCAGGGCCAGTACTGCGGCCAGGACTGCTCGTCCAACCCCTGCCCGTCGGGCTACAGCTGCAGCAAGAATACGGTTCCGGCGCAGTGCGTGCCGACGTCGGGGATCTGCCCGTAGTCTCGAAGGTCAACAAGTCAACTGCGTGACCAACAGGTCAACAAGTCAACTGCGTGACCAACAAGTCAACAAGTCAACTGCGTGACCAACAAGTCAACCAACAAGTCAACAAGTCAACTGCGTGACCAACAGGTCAACCAACAAGTCAACAAGTCAACTGCGTGACCAACAAGTCAACAAGTCAACTGCGTGACCAGATCGGTCAACCAGATCGGTGACCAGATCGGTCAACCAGATCGGTCAACCAGATCGGTCAACCAGATCGGTCAGCGATCCAGGTCCACCTGTTCGCCCTGGACCGGGACGTGGGCCGCGCGACCCAGCTGCTGGACGTGGCCCGCCAGCGCCTCGCACGGGTCGGGGTCGCCGTGGACCATGAAGAACTTGCGCACCTGGGCGCCGCACTCCCCGACCCACCACAGCAGCTCGTCACGGTCTGCATGAGCGCTGAAGGCGTTGAGCACCGCCACCTCGGCGTTGAGGTCGCGTTCCACACCGAAGATCTTGACCCGCGGGCGGCGCTCGACGATACGCCGGCCCAGCGTGTGCTGGGCCTGGTAGCCCACGATGACGATGGTGTTCTTGCGGTCCTCGATGCTGTTGCGCAGGTGATGCACCACGCGCCCGGCCTCGCACATGCCCGATGCGCTGATGATCACCGCCGGGTGGTCCAGGCGGTTGAGCGCCTTGCTCTCATCCACCGACTCCACCATGGTGAGCAGGTTGAACCCGAACGGGTCGCCGTGGCTGTCGTCGAAGGCGACGGTCTCCTTGTCATAGCACTCGTGATGCCGGCGGAAGACCTGCGTCAGGTTCACGGTGAGCGGGGAGTCGACGTACACCGGGAGGGGGGCCATTTGGCGGCTCTTCACCAGCTGGTTCAGCGAGTAGACGATCTCCTGCGCTCGTTCCAGGGCGAAGCTGGGGATGATCACCTTGCCCCCGCGCTTGCGCGTGCGCTCGATCACCTCCAGCAGCTGATCCTGCATCCCCTCGGCCGGAGCGTGGGTCCGGTTGCCGTAGGTGCTCTCCATCACCACGTAGTCCGCGTGCTCGGGGGGCTGCGGATCCCTCAGGATCGGCAGGTTGCGGCGGCCGATGTCGCCGGAGAGGGCGACCCGCCGCCGGTGTCCGTTCATCTTGACGTCGACCACGGCGGAGGCCGACCCCAGGACGTGCCCGGCGTCGATGAACCGGGTCTGGATCCCGGGCAGGACCGAGAACTCCTCGTCGTAGGCGTGCGGCACGAACCGGGACAGCGCCCGTCGCGCGTCCTCCTCGGTGTACAGCGGCTCCACCGGCTCCCAGTCGGAGTCGTCCTCGTGCTTGCCGTTGAGCCACGCGGCGTCGCTCTCCTGGATCCTCGCCGAATCCCGCAGCATCGCGTCGCACAGGTCGGCCGTGGCGGCGGTGCAGTGGATCGGCCCCTCGAATCCACGGTTGACCAGCGAGGGCAGATTGCCGCTGTGGTCGATGTGAGCGTGGGTCAGAAGCACGGCATCCGCTTCGGAGGCCTGCCGTGGCAGGTTGCGGTTGCGGTGCAGCGACTCCTTGCGCCGTCCCTGGTACATGCCGCAGTCCACCAGCAGGCTGGTCTGTCCGACCTGCAGCAGGTGCATCGAACCGGTCACGGTCTGGGCCGCGCCGAGGAATGTCAGGCGGAAGCGTTCGTCTCGTCCCATGAGTGTCTCTCCGGCAGGAGGTGAGCTGAGCGGTGATGATACCTGACGCGCGGGGAGTTTACACGCGGCGTGGAATCGGCTCAGGGCATGATCGCCAGCAGGGCGATCCGACGCTCCCCCGCTCTGCGTGCGGGCCCGTGGTCGAGGATCAACATCCGCAGTCCGTGGGCCGGCAGCTGATCCATGCCGTCGACGCCGGGGATCACGAATCGCTTCTGTGACAGCAGCAGCTCGGCTCCAGGGCGGCCCGTGACGCCCGGCGCATCGAGCGTCGGGGTGTCGATCCCCAGCCCGAGCAGGTGGGGCGCCTGCTGGAGCAGGTGCTTCACGGCATCCAGCGTGAGGCCGGGGCCCGTGGGTGGGGCGGGTGGTTTG
>Ga0210044_10003404_pt1 | contig 22737 bp, 18 predicted proteins | sample CryGey13umfilter_2_FD_183959 | JGI IMG/M metagenome (GOLD analysis project Ga0210044, IMG submission 183959) | Groundwater microbial communities from aquifer in Utah, USA - Crystal Geyser 4/9/14 3 um filter (SPAdes) (version 2) | ecosystem: Environmental > Aquatic > Deep subsurface >... | reverse complement strand
GCCGCCTAGCGCCCGTCCAGCGCCTGCAGGCTTAGGCGCGCGCGGTCGGCGGCGTCGCTGTCGGGCGCGGCGGCGATCGCCTTCAGCCAGGTCTGGCGCGCAGCGCCCGGCTCGCCCAGCGCCGCCTGCGCCGCGCCCAGTTCGAACAGCGCGGCGGGGGCGGCGGGCGCGGCCTTCAGCGCGGCCTGCGCATCGGCCAGCGCGCCCCGGTCGTCGCCCGCGTTGCGCCGCGCGGCGGCGCGCAGCGTCAGCAGCGCGGGGTTGCCGGGCAGCGCCTCGAGTGCGCGGCCCAGGTCGGCGGCGGCCTCGGCGTGGCGGCCCTCCGCCGTCAGCGCATCGGCGCGCGCCGCCAGCACGCCGGGATGGCCCGGCGCCAGCGTCAGCGCCTGGTCGAGCGCGGCGCGCGCCAGCCCCACGTCGCCCGCCTCCAGCCACAGCGTCGCCGCCTGTTCCAGAATTTCCGCCCGCGTGACGCCCGGCGCGACCGGGCGCGCCGCCAGATCGGCCAGCCGTTTCGCCGCCGCGCGGTTGGCCCCCAGCGCCGCCTGCGCCATGGCGGCGCAGTGCTCCGCCGCAGGCGCGCCGGTCGCCTGCGCCCAGTTTTCCGCGTATGACAGCGCGGCCTGCGGGTCGGTCTCGACGCGGGCGATGCAGGCGTCATAGTCCTGCGCCAGGGCGGGCGCCGCCATCAGGGCGAGAACAAGGGTCAGGCGTCGCATGGCTTGGCGCTCCGGCGTAAGTGTCGGGCGCAGCATAGAGCGCGGAAAGGGATTGGAGAATGGCGGCTGGAACCTTGCTGAGCATCGGCCACGGCTACAGCGCGGCGGCGCTGGCGCGGCGGCTGGTCCCGCTGGGGTGGCGGGTGCTGGGAACCACGCGGTCGGCCGCCACCGCCGGGCGGCTGCGCGCCGCGGGCGTCGAGCCGCTGCTCTGGCCGCTGGCCGACCCGCAGGGCGCGCTGGCGGCGGCGGATCATCTGTTGACCTCCGTCGCCCCGGACTTAGGCGGCGACCCGGTGCTGAGCGCGCTGGGGCCGCTGATCGCCGCGCGGGCGGCGTCGCTGAAATGGGCGGGGTATCTCTCGACCGTCGGCGTCTATGGCGACCGGGGCGGCGCCTGGGTGGACGAGGACGCCGCGCTCTCCGCCGAAACGGCGCGCGGCCGCGCCCGCATCGCGGCGGAGGCGGCGTGGCGGGCGCTGGCGGAAAGTCACGGCCTGCCGCTGCACATCTTCCGGCTGGCCGGCATCTACGGGCCGGGGCGCGGCCCGTTCGAGAAGATCCGCGCCGGGACCGCGCAGCGCATCGTCAAGCCGGGGCAGGTGTTCAGCCGCATCCACGTCGAGGATATCGCCGAGACCCTGCTGGCCTCGATCAACCGCCCCCACCCCGGCGCGATCTACAACGTCTGCGACGACGAACCGGCCCCGCCGCAGGACGTGATCGCCCACGCCGCCGCGCTGCTGAACCTGCCGCCGCCGCCCGAGGTGGCCTATGCCGACGCCGACCTCTCGCCGATGGCGCGCAGCTTCTACGCCGAGAGCAAGCGCGTCTCCAACCGCCGCCTGCGCGAGACGCTGGGCGTGACGCTGCGCTATCCCGACTATCGCGCCGGGCTGGCGGCGGTGCTGGCGGCGGAGGGCGCGTGAGGCTCAGCCGCCGCGCCGCCCCCGCACCGCCACCGCCGTCGCGCCGATCAGGATCGCGCCCCAGATCGCCAGCGTCAGGAACTGCGACAGCCCCAGCAGGTTGAACGCCGACGAGATCACCTGAAGGATCACCAGCGCCAGCGCCAGCCCCGCCACCTTGCCCACGCCGCCGAACGGATCGACCCCGCCCAGCACGGCGGCGAGGATCGTCACCAGCAGATAGCTCTCGCCATAGCTGGCGTTGGCGGAGTTGAAGCGCGCCATCATCACCACCGCCGCCACCGCGCACAGCAGGCTGGAGACCACATAGACCTTCAGCATCACCCGCCTGGTGTCCACGCCGGAATAGCGCGTGGCGCGCTCGTTCGAGCCGATCATGTAGATCGCCGCCCCGGTCGGCGTGCGCGACAGCCACAGCGCCACCGGGATCGCGCAGCCCAGAAACACCGCCAGCCCGACCGGCACGCCGGCCACGACGCCGTTGCCGATGAACACGATCGGCTCGGGAAAGCCCGAGATCACGTCGCCGCGCGTCAGCCCGATCGCCAGTCCCTTGACCAGCGACATCGAGCCCAGCGTGGCGAGGATCGGCGAGACGCCGAGATAGGCGATCACATAGCCGTTCATCAGCCCGATCAGCGCCGCCACCGCGAAGCCCGCCAGCAGCGACACGCCCTGCCAGACGCCCCACATCACCCCCTCCGACCCCGGAACCAGCGTGGTGAGGCACCAGGCCATCGTCAGGCCGCTGAGGTTGGCGGTGGCGACGATGCTGAGGTTCAGCCCGCCCTTCAGCAGCGTGACCATCATCGCCAGCGACAGGATCCCCAGCTCCGGCAACTGGAACGCCATCGAGCGCAGCGTCGAGGCGGCGTAGAACCGCTCACCGATCAGCAGGCTGAAGGTCGCGGCCAGCGCCAGCAGCAGCAGCGCCAGCCCGCCGTTCACGCCGATGCGCACGCGCGCGACGGTCATGCCGCGCTCCGGCGCAGGCGGCGCTGGCGCCCGGCCTCCAGCGCGGTCGCGCTCACCGAGATCAGGATCACCGCGCCGGTCACGCACTGCCCCCAATAGGACGACACCCCCACCAGCACGAGGCCGTTCTGCAACAGCGCCAGCAGCGTGAGGCCGAGAAAGGTTCCCAGCACGGTGCCGACCCCGCCCAGCAGGCTGGCGCCGCCCAGCACAACGGCGGCCAGCACGTCGAGCTCCTTGCCGACAAGGATCGTCGGCGCCACCGACTGCGCGAACTGCGCCTGCGCCAGCGACGCCACCCCGGCCATGAAGCCCATGTAGCCATAGACGAACACCTGAAGCCGCACGACCGGAAAGCCCATCCGCCTTGCAGCGTCAGGGTTGCCGCCCATGGCGTAGATCTGGCGACCGACGTTGGTGCGGTTCAGCAAGACCCAGGTGCTGAGAAACGCCAGCCCCAGCAGCAGCATCTGCAGGTTGACGCCATAGGGCCAGCCGTCGATCTCGGTCTCGAACCAGTAGATGCCGTAGGAAAACCAGTCCGGCAGCGCATAGATATAACGCCCCGAGGTGGCGTAGATCAGCAGGCCGTAAAAGATGTTCAGCGTCGCGATCGACACGATGATCGAGTGGACGCGGAACTTCACGATGAAGAAGGCGTTGATCGCGCCCAGGCAGACGCCGATCCCGCAGGCCATCAGGAACAGCGTCAGCCAGGTCGCCCCCCAGGCGTTGGCCGCGCTCAGCGCGAGGTATTGCGCCACGGTCGCCGTGGCGGTGAACGAGATGTCGATGCCGCCCGCCACCAGCACCACGATCAGCCCGGCGCAGAGGATGCCGATGAAGGCGTTGGAGGTCAGCAGGTCCACGAGATTGCGCAGCGTGAAGAAGCTGTCGGTCGCCAGCGTCAGCGCGACGCAGAGCGCGACGATCACCGACGCCAGCCAGAACTCGTGACGGCGGCGCAGCCGTTGCAAAAGGTCACGCATTCACCGCCTCCCGCAGCGCCGCCTCGGAGGTCTCGACCGGCCTGACCGGCGGCGAGAGGCGCCCGGCGCGCATCACCATCACCCGGTGGCAATGGTGGAACACCTCCGGGATCTCGTCGGAGATCATCAGCACCGCCACCCCCTCCGCCGCCAGCCGCCCGACGATCTCGTAGATGCCGTCCTTGGCGGAGATGTCCACGCCCACCGTGGGGCTGTCGAGGATCAGCACCTTCGGCCTGCGCGCCATCCATTTCGCCAGCGCCACGCGCTGCTGGTTGCCGCCCGACAGCGTGCCGACCGGGTTCTGCGGGTCGGAGACCTTGATCGCGAGATCGTCGATCCAGTCCTGCGCGGCCTTGCGGCGGCGGGCGGGCGCGATCAGGCCCAGCCGCCCGGCCAGCGCGTGCAGCACGGTGATCACGAGATTGGCCGCCACCGGCTGCGCCATCACCAGCCCCAGCGTCAGCCGGTCCTCCGAGACATAGGCGGGCGCCCCCCGCCTCGATGGCGCGGCGGTTGCTGTCGAGCGTCACCGTGCGGCCCGCGATCGCGATCTCGCCCGCGTCGGGGCGCGTCATGCCGAACAGCGTCAGCGCCAGTTCGGTGCGCCCGGCGCCCAGCAGGCCGGTGATCCCGAGGATTTCGCCCTCGCGCAGGTCGAACGACACATCGGCGTATTCGCCCGCGCGCGACAGGCCGCGCGCCGACAGCGCCACCGGGCGGGCGGACAGATCGTCGGTCTTGAGCGCGTAGCTGAAATCCTTGCCGGTCATCAGCCGCGACAGCCGCGCGTCCGACATGCCCTCGGCGGGATACGCGCCCACCAGCGCGCCGTCGCGCAGCACGGTCACGCGGTCGGCGACCTCCAGCACCTCGTCGAGGCGGTGGCTGACGAACATCACGCACAGGCCCCGCGCCTTAAGTTCGCGCACCAGCGCCAGCAGGTGATCCACCTCGGCGCGGGTCAGCGAGGCGGTCGGCTCATCCATGATCAGCAGCTTGGCGTCCGCCGCCAGCGCGCGGCAGATCGCGACAAGCTGGCGCTGCGACACGCCCAGTTCGCCCACCGGCGCGTCGGGGTCGAGCGTCACGCCCAGCCGCGCCATCGCCGCCAGCGCCGTGCGGCGGATCGCGGCGCGGTCCACCAGCCGCACCCCGCCCAGATGGCGGCCGATGGCGATGTTCTCGGCTGCCGACAGGTTGGGAAACAGCGACAGGTCCTGATAGATCACCTGGACGCCGGCGGCGGTGCTGCGCGTGGGGGTGAGGCGCGGCTGCTCGACGCCGTCGATGGCGATGCGCCCGCCCGGCTCGGGCGCCAGTACGCCGGAGATGATCTTGATCAGCGTCGATTTGCCCGAGCCGTTCTCGCCCACCAGACAATGCACTTCTCCCGCGCGCACGCGCAGGCTCACGTCGCGCAGCGCCTGCACGCCGCCGAAACGCTTGGAGACGCCTGACAGGTCAAGAAAGGCGGGCATGGCGCACCGATGTCGGAGAGGGGGCGCGCGGGGGCTTGCGCCGCCCGCGCGCGGATGGCGACGCAGGCGGCGTCAGAGACCGGCGGCGATCAGGCCGTCCACCGTCTCCTTGTTGATGCGCATGATGTTGTCGAGCATCACCAGCTTGCCCGCCGCATCGACGGTCGCCTTGCCCTGGCCGGGGATCTCGATGCCGTCAGTGATCTCCTTGCCGTCGAGCACCAGCTTGGCCAGCGACACCATCGCATAGCCCGCGTCGATGGGGTTCCACAGAAAGCCCTCGCGGATGGTGCCGTCCATGATCAGGCCCTTGGCCTGGCTCGGCAGCACGGTGCCGACGATGGCGATCCGCTTGCCCAGCCGCTGCTGGCGCACCGCGTTGCCGGCGCCGATCGGGCCGTTCGAGCCGAAGGCGACGACGCCCTTGAGGTTGGGATAGGCCTTGATCACGTCGAGCGTGGTGCGCTGGGCGGTGTCGATCTCGTCGGCGCCGGGAAAGCGGTCGGCCACGAGATTCATCTTGGGGTAGTTGGCCTTCTGGTGGGCGATGGCGGCGTCGGCCCAGACGTTGTGCAGCGGCGTGGTCAGCGTGCCGACATAGACGACGTAATCGCCCTCGCCGCCCATTTCCTGCGCCAGCTTCTCCATCTGGACTTCGCCGAACTTGACCGAATCGATCAGGTCGATGTTCCAGTCTCGGCCTTCCTGCTCCGGCCCTTCGTGCGCGATCACGCGGATGCCCTCGGCCTGCGCGCGCTTGAGCACCGGCTCCAGCACCTTCACGTCGAGCGGCACGATGCCGATGGCGGCGACCTTCTTGGCGATCAGATCCTCGACCAGCTTGACCTGCTGGGCGGGATCGACGTTGGCCGGGCCGACCATCGAGGCGTTGACGCCCAGATCCTTGCCCGCGCGCAGCACGCCCTGCTCCAGCGCGTTGAACCACGGGATGCCGGCGATCTTGACGACCACCACCATCTCCGGCTCCGCCGCGCGCGCGGCGAGCGGGAACTGCGCCGCGCCCGCCAGCGCGGCGGCGCCCATCAGCCTGAGCGTCTGTCTGCGATCCATGATGCTTCCTTCCCCAGAAGTTGCGGGACTGAACCCGTCGTTTTAGTTGACTGAAAACTCAGCGACCTTCGGAGCGTAGTCAAGCGGCAAATCGCGGTCAGGTCACGCGGGCGCGGGCGTGATGCTCGGGGCGGTCCCAGCGGCGATGGCGCAGGATGTCGGCCAGCCTGCGCGCGGCCTCAGCCACGTCGGCGAAGCGCAGGTAGAGCGGCGCGAAGCCGAAGCGCATCAGGTCGGGCGCGCGGAAATCGCCGATCACCCCTTCCGCGATCAGCGCCTGCATCACCGCATAGCCGTGCGGACAGCGAAACGACACCTGAGAGCCGCGCGCCTGCGGATCGTCGGGGCTGGCGAGCCACAGATCCTCGTCGCGCGCCAGCCGCGCCACCTCGGCCACGAAAAGCGCCGACAGCGCCAGCGACTTGGCGCGCAGCATGTCCATGTCCACGTCGTCGAACACGTCCAGCGCGGCGTCGAGCGCGATCAGCGACAGCACCGGCGGCGTGCCGACGCGAAACCGCCCCACCCCCGGCGCCGGGCGCCAGGCGGGGTCGAAGGCGAACGGCGCCGCGTGGCCCAGCCAGCCGCTGAGCGCGGGGCGGACCGTGTCGGCGATGTCGGGACGCACATACAGAAACGCGGGCGCGCCGGGGCCGCCGTTGAGATACTTGTAGCCGCAGCCGACCGCGAATTCGGCGCCGCTCGCGGTCAGGTCAACCGGGAAAGCCCCCGCCGAATGCGCCAGATCCCACAGCGTCACCGCGCCCGCCGCATGGGCGCGCGCGGTGATCGCGGCCATGTCGAGCTTGTGGCCGGTGCGATAATCCACCTCGGTCAGCATCACCACCGCGACCTCGCCGGTGATCGCCCCGGCGATGTCTTCGCGCGCGACAAGGCGCAGCGCGCCGCGCCCGGTCAGGCCCAGCAGCCCCTCGGCCATGTAGAGATCGGTCGGGAAATTGCCCGCGTCCGACAGGATCACGCCCCTGTCGGGGCGCATCGCCAGCGCGGCGGCCAGCAGCTTGAACACGTTCACGGAGGTCGAATCGCCCGCCGTCACCGACCCCGGCGGCGCGCCGATCAGCCGGCCGATGCGGTCGCCGACGCGCTCGGGCAGGTCCATCCAGCCGTGCAGGTTCCAGCCCCGGATCAGGCTTTCGCCCCACTCGGCGCGCACCCCCTGCGCCACCCGCTCCGCCACGCCGCGCGGCAGCGGCCCCAGCGAGTTGCCGTCGAGGTAGATCACCCCCTCAGGCAGCAGGAACCGGTCGCGGTGGCGCGCCAGCGGGTCGGCGGCGTCGAGGGCGGCGGGGTCGCGCATGGCGGTCCTCCTGTCGGCGGGGTCAGGGCGCCAGCGTCACCAGCCGGGTTCCGGCGGCGTTCAGCCCGCGCTCGGCGATGATCTTGTAGCCTTTTTCAGTGAACGCCGCGACCGGATCGCGCGCGCGCTGATCGCTGAACAGCGGCAACCCGTCGCCAAAGCGCACCGGCTCGATGGTCAGCGAGACCGCGTCGATGCGGCGGCAGGCATGGAACCAGTCGTGCACCGCGCCGCCGCCCAGGATCAGCCCGTCGCGCAAGGGACGGCGCGTTTCGACCAGCGCCGCCAGCGCGTCGGGCGTCAGCCGCGCGGGGTCGAGCCACAGGTGCGCGGGCGCGCGCCACTGCGGCGCGGGCGCGCTGCGCGAGAACACGATGCGCCGCCGCTGCGGCCGGAACGCCGTCTCGTGCGTGCCGCGCCCCATCACCGACCAGTCGGCGGCGTCCACCGCGCTCAGAAACAGCGCCTGCTCCTCAGCGCTCGCCCAGTCGGCGGGGCTGTGGCCGGGATGGCGCCCGATGAGGCCGTCGGCGCTGGCGACCACCAGCAGCGTGAAGCACGGCGTCACGGCGCGCGGCGCATCCGGCCCGGCGGGGGAGAGGGGGCTTGGGCGCACGCGCGCGTCAACCGGCCACGCAATCGACCACGGCGCCGCGATCATCGGTCAGCGTCACGCCCTGCGCCGTCGGCGCGACCGCGTGGCAAGTCTCGACGCCGGTGTCGTTGCGGCGCAGGCAGGCGCGTCCGTCCGCCGCCACCCGCCACGCGCCCTCGATGGTGGCGCCGCCGCTGTAGAGATAGCCCGAGCCGTCGGCGGGAAAGCTGCGCATCCAGCCGCCGCCGTCGGCCTGTCGGCAGGTCAGGAAGGCGTCGGCGAGATAGGCGCGCGCCTGCGCGGCGTCCATCGGCGCGCCGCCGCCCCGCTGCGCGTCCAGGCCGGGAAGCTGGGCGCAGGCGGTCGTGAGCGCGGCTGCAAACGCGGCGGCGATCAGGCTGAGGCGGCGCATGGCGGTGAAATCCTCCCGGGGTCCGGCGACGCCCGACGCAGGCGATGCGGCGGCGTGCGGGCGCGACGATAGGCGAGACGGCGGCGGCGCCACAAGCGCGGGCGGCGGCTTCTTTTCACAGAAAAGCGATTGCAGCGCGATCACGGCGCGGTAGGGTTGGCCAAGGCGCCGCAGCGCGCCGAAGGGGGGATGCCGTGATCGCGCCGCCGTTGCTCGCCGTCGAGGATCTGACCGTCGCCTTCGGCGCCGGCGCCGCCAGCCTGTGCGTGGTGGACGGCGTGTCCTTCGCGATCCGCAGGGGCGAGACGCTGGCGGTGGTGGGCGAGAGCGGCTCGGGCAAGACGCTGACCGGCAAGGCGCTGCTCGGCATCCTGCCGCGCGGGGCGCATGTGACCGGCGGGCGCGCGACGCTGAGCGACCGGGAGACGCCGGTCGATCTGCTGGCGGCGCCGGAGGCCGAAATGCGCACGATCCGCGGCGCCCGCGTCGCGATGATCTTTCAGGAGCCGATGAGCGCGCTGTCGCCGCTGCACACCGTCGGCGATCAGGTGATGGAGGCGCTGCGCCTGCATGAGCGCATGAGCGGCGCCGACGCGGCCGCGCGCTGTCTGGAGACCTTCGCGGATGTCGGCTTTCCCGACCCCGAACGCGCCTTCGCCGCCTATCCGTTCCAGCTTTCGGGCGGCTTGCGGCAGCGCGCGATGATCGCGATGGCGATGGTGTGCCGCCCCGCGCTGATGATCGCCGACGAGCCGACGACCGCGCTCGACGTGACGACGCAGGCGACCGTGCTCGACCTGATCCGCAGGCTTCAGGGCGAAACCGGCATGTCGGTGCTGCTGGTCACGCACGACCTCGGCGTGGTCGCCAATGTCGCCGACAGCGTGGCGGTGCTGCGCAAGGGGCGGCTGGTCGAAAGCGGCCCGGTCGCCGCCGTGCTGGGCGCGCCCGGCCATGGCTACACCCGCCGCCTGCTGGCCGCCGCGCCGGTGGTGGGCGATCACGTCACCTGCAACCGGCGCACGGTGACCGACCCGATCGTGACCATCGACAATCTCGGCAAGACCTATCCGGGCCGCAGCCTGGGCCTTGGCCGCCGCGCCCCGCCGGTGAAGGCGGTGGCCGACGTGTCGCTGGCGCTGGAGCGCGGCGGCGCGCTGGCGGTGGTGGGCGAGAGCGGCTCGGGCAAGTCCACCATCGCGCGGCTGCTGCTGCGCGCGGAGGATCCCGACCCCGGCGCCCATATCTGTTTCTGCGGCCGCGACGGCGTGAGCGTGGACGTGGCGGCGCTGGACGCGGCGGGGCTGAAGGCGTTCCGCCGCCGCGCGCAGATGGTGTTTCAGGACCCGTTCAGCGCGCTCAGCCCGCGCATGACCGTGGGCGACATCCTGACCGAGCCGCTGCGGGTGCACGGCGTCGGCGCGCGCGAGGAGCAGCGCGCCCGCGCCGCCGAGCTCATGCGCCGCGTCGGGCTGTCGCCCGACCACCTGCCGCGCTATCCGCACGCCTTCTCGGGCGGGCAGCGCCAGCGCATCGCCATCGCCCGCGCGCTGGCGCTGTCGCCGGAGCTGCTGGTCTGCGACGAGCCGACCTCGGCGCTGGACGTGAGCGTTCAGGCGCAGGTGCTGGAATTGCTGAAGGAGGTGCAGGCCGACTTCGGCCTGTCGCTGCTGTTCATCTCGCACAACCTGGCGGTGGTGGCCGATCTGGCCGACCGGGTGGCGGTGATGCGGCGCGGGCGCATCGTCGAGGCCGCGCCCGCCGACCAGCTGTTCCACGCCCCTGTCCACCCCTACACCCGCGCGCTGCTGGCCGCCTCGCCCGAGCCGGACCTGCGGCGCAAACTCGATCTGAGGCTCGTCGCGCTGGGCGCGGGCGAGCCGGAAAGCTGGCCCGACCCCTATCGCTACGACGGCGACGCCGCGCCGCCGCTGCGCGAGGTCGAGGCCGGTCATTATGTGAGGTGCGCCGCATGAAGCCTTTCGCTCTGATCCTCGCGCTGCTGCTGGCGGGCCCCGCCGCCGCGCTGACGCCGGTGGAGACGCCCTCGCTGGCGGCGCAGGTGAAGGCCGGCGCGCTGCCGCCGGTGGCGCAGCGTCTGCCGGCGGAGCCGCTGGTGGTGGACATGGCGGCGCGCGGGCGGCAGGCCGGGCGGCACGGCGGCGAGATCCGCACGTTGATCAGCGCCGCGCGCGACGTGCGGCTGGCGGTGGTCTATGGCTATGCGCGGCTGGCGGGATACGACGCGCGGCTTGAGATCGTCCCCGACATCCTGCGCGCCATCGAGGTCGAGGACGGGCGCGTCTTCACCCTCCACCTGCGCAAGGGCCACCGCTGGTCGGACGGCGCGCCCTTCACCACCGAGGACTTCCGCTACTGGTGGCAGGACGTGGCCAACAACCCCGACCTCTCGCCCGCCGGGCCGCCCGAACTGATGCTGGCGGACGGCGCGCCGCCGGTCGTGACGGTGCTCGACGAGACTGCGATCCGCTTCGCCTGGGCCGCGCCGAACCCGCGCTTCCTGCCTGCGCTGGCGGGCGCGCGGCCGCCGTTCATCTATCGCCCGGCGCATTACGTGAAGCAGTTCCACGCGAAATACGCCGACCCCGCCGCGCTGGCCGCGCTGGTGAAGGCGTCGGAGGCGCGCAACTGGGCGGCGCTGCACAACCAGCGCGACGACATGTACAAGTTCGACGACCCCGCGCTGCCGACGCTCCAGCCGTGGATGAACGTGACGCCGCGCAACAGCCAGCGCTATGTGCTGACGCGCAACCCGTTCTATCACCGCGTGGATTCGGCGGGGCTGCAACTGCCCTACGTCGACAGGCTGGACATGACCGTGGCGGCGGGCGGACTGATCCCGGCCAAGACCAACCGCGGCGAGGCCGACCTTCAGGCGCGCGGCCTGCGGCTGTCGGACGCGCCGGTGCTGAAGAAGGGCGAGGCGCAGGGCGGCTATGTCACGCATCTGTGGCGCTCGGGCTACGCCGCCGAGATCGCGCTCTATCCCAATCTCAACTACAACGATCCGGTGTGGCGCGCGGTGCTGCGCGACGTGCGCTTTCGCCGCGCGCTGAGCCTCGGGATCAGCCGCGAGACGCTCAACAAGTCGCTGTTCTACGGCCTTGCGCGCTCCGCCGCGATGGCCGCGCTGCCCGAAAGCCCGTTCTACGACGCGGGCGCCGCGCAGGCCTGGGCGGCCTATGACCCTGCGCAGGCCAACGCCCTGCTCGACGCGGTCGGCCTCACGCGCGGCGCGGACGGGCTGCGCCGTCTGCCTGACGGCAGGCTGGCGGAGATCGTCGCCGAGACGGCGGGCGAGCGGCAGCAGGAGATCGACGCGCTGGAGCTGATCGCCGAGATGTGGCGCGATCTGGGGCTGAAGCTGATCTTCCGCCCGCTCGACCGCGACATCCTGCGCAACAAGGTCTATTCCGGCGAGTCGATGCTGCCGGTGTGGTTCGGCTGGAACCTGGGCCTGCCCACCGCCGACGCCGCGCCCAGCGAACTGGCGCCGGTGGACCAGAGCAGCTTCAGCTGGCCGAAATGGGGGCAATACGTCCAGACCAAGGGCGCGGCGGGCGAGCCGGTGGACATGCCCGAGGCCGCGCGACTGATGGACCTGTTCGACCGCTGGAGCCATGCCGCGACGGCGGACGCGCGCGCCGACGCATGGCGCGAGATGCTGGCGATCCACGCCGATCAGGTGTTCGGCATCGGCCTCGTCTCCTCCGCCCCGCAGCCGGTGGTGGTGTCCTCGGCCTTGCGCAACCTGCCCGACGAGGCGGTGTTCGCCTGGGAGCCGGGCGCGCATTTCGGCGTGCACCGCATCGACGAGCTGTTCTTCGACCGATGAGCCGCCCCGCCGCAGCCCTTTCCTCCGCCGCTCTGGCGCGCTGGCTGGGCGCGGCGGGGGTCGTCGCCGTGCTGTTCGCGGTGGTGGTGATCGCGCTGCCGGGGGATGCGTCGTGGTGGGTGCTGGCGCCGCTGCTGGGCGGGCTGGCGGCGCTGTGGCGATCCAATCCGACGCTGCTGGCCTATGTGCTGCGCCGCTGCCTGACCATGGTGGCGACGCTGTTCGTGGTGGCGGCGCTGGTGTTTCTCATCATCAACCTGCCGCCGGGCGACTATCTGTCCAACCAGATCGCGGAATTGCGCGCCACGGGGCAGGCCTCGGGCGTGGCGCGCGCGGAATACATGATGACACAATACGCGCTCGACCGCCCGCTGATCGAGCAATACGGGATATGGATGGGCTTCTGGCCCGGCCCGAACGGCTTTTCCGGGCTGTTGCAGGGCGATTTCGGCCGCAGCTTCGAGCTTGACCGCCCGGTGGCCGAAGTGGTGCGCGAGGGGATGGCCTTCACCATCGGCCTCAACCTCGCCGTGGTGCTGTTCATCTATCTCACCGCGCTGCCGCTTGGCGCGATCTCGGCGGTGAAGGCGAACACCTGGATCGACTATCTGGCGGCGTTCGTCGGCTATATCGGGCTGGCGACGCCGAACTTTCTGCTGGCGCTGGTGCTGATGTATTACGGCAATCAGGCGATCGGCCTGCCGATCGGCGGCGGCATGGCGCGCGAGTTCATCGACCAGCCGATGAGCCTTGAAAAGATCGGCTCGATCCTGCTGCACCTGGTGGCGCCGGTGATCGTGATCGGCACGGGCGGCATGGCGGCGATGTCGCGGCGGCTGCGCGCCAACCTGCTCGACGAGTTGGGCAAGCCCTATGTGGTGACGGCGCGGGCGAAGGGCGTGCCGCCGGCGCGCGCGGTGATCCGCTATCCGCTGCGCATGGCGCTGAACCCGTTCATCGCCGACATCGGCAACCTGCTGCCGCAGCTTGTCTCCGGCTCGGTGCTGGTGTCGGTGGTGATGAGCCTGCCGACCATCGGCCCGGTGCTGCTGGCGGCGCTGAAAAGTCAGGACATCTTCCTGTCGGGCTTCATCCTGCTGTTCGTCTCGGCGCTGACGCTGGTGGGGATGCTGGTCTCCGACCTGCTGCTGGCGGTGGTCGATCCGCGCATCAGGCTTGCGGCATGAGAACCGACCCGGACGCGCATTTCGTCTCGGACGAGCCAGACGACCCGGCGGGCGATCTGCTGACGCTCGACCGCACCGACCTCGACGCGCCGACCTGGGTGCTGATCTGGCGGCGCTTTCTGCGCCACCGGCTGGCGGTGGTCTCGGGCGCCTATCTGCTGGCGATCTATCTGGCGCTGCCGTTCATCGGCTTTCTGGCGCCCTATAACGCCGGCGAGCGCAACGAGAACCGCATCTTCGCGCCGCCGCAGGTGTTTCGCTTCTTTCACGAGGGGCGATTCGTGGGGCCGCATGTCTATGCGACCTCGGAGGCGTTCGACACGCAGACCTTCCAGATGGTCTCGACCACCGATTTCTCGCACCCGCGCTTCATCCGCTTCTTCACCCGCTGCGGCGCGTCGCATACCTTTCTGGGCGTTTTCCAGACCAACTGGCGGGTGATCTGCCCGCCGTCGGACTATGACATGTTCCTGCTCGGCACCGACCGGCTGGGCCGCGACGTGCACAGCCGCATCATGTGGGGGGCGCAACTGTCGCTGACGGTGGGGATCATCGGCGTGACGGTCAGCTTCGCCATCGGCCTCGTGCTGGGGAGCGTGGCGGGCTATTTTCGCGGCTGGATCGACGCGGGCGTGAGCCGCGCCATCGAGATCATCCGCTCGCTGCCGGAATTGCCGATCTGGCTGGCGCTGTCGGCGGCGATCCCGCCCAACTGGTCGTCGGTGACGGTGTTCTTCATGATCTCGATCATCCTGGGCCTGCTCGACTGGCCGGGGCTGGCGCGCGCGGTGCGCTCCAAGTTCCTGGCGCTGCGCGAGGAGGACTATGTCAAGGCGGCGGAGCTGATGGGCGCCTCGCCGGGCCGCATCATGGCCGTGCACATGATGCCCAATTTCATGAGCCATCTGGTGGCGTCGGCCACGCTGGCGATACCGGGGATGATCCTGGGCGAGACGGCGCTGTCGTTTCTGGGGCTGGGTCTGCGCGCGCCCTCGGTGTCGTGGGGGCTGATGCTGAACGACGCGCTGGATCTGACCGTGGTCGAGATCTACCCGTGGCTGCTGATGCCGCTGCTGCCGGTGATGATGGTGGTGCTGGCGTTCAGCTTTCTGGGCGACGGCTTGCGCGACGCGCTCGATCCGTATTCCTGAGCCGCGTTCAGCCGCCCAGCAGGATGCGCGCCGACGCCGCAACCCCGTTCAGATCGACTGTCGGACCTGTGACGCGGCCGCGCCGGATGGCGCGCGCGACGGCTGCGGCCAGCGCCTGCGGCGTCAGCGACGCGGCGTCCAGCGTCTCGAACTGCGGCAGGCGGGCGAAGGCGGCGGCGCGCAGCGCCTGCTCGCGCTCGTCCGCCGCGACCATCGGCGCCACCACGGCGGGCGCGCCCGATTGCAGCAGATCGACGGCGGTGTTGTAGCCCAGCAGGCTGACCGACGCGGCGCAGGTCCGCAGCCGGGCGCGATAGTCCGGCGCCGCAGGCTCGACGGTCACCGGCGCGCCCCCGGCCAGCGCGGCGAGGCGCGCGACCGCCGCCGCCGCGTCGGCGCCGCCGACCCGAAGCCGCCACGGCCGCGCGCCCAGCCGCGCCGCCGCAACCGCGCACGCCAGCAGGCCCCGGCCCAGCGCCCCGCCACCCTCCGCCACCAGCACCTCCGCCGGATCGCCCGCAGGCGGCGGCAAGGCTTCGGCGACATAGCCGGTGTGGCGCAGCATGTCGGCGATCCGCGCCGCCTGCGGCCAGCCCAGCGCGAAGGGCGCCAGCGCGGCGTCGCCATGGACCAGAACCGCGTCATACCAGTGCCGCAGCCGCGCCTCGGCCTCCGCCGCGCGGGCGTCTTTTCGCGGCGGCTCGGGGATGTCGCGCACCGAGCAGAACGCCCGCGCGCCGCGCGCCCGCGCGATCTCCAGCGCCAGCTCGAACTCGGGGGCGAGGATGCGCCGCCCGAAGGGAAACAACTCCGTCACCAGCACATCGGGCGCGAAATCGCGCAGGAGCGCCGCCAGAAGGTCGGCGCGCGCCGCCATGTAGGCGGCGTCGGCGGGCGCGCCGACGGCGGTCAGAAGCCGCGCATAGTCGAAACCCGCCACCGCCACCGGCGGCAACTGCGCCAAAGCCACGCCGCCTGCGCCCAGATGCGGCAGCGCCCGCCCGCCGGAGATCACCAGCGCCTGCGCCCCCGCCGCCGCCACGCCGCGCGCCAGCGCCAGCGTGCGCGCCAGATGCCCCGAGCCGCTGAGGTGGCAGGCGAGAAACGCGACGCGCGTCATCGCGGCCTCAGCTTCGCCTCCGGCCCCGCCGCGCGCGGCGTCCCGTCGGGGTCGAGCGTGACCGGATAAAGCCGCGCGCGGCGGATCGCGAACGGCTCGGGCCGGTCGAAATCCCAGCCAAGGGCGCGCGCCAGGATCACCCGCATCACGCCGCGATGGATCACCAGCGCGGCGTCGCGGCCTGCGGCGGCGATGTCGGCGAGCGCAGGCGCCACGCGCGCCCAGGCGTCGGCGGGGCTTTCGCCGCCGGGGGGGCGGCGCTCCCAGCCCCAGGTCTCGACATGGCCATAGCCCGAGGACGGGTCGGCCAGCAGATCGGCGCCGCGCCGCCCCTCCCACGCGCCCCAGTCGAGCTCGGTCAGCCGCGCGTCGGTCTCGAAGGCCGGCCACAGCGCGGCGGCGGTGTCCTGCGCGCGGGAAAGCGGGCTGGCGATCACGCGGGCGCCGTCCCAGGGCGGCGGCGGGGCGAGCGCGGCCAGCGCCGCGCGGGCCGCGTCGGTCAGCGGGCGGTCGGCGCGGCCCTGCAGGATGTGGTCGCGGTTCCAGTCGGTCTGGAAATGGCGCAACAGGCCGATGGTCACGCGCATGTCAGCCCCTCCAGCCCCGCCTTCAGCCGCCCGGCGGCGGCGTCCAGCCCGTGGTGCGCCATCATGTGCGCCCGCGCGGCGCGCCCCGCCGCCGCCAGCGCCGGGCGATCCAGCGCGAAGCGGCGGATCGCGGCGGCGAAGGCGGCGGCGTCGCCCGGCGGGGTCAGCGCGCAGGCGGGCGCCACCACGGCGCGCACGCCGGGGCGATCCTCCGCCGCCACCGCGCGGCCCATCGCCTGCGCCTCCAGATAGACCATGCCGAACGCCTCGTTCACCCCAGGCCACACCAGCAGATCGCTCTCGGCGTAGAGCGCGTGCAGCGCCGGGCGCGCGTCCTGCCGCCCCGCCCAGGTCACGCGGCCCGCCACAGGCGCAAAGGCGGCGCGCACCGCATGGGCCGCCGCGCCGTCGCCCGCCACGGTCAGCCGCCAGTCCACGTCGTCGAGACGCGCCAGCGCGGCGGCGAGCGCGCGATAGGAGGCCAGCTTGTCGCCCTCGCGCATCATCGCCACCGCCAGCAGCCGCAGCGGCCCGTCGCGCGACACCGGGCGCGCCGCGGCCTGCCCCAGCGCGGTGAACGGCGGCAGATGCACCAGGCGCTGGCCCGGCGGGCGCGCCGCCTCCAGCATCGGCAGGTCGCGCCCGGTCAGCCAGAAGAGCACCGCCGCGCGGTCCAGCGCCGCCTCCGACAGCGCGGCGAAGCGCGCCCACGGCCCCGACAGACGGCGCGGCGACCTTGTGCCCTCGGCCACGACGTAAGGAACGCCCAGCGCCTGCGCCACCACCGGGCCGAGCAGGTCGGGCGCCTTGTAGTAGCAGTGATAGGTGAACCACAGCGCGGGCGGCGACTCGGCCAGCCCCTCGATCAGCCGCGCCGCCTCGGCTCTCGCCTGCGCGCACAGGTCCGCCTGATGCGCCGCGTCGCCCGCGCCGTCGCGCGCGCGCAGGCGGGAGGCGAGAAACACGCCATAGCCCGCGCGCTCCAGCGCGCGCTGCATCAGCCGCGCGATGCGCCGGTCGCCGGACGGGTTGGCGTGGTCGGGCGGCTTCATCGGGGCGTAGAACGCCACCTTGCCGCAAGCGGCGCTCATCGCGGGGCTGCGTCGTCTTGCGCGGCCGCGTCGCCGCTGCGGCGCAGAGGCATCACGGCGCCGCCATCGCCGCGCGGCCTGGCGGCGTCGAGTTCGGCGCGCAGCCGCGCGGCGATGGCGTCGGCGCCCGCCCTGGCGCCGAAATCCGCCACCAGCCGCGCGCGCGCGGCCTCGGCCATCGCCGCGCGCTCGGCGGGGCTGCGCATGAGCCGCAGGATCGCCGCCGACAGCGCCGCCGCGTCACCGGGTTTGACCAGCAGCCCGCCTTTGCCATGCGCGATGAACTCCGGGATCGCGGAGAACCGGGTGGAGACGATGGCGAGGTTCTGGCTCGCCGCCTCCATCAGCACGTTGGGCAGCCCGTCGCGGTCGCCGTCCGCCGCCGCGCGCGACGGCAGCACGAACAGATCGGCCTCGCGCAGCGCCGCGATCACCGCGCCCTGCGCCGAGGCGCCGCGCCATTCGATGCGCGCGTCGAGGCCGAGTTTCGCGGCGCGCGCCTTCAGCGCCGCCTTCAGCGGCCCGCCGCCGATGTGGATGAAGCGCCAGTTCAGCGCGGCGGGCAGGTCGGCCAGCGCGTCGAGCAGCACGGCGTAGCCCTTCTTCTCGACCAGCCGCCCGACCGAGAGAAGGCGCACCGGGTCGCGCGCGTCGCCGCCGTCGCGGGCGGGGCGCGCTTCGGGCGGGGCGGGAAAGCGGCTGAGGTCCAGCCCGTGATAGAGCAGCGCAAGGCGCTCGGGCGCCGCCGCCAGCGCGCGCAGATGCGCCAGCCCTGCGGCGGTGCAGGTCACGCCGAACCGCGCGTCGGCCAGCTTTTCGCGCTTTTCCCAGCCGGGAATCGTCCAGATGTCGCGCGCATGGGCCGAAAAGCCCCAGCCTTGGCGGCGCATCAGCGCGGCGTAGCGCGTCACCGAGCCGGGCGTGTGCAGGAAATGCGCGTAGAAGAACCGCACCTCGCGCCCCGCCTCGGTCGCCAGCACGCAGGCCTGGCCGAAGCGGCGGATGCGGTTCAGGCTGGGGTCGCGCGCCAGATCGCGCAGCCAGACGCGGGCCGCGCGAAGGAAACCCGGCGTCGCGAGCGCCGCCATCAGGCCGCGCAGCACGCGCAGCGGCGCATCGTGCAGATACTCGGGCAGATAGCGCACCGGCGCGGTGATCTCGGCGTGAACCGGGTGCGTCGCGGCGTCGGTGGGGTGGCGCAGCGACCAGATCTCGAAGCTGAGGCCCCGGTCCTGAAGCGCCTTCAGCTCCTGCGCGATGAAGGTTTCCGACAGGCGCGGATAGCCCTTCAGCACCACCGCCAGCGGCGGCGGCGTCTCACCCGCCATGGGCGACCGCGCGCACGCGGGGCAGGGTCAGCATGTCGGCGCGCGCGACGATGGTCTCAAGCCCGTCCAGCAGCCCGTGGATGCGCCCCGCCGACGGCGGCTTTTGCGTCAGCAGGCCCCGGATCGCGGCGGCCATCACCAGCGGGCCGTCGCCGTCGCGCGGCTTGTGCAGCATCCGCACCAGCCCCAGCTCCTCCGCCGCCTCGGCGCGGATCAGCTGCTCCAGCCGCGGCGCGGTGCGCGGCGCGATCACGGCGGGCTTGTCGAGCGACAGTATCTCGCAAAAGGTGTTGTAGCCGCCCATCGCCACCACGCCGCGCGCGTCCTGCACCAGCCGCTCCATGCGGCTGTCGAAGCCCACGGTGAGGATGCGCTCGCCCAGCGCGGCGGCGCGCCGCTCGAAATCGGCGCGCAGCTCCGCGTTCATGAACGGGCCATAGACCAGCACGGCGCGCACCGGGATGTCGGGGTCGGCCTCATAGGCCGCCAGCGTCCAGTCCACCAGATCGGCGCCGTCGCCGCCGCCGCCGGTGGTGACCAGCACGAAATCGCCGATCTGCGCGGGGGGCCAGTCGGCGGGCGAGAACGTCGGCGCCTCGCGGCGCAGATAGCCGGTATAGACCGTGCGCGCATGGACCGCCGCCGACAGCGGCAGGCCCTCAAGCGGGCGATGCACCTCCGGCGCGCCGTAGATCCACAGCTCGTCATAGTAGCGCTCGATGATCTCGCAGGCGCCCTTGCGCGCCCATTCCTCACGCAGCGATTCCGCGTCGTCGAGCACGTCGCGCACCCCCAGCACCAGCCGCGCGCCGCGCGCCTGCGCCGCCTCCAGCGTCAGGTCGAGCTCGTTGCGAAAGCCGCCCGGCTCCTTGTCCACGATGATCAGGTCGGGCCGGAACGTCGCCTCCGCCGCCGCCAGCAGCGCCGCGCGCAGGCGCACCGTCTCGTCGATGTCCACCGCAAGGTTGTGCGACTTGTAGGAGCCGTCGGGCAGCTTCACCACGCCGGGCAGGCGCACATGGTCCACCCGGTCGGGAAAGTCGAAGCGTCCCGCCACCGGCGAGCCGGTCATGATCAGCGCCGAGAGCGCAGGATCATGCGCCGTCAGCGCCTGCGCGATGGTGCGGGAGCGGCGCAGGTGGCCCAGCCCGAACGTGTCATGGCTGTAGAGCATCACGCGCCGCCCGATTGCGCCAGGCTGGGCGGCGCCAGGCTGGGCGGGGCTGAACCCGGCATTTTGACGTGTTCTCATAGCCAAGCGCTTTCGGCTGTGCGGCGACTTCGCCGCAGGCGGCTGGGCGGCGACTTCGCCGCTTTCGGCTGTGCGGCGGCGCAGCCGTCGCGGATCATGCGCGCGCGTCTCCGGTTGCGCCGGATGCGCGCGCGCCCCATTGTCGTTAGCGGCACGCGGCCATAAACGCCAGTGAAACGCGACGGCGCCATCGCTTGCGCACATTTGCGCGAGAGGCGCAGCGCGCGCGTCACCCCTGCGCTATGCTGTCGCTGGCCGGGGAGGACGCGACGAGATGCGGCATCGCTTGAAAGAATTCCTGCAGGCGCTGACGGTGACGCTGTCGCTGTGCCTTGGCGCGCCCGCCGCCGCCCAGAGTTTTGACGACTATGGTCTTCTGGGCGGCGCGAGCCAAGGGGCCGAACGCCCGCCAGACCTTGAGGCCTACGGCCAGATCGCCGAGACCTACCGCGCCGGCAGCGCGCTCGACATGACGCAGCGTCAGGTGTCGCGGTTCCGCGAGCGCGTCAAGACGACGCTGATGCGGCTGCCGCGCGCGGCCGACGACATCGGCGCGGCGGTCGCGGGCGGCAGCCCCGGCGGCGACGGGCGCTTCTTCATCGGCCTTGCCGCGTTTCTGGTGTTTCTGCTGGGCGTCGGGCGGGCGGTGGCGACGCTGTTCGCCGTCTATGTCGGGCGCCCGGTGTTCATGTCGCTGCAAAAGCCGCATCCGCAGGGCCTGTGCGACAAGCTGCCAGTGCTGGCGGCGCGCGTCGGGCTGACCGTGGCGGGGCTGGCGATCACGCTGGCGACGGCGGTGCTGGTCGGGTCGGGCTTCTACCCCGAGGATAACGAGGTGGCGCTGCGCACCGCGATCATCGTGTTCGCGGCCTATGGCGCGGTGCGGCTGGTCGATACGCTGTGGCGGATGATCCTGGCGCCGTTCCTGCGCGACTATCGCGTGCCGGTGATCGAGGACCGGGCGGCGGTGCGGCTTTATCGCTGGCTCTACGCCGGCGCGCTGATCGACATCGCGCTCAGCGCCGCGCTCTACTGGCTCGACACGCTCGGCCTCCAGCCAGAGACCGCCGCGCTGCTCACCATCGCGACCGGCATGATCACCACGGCGCTGGTCGCGGCGGGCGGCTGGGTGAACCGCCACGCCGTCTCGGGCGCGATCCTTGGCGGCAAGACGGCGCGCGAGGCGAGCTGGCTGTCGGTGGCCTTCGCCACGCTGTGGGGGCCTGCGCTGCTGGTCTATCTGGCCGTGACGCTGACCGTGCTCGCCTATCGCGCGATCATGGCGGCGCCGCTGGGGCCGCCGCCGCTGGGGGTGGCGTTCGCGGTGTTCATGGCGGCGCTGGTCGCCTATGCGCTGACGGTGTTCGCGGTCGAGCGGCTTGCGCGGCGTCAGCGCGAACGTCTCGCGCGCGCGCCGCATCCCGAGCCGGTGGCGCTGACCCAGGCCGAGGCGATGGCGGCGGCGGCGCTGGGCGAGGGGCCGGGGCCGCGCCGCGACCTGCGCGCCGACGGGCCCAGCGGCGGGCCCAGCGATGCGGGCGACGACGAGGGCGACGACGAGGGCGGCGGCTTCGTGCCGCAACCCAAGGCGCCGCCGCCGCCGCCCGGCTCACGCTCCTCGATGCGCACCTTCGAGGATCTGGCGCGCCGCGTCGCCAGCCTGTTCGCGCTGGGCGCGGCGATCTGGGCGCTGACCTATCTGTGGGGCGGGCGCGAGGCCTTCGCCCCCGGCGCGCCGCTCGACGTGATTCAGGGCGTCATCGACATCCTGTTCATCGGCTACGTCAGCTATCACGCGGTGCGCATCTGGATCGACCGGCGCATCGAAGCCGAGGGCGGCGACGATGTGGTGGCGGAGCCGGGCGACGAGGGCGGCGCCTTCAACGCCGCGTCGCGGCTGGCGACGCTTCTGCCGCTGATCCGCAACTTCGTGCTGATCCTGATCCTGCTGGCGGTGGCGATCTTCATCATGATGGAGATCGGCGTGAACGTCGCGCCGCTGCTGGGCGGCGCCGGCGTGATCGGTCTGGCGATCGGCTTCGGCAGCCAGACGCTGATCCGCGACATCCTGTCGGGCGCGTTCTTCCTGATCGACGACGCCTTTCGCAAGGGCGAATACATCGACATCGGCGGCGTGAAGGGCACGGTCGAGCAGATCTCGATCCGCAGCTTCCAGTTGCGCCACCATCTCGGCGCGCTCAACACCGTGCCGTTCGGCGAGATCAAGCACCTCACCAACTACTCACGCGACTGGGTGATGATGAAGCTGCCGCTGCGGCTGACCTATGACACCGACCCCGAGAAGGTGCGCAAGCTGATCAAGAAGCTGGGCGAGCGTCTGCTGGAGCACCCCACCGAGGGCCGCAAGTTCCTGCAACCGCTGAAAAGCCAGGGCGTGTTCATGATGGAGGACAGCGCGATGATCATGCGCGTCAAGTACATGACCAAGCCGGGCGACCAGTGGACCACGCGCAAGCTGGTGTATCAGGAGATCCGCGAGCTGTTCGAGCGCGAGGGCATCCACTTCGCCCACCGCGAAGTCACCGTGCGCGTGGCGCATGAGGACGGCGACCCGGAGCGCAGTCTGTCGCCCGGCGAGATGAAGGCGATCGGCGCCGCCGCGCGCACCGCGGTGGACGAGGCCGACGCGCTGGCGGCGGCGCGGCCGCGCGC